>Ga0209490_10004737_pt1 | contig 12492 bp, 8 predicted proteins | sample MAT06_FD_187209 | JGI IMG/M metagenome (GOLD analysis project Ga0209490, IMG submission 187209) | Freshwater microbial communities from Lake Fryxell liftoff mats and glacier meltwater in Antarctica - MAT-06 (SPAdes) (version 2) | ecosystem: Environmental > Aquatic > Freshwater > Ice > Liftoff...
ATAAGAGCTATGTAGTAATAACATGTCTCAAAGGTTTAGCTCCATTTGTCCGTAAAGAAGTTGAGGCTCTGGGCTATCATATTACAAGCGAATGGGTTACAGGGATCCAATTGAAAGCCAGTATGGCCGATTGTATAAGATTAAACTTAAGATTGAGATGCGCTAGCCAAGTGCTGTTTGAAATAGCAGCATTTGATGCAAATGATATTGAACATGTATCGTCAATGATGAAGAAGATCCCTTGGGAAGACTTGATACCCTCTGACGGATATGTGAGTGTTACGAATTCTGCGCGTCATGATTCAATCAATAACACGATGTTTGCTAATCAATTTGTGAAGGATATAATTTGTGACCGAATCAAAGAAAATACGGATAACAGACCAGACGCCGGTCCCAAGCAAGATTATTCTGTAGTAAATTGGGTATGGATAAATAATCAGGTTTCGGTTTTCCTTGACACTTCTGGCAACTCCTTGGGCAAACACGGTTACCGTTTGTTTCCAGGAAAAGCACCTCTAGGAGAGGCAGTATCGGCCGCTATAGTCTATGCCTCAGAATGGGATTGCAGCTCTACCCTACTAAATCCCATGTGCGGATCTGGGACTCTAGCAATTGAAGCAGCTATGATTCAATCCAAAAGGTATCCTGGCCTGAACCGGAACAACTATGCTTTTATGCATTTTCTTGGGTATCAAAAAGGGTTTTATGAATCTGAGCTTGAAGAAATCAGGAACATTGTTGATTTGCAAGCAAAAAAATGCATCATTGCCTCTGATATTGACTCAGAAGCAATCGACATTGCGATGAGTAATGCAGAAAAGGCTGGTGTACGTCATCTGATTTCTTTTGGAAAAGGTGACTTCATGCAAAGTCCTGTTCCAGAAGCGGAAAATGGGATCGTTCTTTTCAATCCACCATACGGCGAACGACTGGGAGAGGCAGAAGACCTTAAATTTCTTTACGCATCCATAGGCGATTTTTTAAAGAAAAGATGCAAAGGTTACAAGGCATTCGTGCTAAGTGGAAATCCCGATTTGATGAAGTTTATAGGACTACAGACCTTTTTGAAACTTCAGTTATATGCTGGAAAAATTGAGTGCAAGTTGCACGGATTCAAAATGTACGCAGGAAAGAAAAACCAAGACGAGGTTACTATCAACGAAGAATCGTAAGGGCTTGTGAAAAACTCTTATTCCCTTTTGTGATCAATAAATAATAACTGCCATTAACCAATTCAGGTAATCCCAAGTTGATTTTATCATTTCCAGAATTAATATTCCATCCTTTCAAAAGCCTTCCTTGAAGGTCGAATAATTGAATTTCACTGATATCAAAATCAGTGTTGTCAATGCTGATAAAGGAACTTGCCGGATTTGGCCCTATTTTTATGGAATGATTCGACGTAATTTCATTTGTGGATGTGGGATTTGCCAATAGAAAAATCCAAGCATCCTCGGCTCCATTATTTCCTGAAACATCTATATTATTGGAACTTGTCTTGCCGCTACACAACAAATCATTTGAGGCAGTAAGGTTTATTGTGTAGCCTTCATCATCTGAACTTCCTCCAAATGTTTTGGAGGTAACTAATGAGCCGGTGCTGTTGGTGCGAATTACAAAGACATCTTTTCCCCCTTTAGGAGAACTGATATCGCCATTGTTTGAATTGGTTGTTCCAATCATGAAATAATTGTTCACATTTTTCATTTCTACTACCCTGCCACCAGTTTCATTGCCACTTCCTCCATAATTTTTACTCCATTGGACATTTCCTGAGTTAAAGATTTTTAAAAGCCAAAAATCTGATCCCCCTTTATTTCCAGTAAGATCGCCATTTGAAGAATTGGAGGTACCACTGATCAGTATGTTATTATCAGCAGTTAATATTGCGGAAATTGCAAAGTCATCATTACTGCCGCCGTAGAATTTTGTCCATTGTTGAGTGCCTGAATTGTCAACTTTGATTACCAAAATATCAGAAGCACCATTATTGTTAGATCCTGATAAAGTTGTCGATGTACTGTTTCCGATGATGATATAACCATCACTAACTTGAATTATTGATACAGGAACATCATTTCCTGACCCACCAAAAGTTTTAGTTAATTCAAATATTCCATTCAAATCAGTTCTGATAAAAAAGAAATCTGAACCACCTGCATTACTCGAAAAGTCACCATCATTTGATTCGGTAGAGCCTATGATTAGATACTTACCATTTGAATCTTGAATTGCATATTTGCCAGTGTCAGCTTTGGTCCCACCAATACACTTTCTCCACTGAATATTACAATTACTTACAAGTTTGGTCATCCAGCAATCCCCTCCACCTTTATAACCACTTATGTTTCCATCACTGGAATTGGTTGTACCGATTGCCAAATAAGTCTTATCTGTATTTTCATTAAGATTGCTCAATTCTTCGGTCATGCTACCACCCAAAATCCTATTAACAGAAACGGTTTCATCCTTCTCATACTTAGTAAAGTACCAATCAATTAAACCTTTATTACCTGAAAAAACACCATTTGTAGAAGTTGTGGTAAAGCCAATGGTATAACTTTCATCAGATCTAGGAACAACTAGTGCTGAATTTTCAGATCCAGGCCCGCCTAAGCATTTTTGCCATTTTACGTTGAGCGACTGTGCATTTAAGTTGAGAGCCAGAACTACGGCGGTGACAGCATAAAATATTCGCATAATGTTCAGTTATTAGGATGGGAATTTGGGTGCAAGATAAATACACTTTAACCTTTAATGTTTTCTTTTTATAATAATTTCATCATTCCCAAAAGAAATATCCAAAGGCTTTTTATTTTGCATCATTTCAATCCATTCAAGATTGATGACATGTTTTCTCCACGTTGAGAACATCCATTCATACTGTTGTTCTTCATCAGAAAAATACTTTCGTTCAAATGCTGGTCTTACAATCAAATAAGGATCAATACCCTTTTCTCGACAAAAATGATTAAAAACAGACTTGATCACTTCCTCAGCTGAATTATCGGTTGTATTGGACTTAATTCTATTTTTATCAGAAAAATAACCTTCAAGTTCTTCTTTCGTAGGCGCTTCCCTCAATAACTGGTTGAGTTCTTCATAATGATTTTTAATAAACCAAGCTGGAAGCATCCTTATCGTTAAAGATTCTTCTCTTGATTGTGCAAATTTCCTGGCAACGGTGGGAACCCATTTTTTGCTGAGCAACCTTTCTCTTTTTTTGTTTGACATTCCAGCATTTTCAGCCCTCCAGCGAAATACTCTAAGAATATTAATTTTTTCGATAGCTGAATATTGCCCTTTTGTTATTATAGACATTGTTTCCTCCTCAGGTGTGTGCACGTAGTAATTTGCATTTTCAAGTTGGCTACATTCAATCACAATCCAATCCCATTTCCCTGTTTCAGAGCAAATCAACTTCAGCTTTTCATAGATCTGTTTCAGATACAGAACATCTTCTACAGCGTACTTTATCGAAGCCTGACTTAGAGGCCGGACAGCCCAGTCAATGATAGTTTGGCTTTTATCTAACTTTTCCTTCGCATAATCCAAGGCAAGTGTTGCCAGACTTGCAGGGTATTTAGATCCCGAAAATCCAGCTGCTACTTGAATATCAATTACATTTTGAGGAATTATTTGATACAGTTCATAAAAAACCTTGTAATCATTTTCCCCAGCATGTGTAATTTTAAGAATAGACTCGGAAGCAATCATTTCTAAAAAAATTCCTATTTCTTCTAGTTGGATGGTATCAATCAAATAGATTCCATAATCTGATGCTATTTGGATCAGACAAAGTAGTGTTTGGTCCCTTCTTTCTCCAATAAACTCTGTATCAAATGCAATCCAGGTGGCCTTGCTATGCCGTTCTTTAAATTCTTCTAACTGTGATTTATTAATTATCCAGTTTAACTTTTCGGGACTTAAATTCATAAAAAATGGAACACTTAAATCATGAATGATATTATTATTGTTTTCATGAACATACAAAGTTAACAAGTGTTCTGATATTAAGAGATTGATTTTCAATATTAGCCAAGTCACAAAAGATATTTAGCAAATAATGAAGTCAATCAAATGACAATTAGATTACAAGAAAAAAATCAAAATGCCCTAAAAAGTCATTACTTTTGTTAATAATTTAGAATAATACAATCAATGAAAAAGATTCATTTAGTTGGTTTAATATTAATAGCAGCAGCTATTATAAGTTTGATCTCAGCTGCAAAGGATTTTAGCGAATATGCCAGTTTTGCATCCGCTTCTTCATCCGATAAAACGGTGAAGATTGTTGGTACTCTCTGTAAGGATAAAATGATTAACTACGACCCACGCAAAGACCCAAATTACTTGTCATTTTATGTCAAAGATAAAAGTGGTGAAATTCGTGAGGTCATCCTAAAAGGCCCTAAGCCAACAGATTTTGAACGATCTGAGCAAATCGTTTTGACAGGAAAGATGAATGACAAACAATTTGTTGCATCAGATATGCTGTTAAAGTGTCCTAGCAAATACAAGGATGAAGAAATTTATGTCAAATCAGTAAGCTAGAAAATAGCCTTTCTCAATGAATGAAATAAACTATATAGGAGAAAATCCACTCTTCGGTCATTTTGGACATTTCTTAATTCTTCTCTCTTTTTGCTCAGCTTTGCTGGCTGCTTATAGTTACTGGCAAGCAGAAAAAAATGAACTTTCTACTTCCTATAGTTGGAAAAGTCTTGCAAGAGTCAGCTTTGGAATGCATGTTGGTAGCTTATTGATAAGTATTGGTTTGATATTTTACTTAATGTACACTCATCGCTATGAGTATCAATATGTTTACTCACATGTTAATGACGAGTTATCACAACGATATTTACTCTCCGCATTTTGGGAAGGACAAGAAGGCAGTTTTTTGCTATGGATGTTCTGGCACGCCATGTTAGGATTGGCTCTGATTAAATTTTCACGAAAGTGGGAATCACCAGTACTTTTTGTATTGTTGTTGGTTCAACTATTCATTTTGTCAATGATCCTCGGTGTAAATCTTGGCTGGGGTGAGCATATTTACAGAATCGGCAGCAGTCCGTTTCTTTTGTTACGAGAAACAATGAATGCCCCAATTTTTCAAAAACCCGACTATCTTAGTTTGATACAGGGGAAAGGATTAAATCCATTGCTACAGAATTATTGGATGACCATTCACCCACCTACTCTATTCCTTGGATTTGCATCTACCGTTGTTCCTTTCTGTTTTGCTATTGCTGCATTGATGCGAAAAGATTTTACTGGATGGATAAAAGTTGTATTGCCTTGGGCCCTATTTTCATCAGCAATATTAGGCCTAGGTATATTGATGGGAGGAGCTTGGGCCTATGAGGCATTGAGTTTTGGAGGATATTGGGCTTGGGACCCTGTTGAAAATATGTCTTTGGTTCCCTGGATTGTGATGGTAGCTGCTTTGCATAGCAATGTTATTGCCAATGCCACTCAACGATCAATAAATGCTACATTCATTTTGTACGCTTTGGCATTTTTGCTCATATTGTACTCTACCTTTTTGACGAGGAGTGGTATTTTGGGTGATACGTCTGTCCATGCTTTTACTGAAATGGGATTAGAATGGCAGCTGGTTTTATTTATAGGATTCTTTCTGGTTCTATTTATGGTTTACTATTTAAAGAATAGATCACAAATACCGAGAATAAAATCTGAAGAATCACTTTACAGCAAAGAGTTTTGGATTTTTATGGGAACATTGGTTCTCGTGTTTTCCTCAGTCCTTATTACCTTTTCAACAAGCATTCCAGTGTTTAATAAGGTTTTTGATGGAATCGGGTCAATTATCAACACTGACTTAAAATATCTTCACAGAACTGCACCAACTGATGCAGTAGCTCACTATAATAAATACCAATTATGGATTGGAATATTTATAGGATTTTTGGCAGGAACAGCCCAATATTTAAGATTTAATGGTTTAAACTGGTCTTCAAACTGGAGAAAAATTTTAACCAGGATCGGAATCTCACTTGGTATATCACTCCTTTTAACTTGGCTCACAAATTTGTGGCTAGATTTGCACAACTGGCAACATTTTCTGCTTCTTTTCTCTTCTGCCTTTTCAATTGTCTCTAATTTTAACTATTTATTCAGCGTTATAAAGAGTGATTGGAAAATGGCTGGTTCAGCTTTTAGTCACATAGGATTTGGTGTCTTAATGGTAGGCTGCTTGGCATCCGGTCTGAATAAGCACCATATTTCACAAAATAGATTTGCATTCGAAGGGCTGTTAAATGAGGAAGACATAGGCAAAAATGTAGTTTTGATTAAGAACATGCCAATGGAGATGTCAGGTTACGAAGTTACCTATTTGGGTGATACTGTTTTTGGGCATACCCGTGAATTCCGGGTCAATTACACATCCTTAGATAGTACTACAAAAAATCCTGAATCTTTCAATATAAATCCATATGTTCTTTACAATCAAGATTTTAGTAAGTTAGCTTCAACTAATCCATCAACCAGACATTATTGGCATAAGGACATATTTTCGACCATTAGCAATCTACCCAAGGAAGAAGTGGAGCCTGAAGCTGCAAAGGCAAAAGAAGATAGTTTGAAATACAAATTATATACACTTTCATACGGCGATTCAATTGTTACTGATAAAAATGTCTACTCTTGGTTGGATGTTGATAAAAATCCAATTTTAAGAAATTATACCCCTGATTCAAATGACGTTTCTTTAGGAATCATCATGAAAGTCATAGATCGTAAAACAAGAGTAAGCTACATAGCTAGGCCCTCAATCATTTTGCAAGAACAATTGGTTTATGAATTTCCGGCCGAGCAAAATGAGACTGGTGTAAAGATTAAATTGAAAGAAAATATATTTAACGCGCTTTTGAATTCTCAAAACACATCAGAAACTACAAGATTAAACTTGAATGCAGGTGAAGTTGTTGATTATCAGGGCATTCAAATTAAATTAATCGGTCTAAACAAAAATATATCGCAACAACTTTATAAAGCCAGAAGCGGAGACATTGCTGTATCTGCTAACTTGGAACTGAAAAAAGACGGTCAAATTTATACTGCAGAGCCTGTTTTCGTTATTAGAGACAATAAACCATACAACATCGGAGAAAACATTTTGCCATTAGGCTTGGGTGTAGGATTTCTAAATATTGATCCAAAGTCAGGAAAAATAACCTTAGAGTGTCAAAAATTGCAAAAGTCTCAAATGACTTGCTCTGTTGAAATAGCAGAAAATTTTGAACGTTCTGACTTTGTAGTACTTGAAGCGATTGTTTTTCCTGGTATTAATCTGGTTTGGGCTGGTAGTTTGCTCATGATATTAGGTCTTGCATTTAGTATTGCCCAAAGAATCAAACTTTCAAGATTATCTAAGGCTTACTCATGACAGAAGTTCTTATAGTTGGAAGTGGCAAAATTGCTGAAAACATGATTGCTCAGTTTTCGGGACTAGGTAACATTAAAGCTTTTATTACTGGTAGAAATGTAGGTAGAGTAAATTATTTAAAAAAAAAATTCGCATTACCTAATAATGTTTCTAAGCAAATAGAACTTGTCATTATTTGTGTATCCGATCATGCCATATTAGAAGTGGCAAAAGATTTAGCAGATCATTTTCCCAATGCTTTATTCCTTCATACCTCAGGAGCTACAAGTAGCAGCATACTTTCCGGTAAAGTAGACAGATATGGATTATTTTATCCCTTACAGACTTTTTCAGTTGGCAGAAGCGTAGACTTTAAGGAAATACCTTTACTCATAAACTCAAACTCTGAGAAAGACTTAGTTTTGATAAAATTATTGGCAAGTAAGATTAGTTCCAAAGTGCTTCAAATTAGTGAACAGGATAGGATGATACTTCATGTTGCTGCCGTGTTGGTTAATAATTTTGCCAATAAACTATATGATGAAGCCTTTCAATTACTAGATTCTAATAATTTGGATTTCCAGCTTTTAAAGCCTTTAATGAAAGAAACCATCAATAAATTGGATGTTCTTTCACCTCGTGATGCACAAACAGGACCTGCAATAAGAGGCGATATTAGCACAATAAATCACCACATTGAACTTCTTGGCTCCAACACCCCATTGGCTGAATTGTACAAAAGTTTAACTAAAATAATAAACCCAAAGCTTGAATTATGAGAATTGCTGGATATTTGGATAGAGGTGGAATTACAGCTACCGTTTTTACCAATGACAATAAAATGTTTGTGAAATTAGAATGTGATATGCTTGAACAAACTTATAAATTCAGGGAGGATATCCATTTGGATTCGGTTCAAGAGTTGGACAAATTGTTTGATACTGATTTTATGAAATTCACTATTACTACCTTTGAGCAAATGTCAAAAAATAGAGCAGAAGCATACCAAAGGTGGCAAAATGCACAAAAAGAAATCATTGATCAAGACATTATTTAATCATATTCTTAAAGTACCCAATTAGTACTTCCAAACTGTTAGCAAAGTGACCATTGTTGTTGATAACAATATCACATTCATCCCGATAAGGCAAAATATATTGCTCATAAGTTGGCATAACATGGTGTTCATATCTGTATAGAACATCCTCTAAAGGATAATTTCTTTCTATTTGATCTCTTTTAATTCTTCTAATGACCTTTAGATTTTCTTTTGCATGTAAGAATACCTTAAGGTCAAGTAATTTTCTTATTTCTTCAAAGTGAAAAATAAAAATACCTTCTACCAAAATTATTTTAGCAGGTTTTAAGGTAATAAGCTTTGGCGTGGCCAATTCGTTGTTAAATGTATACTCTTCCCTAGTAATTGACTTGCCCGCCTTTAATGCTTGGATATCATACTGAAAAGCATCATTGTCGATGGCGTAAGGTATGTCAAAATTGTGAACGCCGTTCTCATCCAATTGCTGCAGTCTTCTGGGTTTGTAGTAATCATCTTGGGAAATGATGCATAACTGGTCCTCTGTAAACCCTTCTCTTAATTTTCGTATAAAACTTGTTTTACCCGATCCACTGCCACCAGTAATGCCAACTATCATAAGTAATAAATTTACTGCTTAAAAATGCAATATTACATATCTTGCACATGAAATCAGAATAATTGCTTTATTATGAATAAAAAGAACTTGAGTTTGGTGTTATTTTTCTTGATTTTTTCACATCTTGCCACATCGCAAGATAAAAAAACTTGGGACGTTAATAAACCTGAAGGGGAATGGAAATCAGTAAAATTTTCAACAGATGAAGGAACTTGGCTCAACTTGGACCTGAGCCCTGATGGCAAAACTTTAGTCTTTGACCTGCTTGGTGATATTTATTCGATACCATCATCTGGAGGAACAGCTCAACTTTTGAAAGGAGGTATTTCTTATGATGTACAACCCAGATTTAATAATACTGGAACTAAATTGGTTTACACCTCTGATGCAGGTGGTGGTGATAATATTTGGATGATGAATGCAGATGGTACAAATTCACAACAAATCACTAAAGAAGATTTCCGCTTATTGAACAATCCAGTGTGGGTGCCCGGCACGGATTTCATTGTGGCCCGCAAGCACTTTACTTCCACAAGATCTTTAGGTGCTGGCGAAATATGGATGTACCACATTTCTGGTGGCTCAGGGATTCAACTCACAAAAAAGAAAAATGATCAACAAGACGTTAATGAGCCTTGCTTTACTCATGATGGAAAATATTTGTACTACAGCGAAGATATGTATGATGGTGGCTACTTTCAATACAACAAAGACCCGAATTCTCAAATTTATGTCATCAAAAGGTACGATCGTTTGACAGGTGAAACAGAAACAATAGTCGGAGGGCCTGGTGGAGCAGTTAGGCCAGAAATATCCCACGATGATAGTAAATTAGCCTTTGTTCGCAGAGTAAGAACAAAATCCGTTTTATGTATTTTAGATCTAAAAACAGGTCAAGAATATTCCCTGTATGATGGCTTGGATAAAGATCAGCAAGAGGCATGGGCTATTTTTGGTGTAAATCCAGGTTTTGCGTGGAGTCCTGATGATTCCTTCATTTATATTTGGGCACAAGGAAAAATCAAAAAAATTAACATAAAAACTAAGGCAGTTGTTGATGTACCATTTAAAGTAAATGTGGATATGAAAGTCGCTGAAACCCTTCAGTTTCAAAATTCTGCCTTTCAGGATTCATTCCAAGTCAAAGTACTCAGACATTTAAAAAATTCTCCCGATGGTAATTACTGTGTTTATAGTGCTCTTGGTCAACTTTGGAAGTATAAATTTAAAGAAAAAACATTTCAACAATTGACAAAGGATTCACTATTTGCCTTTGAACCTTCATTTAGTCCCGATGGTAAATCCTTACTCTATGTGAGTTGGAGTGACTACAATTTAGGCAATGTCAGACAAATGGATCTTGCTTCTGGCAAATCAGAAACCCTTACTAAAGCAAAAGGACTTTATAGGACTCCCAGTTACTCCAGTGATGGCAGTAAAATCGTTTATCGGAAAGAGGATGGAAATACCAACCAAGGCTATGTTTTTACGCTTAAGCCAGGGATTTATACTTTGAATTTGAGTGACAGAAAGGAAGAATTTGTTTGTGCGGAAGGTGAAAGTCCAATATTTGCACCTGATGGAAGAAGAATTTATTATCAAACTGGAGGATTTCTGTTTGGAAGTTTGACCAAAGCTTTCAAATCTGTTAAATTAGATGGATCTGATTTGCGAATTTATTTCAACACAACATATGCCACTCAGTTTACGCCTAGCCCTGACTTCAAATGGGTTGCATTTATCGATTTGCACAAAGTTTATATTGCTGCAATGCCTGAATCAGGACAATCAATTGGCCTGAGTGGTGATACAAAAGCCTTTCCTGTAGCACAGGTAAGCAAAGATGCTGGCATTAATCTGGATTGGTCCAGAGACAGTAAAAGTTTGTCGTGGGTATTGGGAAATCAATATTTTAAAACAGACCTAAACAAACGCTTCAAATTTCTGCAAGGCGCACCTGACAGTCTCCCACCTTTGGATAGTTTAGGCCTTACTATAAACATGAAATTGCAGTCTTACAAGCCTTCAGCTTTGATGGCATATACAAATGCTCGAATAATTACAATGGAAGGAGACCAGGTGATTGAAAAAGGCACAATTATAGTTAGGGATAACATAATAGAATCAGTTCAAAGTGGTACACCTGTTTTAAACTCACAAACTACCGTTATTGATTGTTCTGGCAAAACAGTTATGCCAGGAATTGTTGATGTCCATGCGCATTTGGGTGCTTTTAGGTATGGAATAAGTCCACAACAACACTGGCAATACTTTGCCAATTTGGCCTATGGAGTTACAACCACCCATGATCCATCATCCAATAGTGAAATGGCTTTTTCTCAGTCGGAGATGGTAAAATATGGCATCATGACAGGTCCAAGAATATTTAGCACAGGAACCATTCTTTACGGTGCAGACGGAGATTTCAAGGCCGTTATTAATTCCTTAGAGGATGCCAGATCAACTTTGAGAAGAACTGGTGCATATGGAGCTTTTTCGGTAAAAAGCTACAATCAGCCTCGAAGGGATCAAAGGCAACAAATTATTCAGGCAGCTAGAGAACAAAAGATGCTCGTTGTACCTGAAGGTGGTTCATTTTTTTATCACAATATGACGCAGGTGATCGATGGACATACAGGCGTAGAACACAATATTCCGGTGGCACCACTCTACAAGGATGTGATAAATCTCTGGGCTGCAACCAAGACCCATAACACCCCTACATTAATTGTGAATTATGGGGGAATGAACGGAGAAGTTTATTGGTATCAGAATACCAATGTTTGGGAAAACAATAAGCTTCTGACCTTCACCCCTCGTGCCATTGTTGATAGCCGTTCCCGACACAGAACTATGGTTCCAGATGAAGAGTATGAGACCGGGCATATTTTGACATCTAAATCTTGTAAAAAACTTCAAGATGCTGGAGTTAATATCAACTTAGGATCTCATGGTCAACTTCAAGGATTGGGAGCACATTGGGAATTGTGGATGCTGCAACAAGGTGGAATGAGTAATTTGCAATCTTTACGTTGTGCAACTTTAAATGGAGCTAAATACCTCGGGATGGATGCTCAGATAGGAAGTCTGAAGGCTGGCAAACTTGCTGATTTTATTATATTAGACAAAAACCCGCTGGATGATATTCGCAACACTGAAGCAATTGCGAATGTAGTTGCTAACGGAAGCTTGTTTGATCCAAATACCATGAATGAATTGAATGGCCAAAAGACCAAAAGAAAGAAATTTTACTGGGAAATGGAAGGAGCTGGCAACAATTACCCTTTCAGTGCAGAAACCTCAAGTTTTATGCCTGCTTCATGCATTTGTGGCAGAGGTTGTTCTAAGTAATTACTTCTTCAGCTTCAATATTCTTGTGCTTAATTTGAATTGCTTATTGTCATTAACAACATTATCAATAAGAACAAGCTTGCCCTTAGTTAA
>Ga0209490_10004740_pt1 | contig 12486 bp, 11 predicted proteins | sample MAT06_FD_187209 | JGI IMG/M metagenome (GOLD analysis project Ga0209490, IMG submission 187209) | Freshwater microbial communities from Lake Fryxell liftoff mats and glacier meltwater in Antarctica - MAT-06 (SPAdes) (version 2) | ecosystem: Environmental > Aquatic > Freshwater > Ice > Liftoff...
TGCCGCGCTGCGCGGCAGGTGCCAGTCCCACAGGCGGCTGATCCAGAAGCGCAACGCGGCCGCGCGCAGCAGCGCCGGCAGCGCGCGCACCTCGCCGTGCGTCAGCTCGCGCTCGGCTTCATAGGCGCGCATGAAGGCGGCAGCGCGCGTCTCGTCGAGTTCACCGCTGTGGGTGTCGCTGCACCAGTCGTTCAGGCACACCGCCGCGTCGAAGAGCCAGGTGTCGGTGCCAGCGAAGTAGAAGTCGAAGAAGCCGCAGAGCCTGTCGGGCCCGGCGGTGTCGTCGAACATCACGTTGTCGCGAAACAGATCGGCGTGGATGGGCCCGCGCGGCAGCGCCTGCCCCGTGGCCGACGCTGCCAGGTTCTGCTGGAACATCAACTCTTCCTGCAGCAGCACGGCTTGGTCGGGCTGCAGGAATGGCAGCACCACGGGCGCGGTCTCGGCCCACCAGGCCAGGCCGCGCAGGTGCGGCTGGTGCAGGGCGAAATCAGCGCCAGCCAGATGCATGCGCGCCAGCATGCCGCCCACCTGCGCGCAGTGCCCGGCGTGCGGGCGCAGGCGGTGGCTGCCGGGCAGGCGCGTCACCACGCTGGCAGGCTTGCCGGCCACGGTGTGCACCAGGCCGCCATCCGGCCCTGGCTGCGGCGCTGGCACCGGTATGCCGCCTGCGGCCAGGTGCTGCATCAGTTGCAGGTAGTAGGGCAGTTGCTCGGCGCTCAGGCGTTCGAACAGCGTCAGCACCCACTGGCCGCGCACCGTGGTGGCGTAGTAGTTGGTGTTCTCGATGCCGGAGTGGATGCCGCGCAGCTCGGTCATCGGACCCAGGCCCAGTTGCTGGCAAAGCGCATCGGCTTCGGCATGGCCGACTTCGGTGTAGACAGCCATACGCAGCGGGGCGAGAGAGAGAAGGCGAACGGGAGGCGGTTAAAAGAAGAGACGCCGAGCTAGAAGTCGAACAGCGACCAGGCGCGCTGGCCGCTGTTGCCACGCTGCTGCGACGGGTCTTGCCCGGCGGGGCCGACGATGATTTCGTAGCCCTTGGCGCCGCTGGTCTTGTTGCGCACCGTGATGCGCTGCAGCTGCCCGCGTTGCCCGCGCGTTTCTTCGATGCGCACCTCGTCGTCTTCGATCACGCGGGTATTCGAGGGCACGGCCGAAGCGGCGCGAACGGGTGCGCTTGTTTGCGCCGGCGCGGCTGCCAAGGCCGCAGATGCTGTTCCAGCATTGACTGTGGGGGCAGCGGGGGCTGCCACGGCATTGCCTGACACCAGCCGCGGCGGTGGTGGCACATCGGCCACGGCCTGCGCCAGCACGCCAGAACCAGCTACGGCCAGAGCAACGAAACAGAGGGCCGGGGCAGGGAGAAAGCGCATACCTTCCATTCTACGCAGCGGCCGGCGCAGCAAGATGCCACGCCACAATCGCAACATGACTCAAAAGTTGATGCTGCTGGTGGACGGTTCGAGCTATCTCTACCGCGCCTTCCACGCCATGCCCGACCTGCGTGCGCCCGACGGTTTCCCCACGGGCGCCATCCACGGTTTTGTGGCCATGATGAACTGGCTGCGCGACCGCTATCCGGCCGAACACGCGGTGTGTGTGTTCGATGCCAAGGGCAAGACCTTTCGCGATGACTGGTACCCCGAGTACAAGGCCCAGCGCGCGCCCATGCCCGACCCGCTGCGCCAGCAGATCGAGCCCATCCACGAGGTCGTGCGCCTGATGGGCTGGCCGGTGCTCGAGGTGCCCGGCATCGAGGCCGACGATGCCATCGGCACGCTGGCCAAGGTGGCGGCTGCCAGCGGCCACCACGTGCTCATCAGCACCGGTGACAAAGACCTGGCGCAATTGGTGACCGAGCGCGTGACGCTGATGAACACCATGGCCAAGCCGCCCGAGAAGCTGGACATCGCAGGCGTGCAGGCCAAGTTCGGCGTGCCGCCGGAGCGCATCGTCGACTACCTCACCCTCATCGGCGACGCGGTCGACAACGTGCCCGGCGTCGACAAGGTGGGCCCGAAGACGGCAGCAAAATGGATTGCCGACCACGGCAGCCTGGAAGGCGTGGTGGCTGCTGCCGACAGCATCAAGGGCGTGGCCGGCGAGAACCTGCGCAAGGCGCTGGATTGGCTGCCGACCGGCCGCAAACTCATCACCGTACTGACCGACTGCAACCTGGCCGACCAGGTGGCCGGCTGGCCCGGGCTGGACGCGCTGGCACTGCGCGAAGTGGACAAGACCGGGCTGCACGAGTTCTACCGGCGCTACGGCTTTCGCACCTGGCTGCGCGAGATGGACGCCGCGCTGCCAACGCCCGCCGTACCCGCCGCCGCCGAACCAGCTGCCCCGGCCGCAGAGCTGCCGCGTGACTACCAGACCATCACCACCTGGGAGCACCTGGACACCTGGCTGGCGCAGCTGCAGGCCGCGCCGCTGGCTGCGGTGGACACCGAAACCGACAGCCTGGACGGCATGCGCGCGCGCATCGTCGGCATCAGCTTTGCCATCGAGCCGGGACGGGCTGCCTACGTGCCATTGGCGCACAACTACGCAGACGCCCCCGAGCAACTGGCGCTGGACGAAGTGCTGGCCAAGCTGCGCCCCTGGCTGGAAGACCCGGCCAAAGCCAAGGTGGGCCAGAACATCAAGTACGACCTGCATGTGTTTGCCAACGCGGGGATCACCGTGCAGGGCTATCTGCACGACACGATGTTGCAGAGCTATGTGCTGGAAGCGCACAAGCCGCACGGCCTGGAGAGCCTGGCCGACCGCCACCTCGGCCGCAAGGGCCTGAGCTATGAAGACGTTTGCGGCAAGGGCGCGAACCAGATTGCGTTTGCTCAGGTGGACGTGGCGCGTGCTGCCACCTATTCCGGCGAAGACAGCGAGATGACGCTGCAGGTGCACCAGAAGCTGTGGCCCGAGCTCGAGACGGACGCCCGCCTGCGCTATGTCTATGAGCAGATCGAGATGCCGGTGAGCATCGTGCTCGAGCGTGTCGAGCGCCACGGCGTGTTGATCGACGCCGCCGTGCTGGCGCGCCAGAGCCACGAACTCGGCGAGCGCCTGCTGGCACTGGAGCGAGAGGCGTACGACCTTGCCGGCCAGCCCTTCAACATGGGCAGCCCGAAGCAGATCGGCGACATCCTCTTCAACAAGCTGGGCCTGCCGGTGAAGAAAAAAACGGCCACCGGCGCGCCGAGCACCGATGAAGAAGTGCTGCAGGTACTGGCGGCCGACTATCCGCTGCCGGCGAAGATTCTCGAGCACCGCAGCCTGGCCAAGTTGAAGGGCACCTACACCGACAAGCTGCCGCTGATGGTGAACCCGGCCACCGGGCGTGTGCACACCAACTACGCGCAGGCCGTGGCAGTCACGGGGCGGCTGTCCAGCAACGACCCCAACCTGCAGAACATCCCTGTCCGCACGCCAGAAGGCCGGCGTGTGCGCGAGGCCTTCATCGCGCCGGCAGGGCATGTGCTGATGAGCGCCGACTACAGCCAGATCGAGCTGCGCATCATGGCCCACATCTCGGAAGACCCGGCGCTGCTGCACGCCTTTGCCGAAGGGATCGACGTGCACCGCGCCACGGCCAGCGAAGTGTTCAACGTGCCGGTGCCTGAGGTGAGTTCAGAGCAGCGTCGCTACGCCAAGGTCATCAACTTCGGGCTCATCTACGGCATGGGCGCCTTCGGCCTGGCCAACAACCTGGGCATCGAACAGAAGGCGGCCAAGGACTACATCGACCGCTACTTCGCACGCTTTGCGGGCGTCAAGCGCTACATGGACGGCACGCGTGCCGGCGCTGCCCAGCGCGGCTATGTCGAAACCCTTTTCGGCCGCCGCATCTACCTGCCCGAGATCCTCGGCGGCAGCGGCCCGCGCAAGGCGGGTGCCGAGCGGCAGGCCATCAACGCGCCCATGCAGGGCACGGCGGCCGACCTCATCAAGCTGGCCATGCTGGCGGTGCAGAAGGCGCTGGACGACGAGGGCCGCGCCACGCGCATGGTGATGCAGGTGCACGACGAACTGGTGCTGGAAGTGCCCGAGGCCGAGCTGCCGTGGGCGCGCGAGGCCATTCCGAGACTGATGGCCGGCGTGGCGCAGCTGAAGGTGCCGCTGCTGGCCGAAGTGGGCGTGGGGCCGAACTGGGAGCAGGCGCACTGAGCGTGGCCTGAACGGCAAAGCAACGCGCGGCGCGGTGTCAGCTCGGCGTGTACGCCAGGCGCACGTAGATCGGCGCAAAGGCCTCGGCCTGCGTCACTTCCAGCAGGCTCTCCTTGGCCAGCTCCAGCATCGCGATGAAGGTCACCACCAGCACCGGCATGCCGCGAGTGTTGTCGAAGAGGTCTTCGAACTCGACGAAGCGCCGGCCCTGCAGCCGCCGCAGCACGATGCTCATGTGTTCACGCACACTGAGTTGCTCGCGGCTGATGGTGTGGTGCTGGTTCAGCCGCGCGCGCATCAAGATTTCGCGCCACGCGGTGCGCAGGTCGTCGGGGCTCACATCGGGCCAGCGCGGCGCCAAGCTCTGTTCGATGTGCACTTGGGCACGCAGGAAGTCGCGGCCCAGTTGCGGCAGAGCGTTCAGCTTGGCAGCGCCGAGCTTGATCTGTTCGTACTCCACCAGACGCCGCACGAGTTCGGCGCGCGGGTCTTCGGGCTCCGCGCCGTTCACCGACTTCTTCGGCGGCAGCAGCATGCGGCTCTTGATCTCGATGAGCATGGCCGCCATCAACAGGTACTCGCTGGCGAGCTCAAGGTTGTGCTTGCGAATCTGCTCGACGTACTCGAGGTACTGGCGCGTCACGCTGGCCAGCGGGATGTCGAGAATGTTGAAGTTCTGCTTGCGGATCAGGTACAGCAGCAAGTCCAGCGGGCCCTCGAAGGCCTCCAGGAACACCTCCAGTGCATCGGGCGGGATGTACAGGTCGTGCGGCATGCGGAAAAGCGGCTCGCCATACAGGCGGGCCACCGCCACCTGGTCCACCACCTGCGGCGTGGGCGGAGCGCCAGGGCCGGCCATCAGCTCAGGCTCGTGCGCAGGCTGCAAGTTCAGGTCTTGGTCTGGTAGACGTAGGGCTGCTGGGGCACGGCGGCATCTTGCAAATCGGCCTGCTCGCGGCGGTCGAGGTTGCGGTCCCACAGCAGGGCTCGGCCGGCGCGCTGTTCGGCTTCGAGCGTGGGCTTCTTGGCCTTCAGTTCCTCGATGAAGGTCGTCACTTCGGACTTGTAAGGCTTCCAGAACAGGGGCATGAGCGGCTCGCAGGCGGACAGAACGCATAGTTTAGGCGTCGCGGGCCTAGGGAAAGACCTAGCGGTGCTTGCCCTCGGTGGAGGCGCTTGCGTCAGACATCCGTAAGCCCCCCCATAAACAGTCCGGTACTCCTCATGAAGCTGGGTTCGTCGTGCTGCTGTTCTTGTCTGCTGTGAAGCTGGTTTGCGAAATTGCGTTGATGGCGCTGCTGGGGCAGGGCCTGCTTGCGGTATTGGCAGGCGACAAGCGCGACACCAATTTTTTCTATCAGCTGCTGAAGATCCTGACGCGCCCTTTCACTGCCGTTGCCCGCTTCATCGCGCCGCGTCAGGTGGGTGATCACCAGGTGGGCTTCGTGGCCTTCTTCCTTCTCGCCGTCATCTGGGTCATTGTGACTTTTGAGAAGGTGAGCTACTGCCTCAACAACAAGATGGTGGGTTGCCAATGAAGTCGTTCGACTACTACCTGGGCAAGTTCCGCGCGGTGGCGCTGCTGGTGGTGGGCCGCAAGGCCGCCGCGCTGGCCACCTTCAACCGCATGCACGCCCACTGGCCCGACGACGCCTATGTGCTGGCGAGCCGTTCCCACCTGTTGATGGAAAGCGGCCAGAAGCTGGCCGCACTGGCCGATTCGCAGCGCCTGCTGAGCTTGAGCCCCGACAACGCCGGTACCTGGTTCAACCACGGCTACATGCTGGAAGACCTGGGCCGCTTTGACGAAGCCGAGCAGTCGTTTCGCCACGCCACCGAACTGAGCCCGAAGCTGGACCGCGCCTGGTACGGACTGGGTCTGGTGCTCATCCGCCAGCAGCGCTACGACGAAGCCGTGGCCGCGCTCAAGAAAAACACCGAACTGCAACCCATGTCGCCCTACGGCTGGTACCAGCTGGCACGGGTGCACATCGACCGTCAGCAGCCCGAAGAGGCCGCAAAGATCATCCGCCATCTGAAGGGCTTCGAGCCCAAAGTCGCGGCGCAGCTTGAGCGCGAAACCGGCCTACTGGCCGGTCATTCCAAATCCTGAGATTTCCACACGCTGCCCGGGCAGGAGCCTGCGGCGGCGAATTTTCAGTCAGCCCCATTCCGGGGCAACATTCCAACCGAGAGGTGACGACGATGAAGGTGAGCGAGAACCACCAGGCTTACTGGCGGAAGAATCTGAGGATCACGGCGATCCTGCTGGTCATCTGGTTTGTGGTGACCTACGTCATGGCGTATTTCGCCCGCGACCTCAGTTTCACCATGGCAGGCTGGCCTTTCAGTTTCTGGATGGCGGCGCAGGGTTCGCTGGTGGTCTATGTGGCCATCATCGGTTTCTACGCGTACTACATGAACAAGCTCGACATCGAGCACGGCGTCGCCGAGGAGGAATGACATGGCAGGCTTGAGCTTCGAACCCCAGGTCGGGGTTTCCAACAAGGAGGCCAATGCGGCCTTCAAGAAAGGCCTGAACAAGGTCTACACCTGGTACACCGGGGGCTTCATTGCCTTCGTCATCGTGCTGGGCATCGCCGAGCAGATGGGGCTGTCGCGTTCCGCGATCGGTCTCACCTTCCTCGCCGCCACCATAGCGCTGTATGCCGGCATCGGCATCATGAGCCGCACCAACGACGCGGCCGAGTACTACGTCGCCGGTCGCCGCGTGCCAGCTGTCTACAACGGCATGGCCACGGGCGCCGACTGGATGTCGGCTGCCTCGTTCATCGGCATGGCCGGTACGTTGTACCTCAGTGGTTACGGCGGCCTGGCCTTCATCATGGGCTGGACTGGCGGCTACTGCCTGGTGGCGCTGTTCCTCGCGCCCTACCTGCGCAAGTTCGGTCAGTTCACGATTCCTGACTTTCTGGGCGCGCGTTACGAAGGCAACGTGGCTCGCTTCGTCGGCATCCTGATCGCCATCCTGGTGTCTTTCGTCTACGTGGTGGCACAGATCTACGGCGTGGGCCTGATCACCGCCCGCCTCTCGGGCCTGGCCTTCGAGGTCGGCGTCTTCGTGGGTCTGGCCGGCATCCTGGTGTGCTCGTTCATGGGCGGCATGCGCGCTGTGACGTGGACGCAGGTCGCCCAGTACATCATCTTGATCGTCGCCTACATGATCCCGGTGGTGTGGCTGAGCGTGAAGCAGACCGGCGTGCCCATCCCGCAAGCCATCTACGGCGCACAGCTGCAGAAGGTGACGGCCAAGGAGGCGGTGCTGATCGCCGATCCGAAGGAGATGGAAGTCATCTCTATCTTCAAGGCCCAGTCGGACACGCTGGCCGCGAAGCTGAAGGATGTGCCGGCGGCCTTGGTTGCCGACACGGCCGCCGCCCAGGCCAAGGTGTTCGAGCTGAAGTCCGCGAATGCCGCACCTGATGCGATTGCCGCTGCCGAGAAGGCTGCGGCCGCGTTGCCCAAGGACGCCGACGCCGCAAAGAAGGCCTGGACGGCTGCCAAGGCGGCTGCCGACGGCCGCGCCAAGCCGCTGGCCGGCATGCCGCGCCACGCCCAGGCCTACGCTGGCAACCCCGACGGTGACGCTGCAGCCCAGAAGGCTTTCAACGAGAGCCGTCGCAACTTCATAGCGTTGGTTTTCTGCCTGATGGTGGGCACGGCCGCGCTGCCGCACATCCTGATGCGCTACTACACCACGCCGTCGGTAAAGGAGGCCCGTCAGTCGGTGACCTGGTCGCTGTTCTTCATCTTCCTGCTGTACTTCACGGCCCCGGCCCTGGCGGTGCTGGTGAAGTACGAGGTCTTCAACGTGCTTGTGGGCACACCCTTCGACCAATTGCCTGCCTGGGTAGGGTCGTGGGCGAAGGTCGACCCGGCGCTGCTGTCCGTCTCTGACATCAACAAGGACGGCATCTTCCAGCTCGGTGAAATGCGCATCGGTGGCGACATCATCGTGTTGGCCACGCCAGAGATCGCAGGGCTGCCCTACGTCATCTCCGGCATGGTGGCGGCGGGTGGACTGGCTGCCGCGCTGTCGACCGCTGACGGCCTGCTGCTGACCATCGCGAACGCGTTGAGCCACGACCTGTACTACAAGATGATCGACCCGAATGCGCCGACCGCGCGCCGCGTGATGGTCTCGAAGGCGCTGCTGCTCGTGGTGGCGGTGGCGGCGGCCTACGTGGCTTCGCTGAAGATCGCTGACATCCTGTTCCTGGTGTCAGCGGCCTTCTCACTGGCCGCGGCGGGCTTCTTCCCGGCGCTGGTGCTCGGCATCTTCTGGAAGCGGGCCAGCAAGTGGGGCGCCGTGTTGGGCATGTTGTCAGGCGTGAGCATCACGTTCTATTACATGGCCACGACGCAAGTCTGGATGCGCGGCCTGTTCGGCGTGACGGGACCGATCGCCGACTACACCTGGTTCGGCATCCTGCCGATCTCGGCCGGCATCTGGGGTGTGCCGCTGGGCTTCGCGGTGATCATCATCGTGAGCCTGTTGACGCCCGCGCCGAAGCAGGAAATTCAGGATCTGGTGGAGCACGTGCGCTACCCGAACCTGAACACCTCGCGCGCCTGATCGGGCTGCGCTGAAACGGGGCCGCACCTGCGAGGGTGCGGTCCTTTTTTTATGGAGCTCGCCGCCTGAGATACTGCGCGAGCAGCCAGCACAGGCAATCGACGCAAAAGCAATCCACGCAAAGGCAACCCTTGGCAATTGCTGCATCAGCATCGACCGGCACTCCGTCGCCCAGCCTGTTGCGAGAGCTGGCTGCGGAGGTGGCCCGCCACGCGCCTTTCGCACAGATGGCGCCCGAGCACGTGGCGCAGTTTGTCGCCGCCGCGACCCAGGTCTACCACGCGCCTGGCGAACTCGTGCTGGGCCCGCAGAGCGGCACGGCCGGCACGCTGTGGCTGTTGCGCCAGGGCAGCATCCTCGGGGCTGGTGGTGCCAGCAGCGGAAGCACAGAACCCTTCGAGTTCGGCGCCGGTGACATGTTTCCCGTGGGTGCGGTGCTGGCCGGCCGCGCCGTCACCAGCACCTACACGGCGCATGGCGACAGCTTCAGCCTGGCACTGCCGGCCGACGAGGTTCAGCGCCTGGCCTCGGCCAGCCTGCCGTTCGCCAGTTTCCTGCAGCGTCGCACGGCGCACTACCTAGAACTTTCGCGCCAGGCGGTGCAAACCGCGTGGGCCTCGCAGACCCTGGCGGCACAAACGCTGGAAGCGCGCCTGGCCACGCTGCCGCGCAAGCAGCCACTGGCCTGCAGCCCGGCCACGCCGCTGGCCGAGGCGCTGGCACAGATGCAGCAGCGCCGCGTCGGTTCGGTGCTGGTGGTCGACAACGAGATGGCGCCGCTGGGCATCCTGACGCGGCACGACATCCTGGGCCGCGTCACGCTGCCGCAGTTGCCGCTGGCCACGCCGATCGGCGAGGTGATTAGCGCGCCCGTGCACAGCCTCAACACCGAACACACGCTGCAAGACGCGGCACTGTTGATGGCGCGCCACGGCATCCGCCACGTGCCCGTCACCGAAGGCGGGCGGCTCGTCAACATCGTGAGCGAGCGCGACCTGTTCGCGCTGCAGCGTCTGTCGCTGAAACAGATCAGCACGCAGCTGAGCGCCGCCCCCGACGAGGCCACGCTGCGCCATCTGGCCGGGCAGATCCGCCAGTTCGCGCGTCACCTGCTCGGCCAGGGCGTGCATGCGCGCCAGCTCACCGAGCTGATCAGCCACCTGAACGACGTGCTCACCGAGGCCCTGCTGCGCTTGCTGGCTGCGCGCCGCGGCATGGATCTCTCACGCGCCTGCTGGCTGGCTTTTGGCTCGGAAGGGCGCGGCGAGCAGACCGTGGCCACCGACCAGGACAACGGCCTTGTCTTCGACAGCGCACAGCCCGAGCTCGACCGACCGCGCTGGCTGGCCCTGGGCCGCGAGATGAACGAAGCGCTGGACGCGGCGGGCTACCCGCTGTGCAAGGGCGGCGTGATGGCCGGCAACCCCGAGTGCTGCCTGACGGCCGACGAATGGCGGCAGCGCTTCGCGCACTGGATCGCCCATGGCGAGCCCGAAGACCTGCTGAAGGCCAGCATCTTCTTTGACCTGCGGCCGCTGTGCGGCCGCGTTGCGCTGGCCGAAGGACTGGCCGCGCTGCCGGCGCTTGAGGCGAGGCGGGCGCCACGGTTCATGCGCTCGATGGTCGAGAACACCTTGCGCCGCAGCGCCCCGCTGAACTGGCGCGGTGCGCTCGCCACCCACGACGAGGGTGGCCACGAATGGCTTGACTTGAAACTGCAGGGCACCGCGATCTTCGTGGACGCTGCACGCCTGTTCACCCTGGCCCAGGGTCTGCCCGTGCTGGGCACACGCGCACGCCTGGAGGCGGCGGCGCCCGGGCTGCGCGTAGCGCCGCAAGAAGCCGAAGCCTGGGTCGGTGCCTTCGAGTTCTTGCAGATGCTGCGCCTGCGCGTGCAGCTGGGGCAGGGCGCTGTGGGAGCAGTGGGCACAGTGGGCACTGCGGACGCTCAGCGTGACGCCGCCAACCGCGTGGATGTGGCGACGTTGAACGATATCGACCGGCGTGTGCTGAAAGAGGCCGTGCGTGTGGCGCGGCGCCTTCAGCAGCGGCTGGAAATGGACTTCCTGCACTGAATGTTCAGCGCCCTGCGCCGCTGGGTGGGCCGTGGCACGCGCAACCGGCATGACCCGCACGACCCGCATGATGGCGATGGGCGCCGCTGGGTGGTGCTCGATTGCGAGAGCAGTGGCCTGGACCCCGAGCGCGACCGCCTGCTGTCGATTGCTGCGGTGGCGGTGCACGTGCGGGGCACAGGGCTGCACATCGTGCCGGCCGACAGCTTCGAGATGGTGCTGCAGCAGCCCGAGCAAGGCACACCACCCGACAAGGCCAACATCCTGGTGCACGGCATCGGCATCGGCGCGCAGCGTGCCGGCGTGGCGCCTGCCATCGCGTTGCAGGCTTTCAGGGCCTATGCCAACGGTGCGCCGCTCATCGGCTACCACGTCAGTTTCGACCGCCGCCTGCTGGAGCGGGCCGAACGTGCCGAACGTGCCGAACTTTCCGTACTTTCCGTGCGTTCCGTGCTTTCCGAATTTTCCAACGGGAAGCGAGCGCCGCGCCGCCAATGGCTCGACCTTGCCGAGCTGGCGCCGGTGTTGCGCCCTGACGTGCCCGGCAAGGCCCTGGACCACTGGCTGGCGGCGTACGGCATTCGCTGCCTGGCGCGGCACCAGGCCGCGGCTGATGCACTGGCCACCGCTGAACTGCTGTTGTGCCTGTGGCCGCTGGTGCGCAGCCAGACCCACGGGCGGCCCGACTTCAAGGCGCTGCAGCGCATGGCCGCCGCGCGGCGCTGGCTGGGTGCCTGAGCGGGCGCTTGTCGGTCTACCGGTGCGGCAGTTCAGCGCGTTTGGCTGCGCAGCGCTAGCATGGCGCGCAACCCGGGTTGAACATCGATATTCCGCAGTCCATCCAGCGTCTAGGCTTCCGCAAGTGGTACGAGCGCCAACTCCTCACCGGGCACTCACACCTGGTGCTGGCGGTGCTGTCCGCCGTGGCGGTGGCTGGCGCCTTGGAGGCCTATTCCACGCAGCCCGACAGCAGCCGCCTGCAGATGCTGGCCAGCGTGGGTGCCGCAGCCGCCATCGGTATCTGGTCGCTGCGGCGTTACCTCTTTCTCTTGACGCGTGCCGAGTTCATTGCCAATCAGGCAGTGTGTGCCGCCTGCAAGACCTATGGCCGCTGGGCGATCGAATCGCATGCCGTTGCAGACGAGCGGGCCGAGCAGCCGCCACAGATGCGCGTGTGCTGTCGCAAGTGCCAAGCGCGCTGGTTGATCGAGTGGTGAACGGCCCGCGCGGCCTGGGGCCGCATTGCCTGGCGAACGCTGCAGTCTTCAACGGCTGGGCTCACCGCGAGTTCGCATTCCGCGATTTCCGATGAACCTCTTCATCTCGATGAAATATCTGGTGGCGCTGGACGACCACCGCCACTTCGGCCGCGCCGCGCTGGCCTGCCATGTCACGCAGCCGGCGCTGTCCAATGCGCTGCGGGCCCTGGAAGAGGGGCTGGGCATTTCCATCGTCAAGCGCGGGCGCAACTTTGTCGGGTTCACGAGCGAAGGCGAAAGGGTGCTGGCCAGTGCGCGGCGCATGCTGCGCGAGCAGGAACTGCTGCAGCAAGACCTGCATAGCAGCGAAGGCCATCCGCAGGGCCAACTGCTGGTGGGCGCGGTGCCCACGGCGATGCCGATTGCGGCCCGCTTCGTGGCGCTG
>Ga0209490_10004741_pt1 | contig 12485 bp, 9 predicted proteins | sample MAT06_FD_187209 | JGI IMG/M metagenome (GOLD analysis project Ga0209490, IMG submission 187209) | Freshwater microbial communities from Lake Fryxell liftoff mats and glacier meltwater in Antarctica - MAT-06 (SPAdes) (version 2) | ecosystem: Environmental > Aquatic > Freshwater > Ice > Liftoff...
CAATACATACGAGTTCGCTTAACAAAGGCTAGAATAGTTGGTACGATCCGATACTTAAGGCAATCAGAGTCAGAAATACTATCAAGGTTCGTTTATTTGCTAGATAGCGGATTACAAAGAACAACGTCTCGTCTGTGTTGAGCTGGTTTATCCCTATCTGTCTAGTGCATGTTTAGCCAAGGCTTCGATGCCTGAATTATCTCTCGATAAAGGTTTGCTCTTGCCTACCAAACAAAACGCTTCCAAAAATACATTCGACTTGTCACAAGTAATGTTTTTAATTCTGCTTTTATTCCAAAAGCGGTTCAAAACCCTTAAGGTTCTTGCAAACGCTGAAAATGGGTGTTTGTGGTTTAGGCAATCTTTTGAAAAACTAAGGGTAGGTCTTACCAACTCAACTTTTAAGCAGGAGTTGCCTATGACACCTTTTTAAGGAAGAGGTGTACAGGACGCGATCGCCTTCTATCGTGACCTATGGATAAATCAAAAGAAGTAGTTTTTAGCTGCTAAAGTTTTCTGCTCGTCTGTGAAATATTGATAACTAAGTGTTCAGGAGAAGCAACCATGCTACACCGCAAGATCTATCAGCTCTGTTGTGATGGTCGTGAAGTCTGGATTTTCTTGCGGGATCAGCAGCGCTGGATAGAACGAGCCCGCATCCTAGACATCGAAGGGGATTTGGTGACTCTGCGCTATGAAACTGATGAAGAAGATGAGAATTGTTCTTGGGAAGAAATGGTACGGCTAGAAAGCATTGGCGCTGTCACCCAAAAGTTAGCATCGGTGCCGAAAGGAAATGTGGAGCCGCTTATTTCTGATGATTGTCCTGAAGCGGAACAAATTCCTAACAATCGCTTTCCAGAGACGAATCCCGATTAGCTATTGTTCAAGTCAATGAGTTAAGTCTAATTAGAGCGATCGCTTCTTGATAAAAAGCGATCGCTCTAACTTTTAATATTCTTTTTGTCACGTATGACTAACCCGTTATATTACGCAGGAAGAATCTAACAAAACAAGATGCCTTCAAGCTAAACTCTCAAACCAATGGTTGTACCGCACAACATACGCTCAATGGTGAACCAAGTTTTCATAGCCCCTCATCCTAGCTTGAATCACTTCTGCAAAGAGTCTATTTCTTAGCTAGGTTCGCCCCACTTACCCAGTAGCGTTTACGAGATTGTTGCCATCTGTCCGTTTAGCTGAGCAGTTGCAGCTTGTTTTGATTGCACAGAAACGGTTGCTAACCCACCCGCAGCTAACATAAAAATTGGGTTGACCATCGCATTGAGTACTGAGTCAAACATGTAAAGAGTAATACACACCGCCAAAGCGGCGGCTGGAGCCACCATTGGACGCAACCATAGCTTTGCAGGATAGCGAACGCAAAAACTAATAACGGGCAACAAAATGGATGCTGTCAATGCCATCAAACCGTAAGCGCCCTGAATTCCAAATACAATAATCCATAGACTGTCAGTAACGGAAACATCTTTCCCATACTCGTCAAATATTCGGTTTCTGCCAAATCCTCCCCACCCAAACATCACACTTTCACGCGCTCTTGCACCCAATATTTCTTCATTGTCAAACCTGAATTTGACAGAGCCGATCCGTTCTGCATCAAACGTTTGAGATAAGGTATCAATAACTTGTTTATTGGGAAAAGTTCCGGTAACGCCCATATATAGATACCAGCAAATTCCTAAAATGAGTATCCAAAGCAAAATAGCAGTACGAAACTGCCAGGCAACTAAAAGAATGGCTAACCCTATTAAAAGAAGCGTGTAGGCTCCCGTCGATCGCGAAATGATGAAGGTGATTAATAAGAGCGACACGAGCAAGCCCATCGGCTGATTCAATATTCGTTTAATTCCTGTTCGCCATAATGTAATGCCCATGATGCAGGCAGTCATTAACCACACGCCAAGCATCAAACCATGCTCTAAAAATACTTGCGGTCTATATCCTCCGTACCGAATCGACTGAGACGCATCTCGCCCTGTGTCCATGCCATAGACAAGAATGTGGAGACTAGAAAAGGTGCGGCTTTCATACCAACAGAAAGGCATATAGACGAGTCCGCCGATAAATAATCCAATTGCCAACTGTCGCAATCCAGCGAAACTATTTAAATAGATACGCCCCAAAAAATAGGGAACCCCCCACGTTACGATTTGGAATTGCGTAGTCGAAAAGCCATCATAAGCACCCAAGTCGTTCACGACAGAACTAATGAATGCGCTAGTACACCACAACACGATCGGGATGTCAATCCAGCTAAATTTAAAGGAAGTGATTCGCTTGGGATCAAAGATAAACGTTGCTATCAAAATTCCATAACAAGCGGCTGCCATTTTGTTGTATGGCGGAATTCCAGCTATTTTGAAACTGGCAACAGGTAAGAAAAGCCAAGCAAATATGAAGCTCATGATCATCGCCTGTCGAGCCGGATACCGCTTGAAGATATACAACACGGCTGGAATCCAAGAAAACATCATCAACGAAACAAAAGCGTTACCACCCATAACTTAGGCTCGGATTAGAGGGATAGATTAAGTAGGTAAGAGACATTAAGCGCAAGCAACTCCGCTTTCTAAAAATGGCATTCGTAAATAGGCTTTAGGACATTGATTGGTAAAGGACGTTTGAACACATAACGTATCTGTAATGTGGGCGATCGCCCTACAGAAAGCCAAGGGTGATTTTGTTGAGAACTACAAACAGCGATCAAGTTATCAGACTCGAATTTAACAGAACCAATCAAAAGATTGCACAGCACTTCTCGAAAAACTTACTTTTTTCATGAAGATACATTGGCATGATTGTTCCTGTGAAAATGGTTAAACTGGCTTTTGTAGCTAGGCGATCGCCAGTTGACTAGACTACATAAGTGAGCAATCCTCACCTACTAATCGGGGTTATCGAACTTCCTTAGAAGTCTTGCCCTAAAAGTGAGCTAACCAGTTGCTCAATCAGCTATTCGTCAAGTCTAACCACGACTGAATACAGCAATAACATTTCAACAGATGTTGTTAGGCAGATCTTTATCTATTCTTTTTAAGCCCTCGGTATGTTTGAATTGGTGTAAATTTTACGTAAAGTAATGCGATTGAAGCGACTTTTTTGCAAGGAAATTCCATACTTAAGCTTGAGCTACTTGCTTGAGCCAGCACAATATCTCAAGATACAGTGGTTTTACGGGTGTATCAGTCTGTTTTTTTCAATAAGGTTCAGATATTTCAGCTAAGGCAACCAACGTTGTTCAAAATAATGATTCATTTGGGATAGCTATAGTACGCAATATCCCTAACCATTGCCCAAGTTGACTTTTTACACTTCGTCGCTGTATCTAGACAAAACATTATGATTAAGAGAACTCCCCACTCTGTTGCAGCAATCGTTTTGTCATCTTTGATTGGAACTACGCAGCCATTATCTGTTTTGGCTCAAAGCTCACCCAATTTCGCGCCTTCCCAAAACGCCCTGCCTTCTGAACAAAGAACACCCTTACCTGAAGCTCCTCCTCCCTCAGATGTCAAACCAGGTACTATCGTAGGTGATGCTTATACCCTGGGAGCAGGGGATATTGTCAGAGCTGAAATATTTGATATTGCTCCAGAGCTAGCGCTAGAGCCACGGTACACAATTCTATTAGACGGCACACTTAATCTACCTTGGGTAGGAAGTGTGCCCGTTCAAGGCTTAACATTGACGCAAGCGGCGGCAGTAATTTCCGCAAAATATGGTCGGTTCGTTCGCAACCCTATAGTTACGATTAGTCTGTTGGCACCTAGACCGCTTAAGGTTGGTGTAATTGGAGAAGTTAACCGTCCTGGCTCTTACATCCTTAGCGTTATTAGCAACGAGGTTTCCCAGACAAGTCTCAATCAAAGAACAGCTTCAGAAGGCGGGAATCAATGGCCCAGAGTGAGTCAGGCAATTCAATCGGCTGGGGGTGTGACTCAAATTGCTAATATTCGTGAGGTGAAAATCCGTCGGCTGCGAACTGATCGCGAAGAAATTGTAGCGATCGACCTGTGGAAGTTTCTACGTGAAGGTGATCTTACCCAAGATACTCTGCTGCGTGATGGTGATACCATCATTATTCCTAAAGCTAGTAAGTTGGATGCTGCAGAAGCAACCCAGGTTGCAGCAAGTAACTTTTCTCCTGAAACTATTTCAGTCAGCATTGTTGGTGAAGTTACCGCGCCTGGCTCCCTGAAGCTAAAACCTAATGCAACTTTAAACCAGGCTATTATGGCAGCAGGTGGTTTTAGGGTGGGTCGAGCCAGCAAAAAAGGAGTGGATTTGATTCGTCTGAATCCAGACGGCACAATTACACGCAGCAAGTATTCGATCGATCTAGATCAAAATTTAAACGCAGGACGTAATCCTGCTCTTCACAACAACGACATTGTCGTAGTAAATCGAACGTTCATTGCATCAGCTAATGATTTTTTGATTAATGCGATTGGTGTTCCACTTACTATTTTTGGCGGAATTTCAGGGTTCAGAAACGTGTTATTTCCTAACGGAAATCGGTAGCATTTTGGAATAGCGTGTTCTGAAATGTTTGTTTAAAGCGATCGTAGACGAGGTAACCCATGCAAGCCGGACAAAATGCCCAGAACCTAAATTTCAACGGACAAAACCGATTGGAAGAAGCTTCATTCACCCCCAGCGAAATGAGCGGAGAAGCTGATCACAAGCCCAAAAGTGGCGGCTTTAAAGTGCGCTCTTTAGTGGGAGCTATTCGGCGAAACATCCCAATCGTTCTAGTAATGACCCTGCTGGGTGGCGCTGGAGGTTGGCTTATGTCTAAAACGTTTCCATTGATCTACGAAGGTAGCTTTGCCGTTTTAGTTGAACCAATTACTTCGCAAGGGCGTTTATCCGATCCATCTGCTATTTCACGGGCACAGGTTCAACAAGACAACAACGGAAACGGGATTGACTATCCAACTTTGCTTCAAGTTTTGCAAAGCCCCGACAGACTCTCCAAAATATCGAAAGCTATTCAAAGTCGCTATCCAGAAGTAACTGCTGAATCTTTAGCTAGAGATTTAAAGAACCAAGATTTTACAGTTAGTCGTATTGGAACAAACTTGCTTGACTTGACCAGAACGATCGGGGTGGGATACAGAGGGTCTAATCCAGACAAAGTTCGTTTTGTTCTAGAACAACTTGCTCAGGGCTATCTCAAATTTAGTCTTGACGATCGCAAAGTGCGAACCGAGGCGGGCGTAGAATTTATTGAAGAGCAGCTTCCTACTTTGCAGCGGCGAGTTACGGTGTTAGAAATTCAGATGCAGGCTCTCAAGCAGCAATATCGATTAACTGATCCACTCCTTGAAAGTAATCAGGTATCGGACCAGTTAAAAGCTGTAAACGAGAAAAAAGTAGAAGCCGATACCCTCTTGCGGGAGCAAACAACTCTGTATACCGTTCTGCAAAAGCAACTCGGTTTTACTCCAATCCAAGCATTAGGAGCTGCTTCGCTTAGCCAAAATCCTCGTTATCAAGATTTGCTAACGCAATTAAAGAAGACTGAAGCACTGATTGCCGTCAAACTCGCACGATTTAATGAGGATAGCCCAATTGTTAGAAGTCTGCGCGATCAGCAAAAGAATTTAGCGCAGCTAATTGCTCAAGAAGCTCAGCAGAATCTTAACGAGTCTTCACCCGCAGTTTCAGAAAGCTCTCAGGTTTTAGCATTTCAAGATCCACTACGTTTAGATCTGATCAAGCAACTGGTTCAGTCTGCCAATTTAAGTCAATCTCTGGAAGTGAGGGTGCAAGAAACTGCTCGAAATAAAGCAACTTTAGAGAAGCGGTTAAATCAACTTCCTGCTATTACTCGTCAATACAACACTTTGCAGCAGCAGTTGGATATTGCAACTAAAACTTTGAACCAGTTTTTATTGCAGCGGGAAACATTGCGCGTTGAGGCTGCTCAGAAGGAAGTGCCTTGGGAAATCATTGCTCAACCAAAACTGGTCAGCGATTTAAGGACAGGTAAGCCGATCGCGTCTCGCGGTAAAAAGGCACAGCCGATGATTCCAGGTGGCTTGGCATTTGGTGCTTTATTGGGAGTCGGTGCTGCTTTGTTAAGAGAAAAACTTCGCAATCAGTTCGTCACGGTGGAAGATTTGCAAGATGCTGTGCCATTTCCACTGTTTGGGATAATTCCAAGCCAAAAAATGGGGTTGAATCTAGCCACAGATGGGGTCAATCCAAAAAAATCGGAACCTTTCACTGACGCATTTGGTTCGCTTTACACCAACCTACGATTTTTATGCACACCACCCGTGCGATCGCTAGTTGTTGGCTCGGTAGAGCCTGGAGATGGTAAAACAACAGTTGCGCTGAATCTTGCTTTAACGGCTGCAACGATGGGGCAACGAGTTCTATTAGTAGATGCGAATCTTTACTTACCTCAGTTGCATACTTACTTTAATCTGCCTAATCAAAAAGGCTTGATTGATGTTCTGCAACAACGAATTGACGTGACCGACGCAATCGAAAAGATCCCTGGAGAGAGTAACTTGTCTGTATTAACAGCAGGTTTTGCTCAGTTTGGTGCCACTCGACTGTTTGCTTCTAATGAAATGCAGCAGCTAGTCAATCGGCTGAAAAGTAGCTATGACCTGGTTATTTACGATAGTCCATCTTTAGACGCATCCACAGATAGTAATTTTCTGACTGCACAAACAGATGGACTAGTGTTGGTCGCTAGTTTGAATAAAACAAAGAGAAGTGGTGTCAAAGATACACTGAGTGATTTAGAGAAATATCGCTTGCCAGTGATCGGGGTTGTGGTAAACAGAACTGGCAAGAGCAAGATTGCTCCCTATGCTCTACCTATTAATCCACAGCCAACTTATGCGACTGAAGCACATCCAGCTTTTTTTGGAAAACTCAAAGAATCAGGCGACGTAGTCCGATAAGGTCAATTCCTTTGAGAGCTGGATGACATTCTTTGATTAGACAAAATATTTAGTAGACGGCAAGATGGCAAAGTTTTCGTCTTCCCTTAAGGCGATGGCAAAATTTGCTTGTTAAGTAAAATCGCAAAGGAAAAAAACTTGGCAACTACTGATTTTATATTTCTGATAGTTGAAACCATCCTAGTAGCACTGTCGATATTGATCTTGATTCCAAGCCTTGTTTTAGTGACTGAGTGTGTTGCGGCGCTTTTTCCGCCGAAAGTGTGGCGCTGGCAAAGGTATCCGCGTCCTCGGATTGCTATTTTGATTCCTGCTCATAATGAAGCGGCTGGCATCAGAGCTACGTTAGAAACTTTGCTAGGGCAACTAGATTCTCTAGACCAGTTGGTGGTAGTGGCTGATAATTGTACAGATGAAACAGCGGCAGTGGCGCGAGAAATGGGTGCTGTAGCGATCGAGCGATTTGATGACGCGCACCGTGGTAAAGGGTATGCGCTAGATTTTGGCATGAATTTTCTTGCTAACCAGCCGCCTGACGTAGTAGTAGTCGTAGATGCAGATTGTATTGTCGAACCTGGAGCCATTGAGCAAATTTCACGAGTGGCGATCGCCCGCAATCGTGCTGTGCAGGCAACCTACCTGTTGACTCAACCGGCTAAGCCCTCTCCAAAAGATGCCGTTTCTACCCTAGCGTTTACTGTCAAAAACTTAGTTCGTCCCTTGGGACTGGCTCAATTTGATTTGCCCTGCCCTTTAACCGGTACAGGCATGGCATTTCCTTGGGAAGCACTTCGTAAAGTTTCTTTAGCCAGTGGAAATATTGTTGAGGATATGAACCTTGGGCTGGATTTGGCACTAGCAGGTCACCCAGCCACTTTTTGTTATGAAGCACGGGTCACAAGCGCTTTACCCCAACAAGCCCGCGCAGCTAAAAGTCAGCGCACTCGTTGGGAGCATGGACACCTACAAACCATTCTGACTCAGGTTCCTCGCTTACTCAAAATGGCTTTTCAGAAGCGACGATTTGACCTGTTTGCGATCGCCCTTGATTTACTGGTTCCTCCCCTTTCCTTGCTGGTGATGCTGTGGGCTTTAGCAATGATTATTGCGCTGACTGCCACACGCTTCGGCATCTCCCAAATTCCTGCGATTGTTTTAGGCAGCGCCGGAATCATGATTTTAGTTGCCATTGTTTCCGCTTGGGCAAAGTATTGCAGAGCAGACATTCCTGCCAAAGTACTTTTAACCATTCCTCTTTATGTGTTGTGGAAAATTCCTTTGTACTTTAGCTTTTTGTGGAAACCTCAAACCAAATGGATTAGAACCGAGCGGGATAGCGCTGATTCTTCTCGATCTTGATTGAAGGTTCAACATATGGGGAGATCCCGGATTGGCGATCGCTAGTGCTGTAGAGTAAGCTGTGACCTGCTGCTAAACTGTGGCAACTTTTTGCGGTTGCACTCGTCTAATTCAAAAATGCACTTTAAACATTTCTCTAAAAAAACTATTAGCTAACTTTATTCACCCTAATCGCTTCTACTTTTGATTAAAATCAAGCTGGCAATCTGTTTTTCCGCTTTTCTGGCGATGCCTCATTCCTTTTGCAATAGAACTTTGAGCTATGTCTTCTCCTCCATTACCCAAAAGCCCTAAACTGTTTGATTTAGAAAAGAGAAATAGAGTTGGGGCATTACTACTGCATCCGATGTCTCTAGCAGTATTGGCATCTTTGGGGGTGCATGGGCTGCTGTGGTTTGGCTTGCCGTTGATGTCTGCCGAGCCAAAACAAGCCGATAGCCAGCGATCGGTGCCATTGGTGGAACTTAGTCCACTAGAACAGGCTCGATTACCTCAAATTTCTTCAACCCTGTTAGCGCCAAAACAGTCAACCGCGTCTAGTTCAATCATGCCTAATTCATTGGCAACGGTTCCGGTAAGCCCTCAAACGTCTCAAGATTTAACGTCATATTACAGTGTGCCGTCTCAGCCTGTTGCTCCTACCATCCTTCGGTATTCAGTCTCGGCACTCCCTAAGCGATCGCCAAGCAAAAGCACCAACGAAACAAATTCAGACTCTGAAACAAAAACTCAACCATCCAAAAAAGACGTAGAAAAGCAAGCTGAGTCAGAAGGAAAAGAAGATTCTGATTCAACTATCTCTTCAAAAGCAGAAGACTTACTACCGCTTAAGCAGCCAGAGAATCAAGGCAAGATATCGCTCCAACAAAAGTATGCCTACAGTACGGCAAATACTTCTCAAGATGATGTTGTCAGTAATACTACTGCCTTTAGTCAAATGGCACAGGAAGTTTCTAAAGGAAACATTATTGAAGACTGGAAAAAACTGGATGCAATGACTGCACCCTATCCTAAAGATGCTTGCCAGTTTAAACACGATGGCAAAGCGATCGCAGGAGAGCCGTGGGTTGGAGTAATCGTGCAGCCCAATGGCAAACTAACGGCAAAACCAATCGTGCTGAAATCGTCTGGGTTCAAAGGTTTAGATGAAGCTGCCACAGAATTTATAACCAAGTATCCTTTTGGAGAAGGTCAGCAATATCGCGGTTTTTACGTTCCGATTAAGTTTGAACTTAATAAAGCAACTTGTGTTGCATCGGACACAGACAACCCTACGTCTCAAAGCTCCATCTCTACTCCTCCTCAGATGAATTGAAACTTTGAGGAATCGTAATAATATAGCGAAAGCCTGCATCTGAGCCGTTTTGGATGGTGACTTTGCCGCCATGCAATTCTACCAAATGCTGACTAAGCAGCAAGCCTACGTTTTTGCGTGGAGCCATGTCGATCGCCGTCTCTCTCTCTTGCATTAGGACATGATTTTCAGTAGGAGAGTATGCGATCGCCGTTGTTGCTCCATCCGATGCCGCAGTCGCTTCGGTGCCCTTGCCACTAGCTGCACCCATTAAAAAGGATGGGGGATACAGGTCAGCATAGGGCAATCCTTCGCCTAGCCACGGATGGGATACCCAAATAGACAGGTTTAGGCTGGTGTCTTGTCGAGAGATATGTAATCGCACAAGACTACCCGCTGTAGAACTTTGAATAATGCTGAAGATGAGGTGATAAAGAATGTGACGAACTTTTTCTTTATCCAGTAGCCAAATGCGGCGACCCGGTTCGATGCTAAGGCGAATTTGTTGATCGCGTCGGTGGGCAAACTGTTCTAGGGCAATGATTGCCTGCTGACACAGCATTTCAATATCCACAGAACCCAAGTTTAAAGTTTGGTCAATCTCCTTCAACTCAGACAATTCCACAATTTCATTCATTAGCGACAGCAAATATTGCCCGCTGTTATGAATAATATCTAGATACTCTTTCTGTTTTGTGGTGAGAGGTCCATAAATTTCCCGGCTTAAAACACTTGCCATGCCCATCACAGAGGTTAAAGGAGTCCGAAGCTCTTGAGCAAGCTGACCTAAAAGATCTACTTTAAGCTGGTTGGTAAGGGAAAGGTCGGCTGGTTGAGTAGCCGTTTCTGTTGCCGTTGATCGCACCGATTGGGTTTGGGTCATTTGCGATCGCTGTCGTTCAAATTCACTCATTGCCCAGCGTGCCATCAATTGCAGAAATGTCACATCTTGCTGGCTAAAGCTACGCGGCACCCTATCCATTACTGCCAAAGCACCAATACAGTCGCCGCTGCAAGTTAGCAAAGGAACCCCCAAGTAGGCGCGGATACCATATTGATAGACCCAAAGACTGTTAGCAAAAGTGGGGTGAGTTAGCGCATCCGCAATAATCAAGGTTTGACTGCTATCCACAACATAGGTGGAAAACGACTCTTGGCGATCGATTTGGCGAGTAGTTGCCAGTTCATTCATCAATCCCAAAGTGGATAAACCCACAGCCGACTTAAATCGTTCTTGCTCTCCATTGATTAATCCCAGGATGCAGATTGGCACATTAAGGGATTGAGCGGCTGTTTGAGTGGCTTCTTCAAATATTGGAATGCTGTCAGTGTTCAGCAACCCTAGCATCGTGATTACGTGCGATCGCTGCCGTTCTCGCGCTGAAGCAGTTAACCCATCCAGGCGACAAAATAACCCATTCTCTTGACTGCTCATGCTGACCCGTAACTCCCATGTGCGTCCGTGGATCTCTGGAAAAAAGCAAAGGCTTTTCACTAGACACAGCATTCCCTCACATTGAGAGGAGTGAACGCTGAAAAGACAGGGGAGAATACTGAATTTTCTGGCTTTCGTTTAAGGTCGGTTGCATAAAGATGAGAATAATTACTGAACCTGAGCTTGGTCAGACCGTGGGAGTTAGTATTTTTTGCTACTACCAAAATCGAGTCCTGCTATGGTTGAGTCCAAGCTGGATGAGCTAGGAGGGATGAAATCATGCGAACACCCCGAAGCTGGTTTGAAAGGGGTAAGTGCCCTTTAGGTGCGGTTAAATCCCAAGTAAATTCTTTGGGGTAACGAGTCCAGGTATTACCGTTTTTCCAACCAATTTTTGTCCACAGTTTGATCCAATTTTTGCCAGCGCTGAGCCAAATTTCGCGCTGCACGGAGAAGCCAAATTTTCCGCCGGAGTGAACCAGCCATAGAGCATCGAGCGTTTGGAGGTCGATCGCCGGAAACTGCTCAGCTTCTGTAAAGTAAATCCAGTTGCGCTGCATGGCGGCGGCTCCAGCCAATTCACACATTTTTTCGAGGGTGAGTTTATCAGCCGCTTGAAAATCTTGCTGGGCAAGCAGCTTTTGCAGGGGACTGTAATCAATGTTGGTGTGCGATCGCAGTGGCACCACCCCTTCAGGAAAATGAGTCTGCAAAAAATCCGTACAGGCAGGAGACTCTGCTCGATACAAAACCTGATATGCCTGACCTGCTGCCAAATTGGGCGCTGTACCCGTGATCAACCCTTCTCGCTGCTCAAACAAAAATTCCATTAACACTGCCCAGCCGAGTTCTCCTAGCTGCTCCAGCGCTTGAATGTGGGACAGTTGAGCTTTTTCTGGAACCGTTTTCAAATTGGCTAAAAGCTCCAATGCATCGGGCGATGTCGGCATGGAAGCGATTGCAGGATCGGTGGAAAAAATATTCATTGCAAGGGTCATTTCAAGCAGCTTCTAGCGAAAACAGGAAAAAATCGCGTTTGAAATTAAAGTGGCAAGACTCTAAAATCTTAAGCCAAACTCCATGCTATCTCGTGACAATGATTTTTTGAATTGAATGATCGAGTAATTGGGTGGATGTCTTAAAAGGTGTAGTTGCACCCAAAACCTGTAAGAGCGAAGCATTCGGGCAACGATTTTTCGGGATTTTCGAGAGATTATCTGCCGAATGCTTCGCCCCTACGCAAGGCGATTGATACTTCTCAGACATCCTCTGAATACTCAAGTAACCGCGCTAAGAATTTGGCGAATAATCGCAGAAGTGGAGCTTGGCACCTCAATTTGCACTAGCTCAATCCGTCCTCCATAGGCGAAAACGGTTTCTGCTTCTGGCAAGGTCGCAATTTGATAATCTCCTCCTTTCACATAAATATCTGGCTGTAAGGCTTCAATCA
>Ga0209490_10004742_pt1 | contig 12483 bp, 10 predicted proteins | sample MAT06_FD_187209 | JGI IMG/M metagenome (GOLD analysis project Ga0209490, IMG submission 187209) | Freshwater microbial communities from Lake Fryxell liftoff mats and glacier meltwater in Antarctica - MAT-06 (SPAdes) (version 2) | ecosystem: Environmental > Aquatic > Freshwater > Ice > Liftoff...
CGAGGTCTTCCCCGCAGGTGCCGTCGTCCGCTGGTTTTGCAAGGAGGGACGCGAGGGCGTCTGGGCACTCAGCAGCGCCGTCGCTGTGGGCGAGCTGATCTATGATGAGCCGGACGGCACGATGCCCGCTCAGGCTGTGGCTTTTATTATCTGTACGAAGGCGCCCGGCCCACAGCACGACCCAAGCTGAGCTGGCGCCGCCGACCTCATTTCGGCAAGGAGAATATCAAATGACCCGCAGCCTGACGATAGACGGTTTCACGATCAACGATGCGAGCGACTGCTATGTGATCGCTGAGATCGGGCACAACCACCAGGGCGACGTTGCGAAGTGCAAGGAGCTGTTCCGCGAGGCGAAGGAGTGTGGCGCCCAGGCGGTGAAGCTCCAGAAGCGCGACAACCGCACCCTCTACACCGCCGCGACGTACAACAAGCCGTATGAGAACGAGAACAGCTTTGGGCGCACCTACGGCGAGCATCGCGAGTTTCTTGAGTTTGGCCGCGACGAATATCTTGAGCTCCAGGCGTACGCCCGCACGCTCGGCGTTACCTTCTTCGCAACGGCCTTCGACATCACCAGCGCCAACTTTCTCGCCGAGCTCGACGTGCCCGCGTTCAAGCTTGCCTCTGGCGACCTGAAGAGTGTGCCGCTGCTAAAACATGTGGCCCAGCTCGGCAAGCCGATGATCGTGAGCACTGGCGGCGGTCTGAGCGAGGATATTCAACGGGCCTACGAGGCGATCACGCCGATCAACCGGCAGCTGGCCTTCCTGCACTGCACCGCCACCTACCCCACCCAGCCCGAGGAGATGAACCTGCGCGTGATCACCACCCTGCGCGAGCGCTACCCCGACACTGTGCTCGGCCTCTCCGACCACTACAACGGCATCGCGATGTCGGTTGCCGCCTATGTGCTCGGCGCCCGCATTATCGAGAAGCATTTCACCCTGAACCATACCTCGAAGGGCACCGACCACGCGCTGTCGCTGGAGCCGATCGGCATGCGCAAGATGATTCGCGACTTGCAGCGCACCCGCGAGGCCCTGGGCGACGGCGTGAAGCGGATCTTCCCCGGCGAGGTCGCCCCGATCCAGAAGATGGGCAAGATGATCGTAGCGGCGCGCGATCTGCCCAGCGGCCATGTGCTCACCGCGAAGGATGTGGCCTTCAAGTCGCCAGCCGACGGCCTGCCGCCCTATGAGGTCGAGCGCATCCTTGGCCGCACGCTCGCCGCGCCCCTCGCCATCGACGAGCCCGTACGTCTGGAACAGCTCAACGAGGTGAGCGCGTGAGCGACGCGGAGCTGGCCGCCCTGATGCGCCGCATCCGGCTTGTGGTCTTCGATTTCGACGGCGTGTTCACGGATAACACGGTGCTGGTGGCCGAGGACGGCACCGAGTCTGTGCGTTGCTGGCGCGGCGATGGCCTCGGGCTGCGCCAGCTCGAGGCGTTGGGCCTGAGCACGCTGGTGCTCTCCACCGAGGAGAACCCCGTGGTGACGGCCCGCTGCCGCAAGCTGAAGATCCGCTGCATCCAGGGCGTGCCGGATAAGCGCGTTGCGCTCGACGCCCTGCTGGCCGAGCTTGGGCTCGTACCTAGCCAGGCGGCCTACGTGGGCAATGACATCAACGACGCAGGCGCGTTGGAGGCCGTGGCGCTGCCGATTGTGGTCCACGATGCCCACCCCGCCGTGTTGCCACTGGCCCGCTTCCGCACCACACTCCCCGGCGGGTACGGCGCGGTGCGCGAGGTGTGCGACCGCTTTGTGGCGGCCTACGCTCAGGAGGCGCACCCATGAATGATCCGCTCTTCGATGTGGCCGGGCGGGTGGCGGTGGTCACAGGCGGCCTCGGCCAGCTCGGGCGCCAGTTTACGGCCACGCTTGCAGCGCGCGGCGCCCATGTGGCGATCATCGACCGCACGCACGACGACGCACTGGTCGCCGAGCGCTTCGGCGCCCTCCCTGGCCGTGTGATCAGCCTCGCCGCCGACATCACGCGGCGTGAGGAGCTGGAGGCTGCGCTCGCCGCCGTTGAGGGCGAGCTCGGTGCGCCCGCGATCCTGATCAACAATGCCGCCCTCGACTCGCCGCCCGACGCTCCCGCCGCCGAGAACGGCCCGTTCGAGAGCTACCCCGAGGCGTCGTGGGACAAGGTGATGGAGGTGAACGTCAAGGGGGTGCTCCTAGCCTGCCAGGTGATCGGCGGGCGCATGGCGGCCCAGGGACGCGGCTCGGTGATCAATGTCGCCTCGATCTATGGGCTGGTCTCGCCCGACCAGCGCATCTACGCGTACCGGGCGGCGAGCGGGGCGCCCTTCTTCAAGCCGATCGCCTACGCGGCATCGAAGTCGGCCCTGCTGAACATGACGCGCTACCTCGCCACCTACTGGGCGCCCCAAGGCGTTCGGGTGAACACCGTTACCTTTGCGGGCGTGTTCAACCAGCAGGATGAGCAGTTTCTCGCAGGCTACCTGCCCAAGGTGCCGCTCGGCCGGATGGCCCGCGAGGACGAGTATAATGGTGCGATTCTGTTTTTGGCCTCAGACGCGTCAGCCTACATGACTGGCTCGAACCTGGTGATCGACGGTGGCTGGACGGCCTGGTAGTCGTGCGGAGACCCTATGCTGCCTGAGCTTATCCCGAACTGGATCGCTGGACGCGAGATGCCTGCCGCTGATGGTGGCCGCTTTACAAAGCTGCGCCCCGCCGATGGCGAGCCGCTTTGCATGGTGGCCCGCTCACAGGCTGCCGATGTGGAGGCAGCCGTGGCTGCGGCGAGCGCGGCCCAAGGCGCATGGGCCGCCACGCCCGCCGTGCAACGGGGGATGGCGCTGCATAGAATCGTGGTGCGCATGGAGGAGCGGCGCGAGGAGCTCGCCCGCATTGTGGCCGTGGAGACGGGCAAGTCGTACAAGGAGGCGCTTGGCGAAGTGGGCGGCGCGATCCAGTGCGGCCTCTTCTACGCCAGCGAGGGCCAGCGCCTGTACGGGCGCACCACCACCAGCGGCACACCCAACAAATACGCGATGACCATCCGCATGCCGATCGGTGTCGCCGGCCTGATCATCGCCGCCAATACGCCGATCGCCAACGTGGCCTGGAAGGTCTTCCCGGCCCTGATCTGCGGCAACAGCGCCGTGCTCAAGGTGGCCGAGGACACCCCCGCCACAGCCTGGATCTTCGGCCAGCTTGCCCACGAGGCCGGCCTGCCCGCTGGGGTGCTGAACATCATCCAGGGCTTCGGCGAGGAGGCCGGCGCACCGCTGGTGGCCCACCCTGCGGTGGGTGTGATCAGCTTCACTGGCTCCACCGAGGTGGGGCGCCGCATCCAACGTGTGGCCGGTGAGCGCTTCTGCCGACTCAGTCTGGAGCTGGGCGGCAAGAACGCACTGGTTGTCTGTGATGACGCCAACCTCGAAAACGCGGCGAAGTGGGTGCTGCTCTCCGCCTTCTCCAACGCAGGCCAGCGCTGCGCCTCGGCCAGCCGCGTGATCGTGTTCGAGGCGGTCTACGAGCGCTTCCGCGCCATGCTGCTGGAGCGGATCGCGCGCCTTAAGGTTGGCCCCGGCGACGACGACGACTTTGGCCCGGTGATCAACGCAGGCCAGCTCGCCAGCATGGTCGCCGCAGTCGAGGCGGCCCGTGCCGAAGGTGCGGTGGTGCTAGCTGGCGGCGGGCGTCTCACCGACGCGGCCTACGCTGGCGGGTTCTACATGGCGCCGACGCTGCTGGAAGGCGTGCGGCCAGCCGACGAGATCTCGCGCTGCGAGCTGTTCGGGCCGATCACGATCCTCTATAGCGTGCCGGATTTCGCGGCCGCCCTGGCGCTTACCAACGACTCGCCGTACGGCCTTACAGCGGCCATCCATACCCGCAGCCTCCATCGCGCCGTCTACTTCTACAATCAGGTGCAGGCCGGTGTGGCCGTCGTGAATGCGGGCACCTACGGCTCCGAGCCCCACATGCCCTTCGGCGGCCTGCGGCAGTCCGGCAATGGCACGCGTGAGCCTGGCACCGAGGCGCTCGACATCTACAGCGAGCTGAAGGACGTGTACGTCAACATCGACCCGAGCGAGCTATGAGCGGCGCGCTGCCCACTTCACAAGGCGGCACGCTGCCTAGTATTGTCGCGCTCGTCCCGGCCCGTGGCGGCTCCAAGCGCGTGCCGGGCAAGAACATACGGCCCCTCGGCGGCCACCCCCTGCTCGCCTACAGCGTGGCGGCTGCCCGCCGTAGCGGCGTGTTCGACGCCGTGGTCGTCTCTACCGACGACGAGGCCACGGCCGCGATCGCCCGTCACTACGGCGCCGAGGTGCCGTTTATGCGCCCCGCCGCGCTTGCGGGCGACCTCTCACCCGACATTCAGTGGATCGAGTATACTCTGCGGCAGCTGCGCGACGATGGCCGCCCGTACGATTGCTTCAGTATCCTGCGCCCGACCAGCCCGTTTCGCCAGCCCGAGACGATCCGCCGCTGCTGGGCGCAGTTCCTCGCCAGCCCCGGCATCGACTCGATCCGCGCCGTCGAGCAGGTGACGCAGCACCCAGGCAAGATGTGGGTGATCCACGGCGAGCGCATGGCGCCGCTGCTGCTGCACCCGCAGGGCACGCCCTGGCACAGCCAACAGTACCAGGCCCTCCCCGAGGTGTACGTGCAGAACGCAAGCCTCGAGATCGCCTGGAGCCGGGTGGCCCTCGAAGGCGGCACAATCGCTGGCGCCACCCTCGCCCCGTTCCTCACCATGGGCAGCGAGGGTGTGGATGTGAACAATCAGTTGGATTGGCTCGTCGCCGAGGAGTTGCTTCGCCAGGGCCAGGCGAACCTGCCCGCCGTGGATGAGCCGCCCTACGCACCGCCTGCGAACCCCGAGGGAGAGCGTCTGTGACTACACTGTCTTATGTGCCCGACGACGAGCTGCGCCGTGCGCGCGCCCTGCAACTGCCCGCCACCGAGCGGGCGGCGATCATTGCGACGCTCTGCCGGATCAATACGCTGTATATGATTATGCGCGCTGGCTCCGGCCACCTCGGCACTAGCTTCAGCAGCCTGGATCTGTTGAGCTGGCTGTTTCTGGAGGAGCTGGAGCACCCTGAAGTGAGCGGCCACGCCGACGGCGACATCTTCTTCTCCTCGAAAGGCCACGACGCGCCAGGCAAGTACGCCGTGCTGATCGCCCTCGGCCTGCTCGATTTCGAGCTGATCCACAGCCTGCGCCGCCTCGGCGGCCTGCCCGGCCACCCCGATGTCGGCACGCCCCATATGCACACCAACACCGGCTCGCTTGGCATGGGTATCTCGAAGGCGCGTGGCATGGCCCGCGCCCGCCGCCTGCTCGGGCGCGCAGGGCGGATTGTGGTGCTCACCGGCGACGGCGAGCTGCAGGAGGGCCAGTTCTGGGAGTCGCTCCAGCCCACGGCCAACGGCGGCTTCGGCGAGCTCACGGTGATCGTCGATCATAACAAGATCCAGTCCGACATCTGGGTGGAGCAGGTGAGCAGCCTCGGCGATCTGGAGGCGAAGCTGCGCGCCTTTGGCTGGCACGTCGCCCGCTGCGACGGCCACGACTTCGCCGCAATCGAGCGCACACTGGCCGATCTCAAGGCCGTGGCCGACAAGCCCAAGCTCCTGATCGCCGACACCGTGAAGGGCAAGGGTGTGTCGTTTATGGAGGGCACCGCCCTGCAACCCGACGATCGGCTCTACCGCTTTCACAGCGGCGCTCCCACCCCTGCGCTCTACGCCCGCAGCGTCGAGGAACTGCTCGCCCACGCCAACGCCCTGCTCGCCGCCGCTGGCGCCGCACCCCTGCGCGTCGAGGAAACCCCATGCCCCGAGCGGCCTGTTCTGGACGGCATGCAGCGCATGGTGCCCGCCTACTCCCAGGCGCTGCTGGCGCAGGCCGCGCGCAACAGCCGCATCGTCGCCCTGGATGCCGACCTGGCGCTCGATACGGGCTTGCTCCCCTTCGAGGAGCGCTTTCCCGAGCGCTTCGTGGAGTGCGGCATCGCCGAGCAGGATATGGTCTCGCAGGCTGGCGCCATGGCGCTGCAAGGCTTTCTGCCGATCTGCCACTCGTTCGCCTGCTTCATGCCGCCGCGCGCAAATGAGCAGATCTACAACAACGCCACCGAGCGGACCAAGGTGATCTACGTTGGCTCGCTCGCCGGCTTGCTGCCTGGTGGCCCAGGCCACTCGCACCAGAGCGTGCGCGACATCGACATTCTCGCCGCGATGCCCGGAATGGCGCTGCTCGAGCCATGCTGTGAGCAAGAGGTGGGCCTGGCGCTCGACTTCCTTGTGGATCGCCACGCCGGCCCCGGCTACCTGCGGCTTGTCTCGATCCCCTGCGCCGTCAACTACGCCCTGCCCGCGGGGTACGCGCTGGAGGACGGGCGCGGCGTCGCGCTCACGCAAGGTGAGGATGTGGTGCTGTTCGGCTACGGGCCAGTGCTGCTGCCCCAGGCCGTTAGCGCCGCGCGCACGCTCGCCGAGCGCGGCGTGGGCGTGAAGGTGGTGAACCTGCCCTTTCTGAACCGGGTCGATCAGGGCTGGCTCCACGCAATGCTTGGCGACTGCCAGCTGATCGTGACGCTCGACAACCACTACGTCGCGGGCGGGCAGGGCGAATTTCTCGCGGCGCAGATCGCCCAGCTCGGCCTTACCGGCGAGCGCCGCGTGATCGCGCTAGGCGTGCGCGAGATTCCTTTCTGTGGCAGCAACGACGAGGTGCTGCGGGCCCACAGGCTCGACGCCGCTAGCCTGGCCCAGGAGCTGCACGCCATTTTGGAACGGTCGGCCAGGGTATGAATGGAATACGCCTTGGGCCGCAGCTGATCTGGCTGTTGCTGGTGGCCGTGCTGCTTACCGGCATCACGAGCGCAGCCATCACTCAGATCCAGGCTACCTACCTGCAGCGCTTCCCGCTGTACTACGACAGCGTAAGCTACCAGTTCAATAATGCGCGACTCTCCGTGCGCGTGGCCCGCGAGGGCCGCCTAAGCGTTGCTGCCGACGAGTGGCTCCACAACGCGCGTAGCCCGCTGCGAACCGCGCCCGTGGTGCTGCTCGCCCCTGGCATGCTCACACTGCCCGTCGGCCACATGGCAACGGTGATCCCAGTGCTGCTCGCCTTTCTCGGGCTGCTGGGCTGGACTGTCTACAGGCGCACGGACTCGCCGCTCTACGCGATCGGCGCCATGGGCCTCTTCTGCGGCATCCCAGGGGTCTTTTTTACCACCAGCGGGCTCGGCGCATTCTGGCTCGATCAGCCCGCCGCCCTGCTGGCCGCCTCAGCGGTGCTTTGTCTGCTGAACTCGGCGCAGGGGCGCGACCTGCGCTGGCTTGCGGGCTTCGCTTGCTTTGCGGCCCTTACCGCCCTTAGCCGCTATGTCGCCGCCGTCTATCTCTTCGTGGTCTGCGCACCACTGCTCGCCGTCTTTCTGGCGGCGCGGGGCGTGCGTGAGCGCGGGATTGTGCGGCCCGTGCTCGTGCCCATCCTGGTGATCGCGGCGGTGGTCGGGGCGCTCGCGGGCTACTTCCTGGTTGCGCACTTCGCCAGGAACAGCTACTTTTACAGCAACTATGGCTACGCCCTCAATGGCGGGGTGCGGGCCTCGTGGGCGTTTGTCGAGTATTACCTGACCAACCTGCTCTCGGGGGCGGTTGGGCTACTGCTCCTGAGCACGCTGCTGATCTACATTGTGCAGCACCGGGGGGAGCTACGCGCTCGGCTCGGTGAGCTGCTGGCCTCGCTCTGGATCGCGGGGGGGCTGCTGGCCTACATCGTGGTTGTGCAGCAGGTGACATTAGCGGTGCATCCGCTCTGGTATCTGCTCCCGCTGCTACTGATCGCCGCCGTGACGCCCTTCACGATCAGCCGCCCAAACCAGCAAGGTCGGCGCACCCTCGACCTCATGGGCACGCTGATGCTCGGGGCGGGCGTGGCCCTGGGTGTCCAGACGTACAATCAGCAGCTGCTCTTCGCCAGCCAGCCCTCTGAGGCGGTACAGCAGTATAAGTATCTCGACATTGAGCTGGGGAAAGCGCTCGACGCAATCGGGCAGCCTGTTGTCTGGAACACCTACTTCGATGAATACACGCCGATCCCGACAATGGAGGCGTTCTACCGCTCCGGCAAGCTGCACCTGCCGGCGGGCCAGGTCTTCTTCAACGCCCACGAGACGGCATGGCGTGCCGACTACCCTGGCCTCTCCGCCGAGCAGATTAGCCAGCTGGTCTACGCCGCCACGCGTCGGTATGTCGATGTTGCTGTGGTCTTCAGCGACCCCGCCACGGCAATGAGCGCGCCGCAGCTCGACAACGACGTTAGCCGTGCCGTCGCCCAGCATGTGGCGAGCTCTATCCGCGACGATGCGGGCTGGACGCTCGTGCGAACCTTTGATGAGACGCCCTTCGGTGGCCTCGCGGTGTACAAAAACAGCGCGAGCAACGGCGCCGCCTACGAGGCTGTGCTGCGCGACGATGGGAGTGTGCGGCCATGACGATACGCACCGCACCTGAAGCTCCGACGACGCCAGGCCTGCCGACAGCAGCGCCCGACATGTCGATCGTGATTCCGGTGTATAACAGTGCCGAAGCGCTGCCCGAGCTGGTCCAGCGCCTCGCCGGCGTGCTGCCCGCGCTTACCCCGCGCTTCGAGGTGCTGCTGGTGAATGATGGGAGCCGCGATCAGAGCTGGCAGGTGATCCTTGCGTTGCTGGCGGAGCATGCGTGGCTGCGCGGGATCAACCTGATGCGGAACTACGGCCAGCACAATGCGCTGCTGGCCGGCATTCGCGCCGCAAACGGCGAGCTGATCGTGACGATGGACGATGATCTGCAGCACCCGCCCGAGGAGCTGCCGCGCCTGATCGAGCGCCTCAACCAGGGGTACGATGTTGTCTATGGTACCCCCCAGCAGCAGCAGCACGGCCTGCTGCGCGACCTGGCCTCGGAGCTTACCAAGCTGGCGCTCCAGGGTTCAATGGGTGCGGAAACAGCCCGCAAGGTGAGTGCCTTCCGCGTGTTCCGCAGTGTGGTGCGCAACGCCTTTGTGCAGTTCCAGGGTTCGTTCGTCTCGATCGATGTGTTGCTCACCTGGGGAACGGCCCGCTTCACCGCTGTGAGCGTAGAGCACGCGCCGCGCCGCTACGGCAGCTCGAACTACACGCTGCGCAAGCTGATCACCCACGCGCTCAACATGATCACTGGTTTCAGCGTGCTGCCCTTGCAGCTCGCCAGCCTGATCGGCTTCGGCTTCACCCTATTCGGCCTAGTTGTGCTGATCTATGTGCTTGGGCGCTACCTGATTCTGGGCTACAGCGTGCCCGGCTTCCCGTTTCTGGCCTCGATCATCGCCATCTTCTCAGGCGCGCAGCTCTTCGCCCTCGGTATTATTGGCGAGTATCTGGCCCGCGTCCACTTCCGCATGCTGGAGCGCCCGAGCTATGTGGTGCGCGAGCAGCTCGTAGGCCACGAGGTGCAACACAATCGCTGAACGTCCGTTGGGGCCAAACATGGCCCGGAAATCTGCGACTCTGGCTTCGTCACCACTGCCGTGCAACTCTGGTATCATAGCTGATCGGCGGCCTCGTAATGGGACAACCCTTGGAAAGCTATCGCATTCCCTTCAATAAGCCGAGCCTCTGCGGCAACGAGCTCCAGTACATTGGCGAGGCGGTGCGCAGCGGCCACCTTTCCGGCGACGGGCTGTTCACACGCCGTTGCCACGAGCTGCTTGAGACGCGGCTTGGCGTAGAAAAGGCGCTGCTCACGACATCGTGTACACACGCGCTTGAGATGGCGGCGCTGCTGCTTGCGCTTGGCCCCGGCGACGAGGTGATCCTGCCTGCATTCACCTTTGTTTCCACGGCCAACGCCTTTGTGCTGCGGGGCGCACACCCGGTGTTCGCGGACATCAGGCCGGATACGCTCAACCTCGACGAGGCGGGCCTGGAGCGGCTGATCACGCCGCAAACCAGGGTGATCGTCGTTGTCCACTACGCTGGCGTGGCCTGCGAGATGGACGCGATCCTGGCGATTGCGGCCCGCCACGGCGTGCCAGTGGTGGAGGACAATGCCCACGGGCTGTTTGCGCACTATAAGGGTCGGCCCCTCGGAAGCCTTGGCACCCTGGCCACCTTGAGCTTCCACGAGACAAAAAACTTCGCCTGTGGCGAAGGCGGCGCCCTGCTGATCACCGATCCAGCGTACGTGCAGCGCGCCGAGATCATCCGCGAGAAGGGCACCAACCGCAGCCAGTTCTTCCGCGGCCAGGTCGATAAGTATTCCTGGGTTGATCTCGGGTCGAGCTACCTGCCCGCCGAGATCCTGGCGGCCTACCTGTATGCTCAGCTAGAGCAGCACGAGCCAGTGCAGGCCCGCCGCGCTGCAATCTGGCAGCGCTACTTCCGTGAGCTCGGCCCTTGGGCTAAGGCTCTGGGCGTTACCCTGCCCAGCGTGCCAGCGCACTGCGACCAGGCGTACCACATGTTCTACCTGCTGCTCCCGTCGCTGGAGCGGCGTCAGGCCTTGATCGCGCAGCTCAAGGCGCGGGGCATTCTGAGCGTCTTTCACTATCTGCCCCTGCACCTCTCGCCAATGGGGCAGCAGTACGGCGGCAGGCCCGGCGACTGCCCGGTGACGGAAGATGTCAGCGACCGGCTGCTCCGCCTGCCCTTTTACAATGATCTTTCCGAGGCCGAACAGGCCGCTGTTATCGACGCCGTCCAGGCTTTTGAGTAAAGATCAGTATGCATCCTACGGATGATTTGAAGCGGGCACTGCTGCGCACCGCGCGCCGTTTCAAGCGCGACGTTTTGCCTATAGCGCCTTCTCCCGACTGGAGCCGCCTGCTCAAAAACCAGCGTGAGGAATGGCTCCGCCAGCGCGAGGCCGCGCGCGGCGGGCAGAAAGTACTGATCGCCACTGGCACCGGCGGCCACCGCGGTGTTACGCCGATCGAGAGCCTGCTGGCCGTGGCCCTTACGCTACGCGGCGCCGAGGTGCATTTCCTGCTCTGTGATCAGGCCCTGCCGGCCTGTATGCAGGCCGTCCTAGCGGATTTTGCCACCCCCGCCGCCTTCGCGGAGCGTGGCCCCGAGGCGCTCTGTAGCAGTTGCTACGGCCACGGTGCAGCCACGTACGAGCCGCTCGGCTTGCCCATCCATCGCTATAGCCAGCTTGTGAACGCTGAAGAGCGCGCCCGCGCCGCCGAGCTGGCCGCTGAACTGCCCGTCGAGCTCCTCCCAACCTATCGCGAGGACGGCCTGGCAGTAGGTGAGCACGCGCTCGCAGGGGCCCTGCGCTTCTTTGCCAAGGGCACCCTCGATGACGAGCCCTCCGGCGAGCCGATTTTGCGCCGCTACCTGGCCGCCTCGCTGCTCACTGCGTACGCCACGCGCCGCCTGCTTGAGCGCGAGCAGTACGCCGCCGCTGTCTTCCACCACGGGATCTATGTGCCCCAGGGGGTTGTGGGCGAGGTTTGCCGTCAGCGTAGCACGCGTGTCGTCAACTGGTCGGCGGCCTATCGTAGGCAGTGCTTTATCTTTAGCCACGGCGACACCTACCATCATACGCTGATGGAGGAGCCGACAGCGACCTGGGAGGATATGCCCTGGACGGAGGCTATGGAGGCCGACGTGCTCGACTATCTGCGGAGTAGGTGGCAAGGGAGCCGCGACTGGATCTACTTTCACGAGCAGCCGAAAGAGGAGCTCGACCAGATCGTGCGCGAGCTCGGGATCGACTTTCAGAAGCCCACCGTCGGCCTCCTGACCAATGTCGTCTGGGACGCCCAGCTGCATTACCCAGCGAATGCCTTTGCGAACATGCTGGAGTGGATTCGCACCACGATCGACTATTTTGCCGAGCGTCCCGATCTGCAGCTCTTGATCCGCGTCCATCCGGCCGAGCTGCGCGGAGCGATCCCCTCACGCCAGCCCGTGGTCGACGAAATCCGGCGGGCGTTCCCCCAGTTGCCCAGTAACGTGTATCTTATTCCCCCGGCAAGCCAGATCAGCACCTATGCGGCGATGCTCCAGTGCGATAGCGTGATTATCTACGGCACGAAGACGGGCGTTGAGCTGACAAGCATGAGTGTGCCGGTGATTGTCGCGGGCGAGGCCTGGATTCGCAACAAGGGCCTGACCATCGACGCCAGCAGCGCCGACGAGTATCGCCGCATCCTGGACAGTCTGCCAATTGGCCGCCGCATGGACGAGCCAAGCTCGCGGCAGGCCCGCAAGTACGCCTATCACTTTTTCTTTCGGCGCATGATTCCACTCAGCTGTGTCGAGCCGATCAAAGGGTGGCCGCCCTACACGGTGCAGGTAGAGCGCCTGGAGCAGCTGCTCCCTGGCGGCGTGCCAGGGCTCGACATTATTTGCACGGGCATTCTGCAGGGCAGCCCCTTTGTCTATCCTGCTGAGCGCCTTGGGGTTGCCTGACTATGCTAGGCTACGCGCTGTTTCTTGTGCCGATGG
>Ga0209490_10004743_pt1 | contig 12477 bp, 15 predicted proteins | sample MAT06_FD_187209 | JGI IMG/M metagenome (GOLD analysis project Ga0209490, IMG submission 187209) | Freshwater microbial communities from Lake Fryxell liftoff mats and glacier meltwater in Antarctica - MAT-06 (SPAdes) (version 2) | ecosystem: Environmental > Aquatic > Freshwater > Ice > Liftoff...
GGCGATCTCGCGGTATATCTGCTGCGCAAATTGCACCGACGTGTTGGGCGCGGGCGTGGCGCCCATCTGGCTGAACTTGTCCTTCATCTCGGGCAATTGCATGATCTCCTGCACCTGCTTGCTCAACAGCTGGACGACCGCGGCGGGCGTCCCTGCGGGGGCGACCAGGCCGTGCCAGATTTCCATCTGGTAGCCGCCAAAGCCCGTCTCCGCAATGGTGGGCACGTCGGGCAGAAGAGGGTAGCGTTCGGTGGTCGTGACACCCAGTGCGCGCAGCTGGCCGCTCTTGATGTGGCCGGCGACCGAGGCCGTGGGGCTGATTAGCGCGTCCACCTGGCCGCCCATCAGATCGCTGATTGCCGGGCCCATGCCCTTGTAGGGAACGTGCTGCATCTTGATGTCGGCCATGCGCATGAACATCGCCATCGTCAGGTGCTGCGAGGTGCCGTTGCCGCGCAACCGGGCAGGTCGGGTACGTATGCCGAATAATTGTTCTCGGCCTTGTCGATCACGATCGCGTAGCGCATTGGAGCCTCACTTGCTTCAAGCCGGGCTGCTTCAAAATACAGTTCAATGTTGCAGGCGCCAAATCGTCACCCGGTTTCCCGGGTACGGTCACGCGGCCCGGCTTTGGTGCATTTTTGAACTGCCAGGGGCGGCCGCGGCTGCCGGCCTCTACACCAGGGACGCGGCAAATCATTGGCGTCAGACCACGCGGCTTATAATCTTCCTCTGTAGCGAGATCACCCTCGCGACGGTTTTTACCGGGATATCTATGGCGGAAGTTGCAGCGGAATATTTGCGACCCTGCCGGGACCAAAATGTCTGCCCGGCATGCCAACGCGCAATCGTGCACAAGTGCGGAAGCGGGCAGTTCAAGGACGGCGTATTTTGCTCCTTGAATTGCTACACGCAGTGGAACGCTGCTGAAATTGCGCGCCGCATTGCCTATGCATCCAGGAATGGGGAAAGCGGTGAGTGAAGCTACGCCAGGCGGCGTCTGGTCGCAACAAGCCGGTGCGCCGACACCGACGCGCGGTCGCGAGTACACCGGCATTCTGCCGAGCCAGCGCATCGAGGCGATGGTGGCAAGCGGAGAGATATTCTCTTTGCTTCCTTTGCAAGGGATCGACCCAGACCAGATTCAGCCTGCCAGCATCGATCTGCGGCTAGGGCAAGTTGCCTACCCTGTGGACACCAGCTTTCTTCCCGGGAAAGGCGTGAAAGTCCTTGAAAAGATGCGGCAACTTGACGCTCAGTTCGAGCGTTTCGGCATTGATCTTGAAAACGGTGCTGTGTTGGAAAAGGGGCGGGTTTACGTCATTCCGCTGATGGAGGCAATCAAGCTCAAGAGCGAGGTTGCGGCATTCGCAAATCCGAAGAGTTCTACAGGGCGCCTGGATATTCTGACGCGGCTGATTGCAGACGGTGCAAGCAGTTTCGATCAGGTTGAAGAGGGTTACAGCGGAGCACTTTACCTGGAAGTTGCCCCCCGCAGCTTCAGTGTTGTTGTCAAACCCGGGACGCGGCTCAATCAGCTGCGGTTTCGCCGTACCCGAGGCGAGGGGCCTAAACCAATTGCCGCAACGGAGTGGCGGCAACTGCTTGGCCAGGGCCGGATTGTTGATTTTCGCGACAGTGAGCAAGCCATCGGACACACCAAGAGAGGCATGCTGCCTTTCACAGTCGACCTTCGAGGTTCCGGGCAGCCGGATGCCTTGATTGGCTATCGCGTCAAGAAGCATACGAAGAGAATCGATCTGGAACGACGGGATTACGACCCGCTGGAGTTTTGGGAACCGATCCGCTTTCGCAAATCTGCCTCCTTGATACTCGACCCTGACGAGTTTTATATTCTGATGACCAAAGAGGCAATCGCCGTGCCGCCGGACTTCGCCGCCGAAATGCTGCCGTACGACACGCGTGCCGGCGAATTCCGGGTTCACTATGCGGGCTTTTTCGACCCCGGATTCGGTTGGGACGCGTCGAAGGGCAAGGCCGGCAGCAGCCGGGGTGTGCTCGAGGTTCGTTCGCATGAAGTGCCATTTCTGCTGGAGCACGGGCAGACAGTAGGATGGCTGCGCTATGAACGCATGGCAGCAACGCCAAACCTTCTGTATGGGCGCGACATCAAATCGAACTATCAAGGCCAAGGGTTGAAGTTGGCCAAGCAATTTTTGAACATCCCGCTCAAGGATTCCGCGTAGGCCGTCGCTCGTGGTTCCAGGGGACGCTGGACTATCAGGACTATCACCGAAGAACCGAGCATGAAGATGTTCGAGCCTGCCATGAAGGGAAAGCCTTCCATCAGCGAACCCAAATCGGCCCGCATCGGCATCATCGGCCTGGGCATCATGGGCGGCATCATGAGCGGCACCATGGCGCGTGCCCTGCTGGCCGCCGGTCATCAGGTACCCGGCTACGACATCGATGATGCCAGCTTGCGGGCGCTGCGCCGTGCGGGTGGGAAACCCATGCCCGGCTACGCCGAGGTTGCAAGCAGGCCGATGCACTGATCACCTCACTGCCTTCGGCCCAGGCGCTGCACGACGTTGTGTCGGGGCTCAAGGACGTCAAGCCGCGCAAACGCGGCCAGATCCTGCTGGAAACCAGCACCCTGCCATTGGCTGACAAGAAGCAGGCGGAAACTGTGTTGCGCAGCCAGGGGCGGACCATGCTCGATGCTCCCATCAGCGGAACTCGCACCGAGCGTCCCGCGCAGGCCTGGATCATGTATCTCAGTGGCCCGCCTGGCGCCTGCCGCCAGGTTCGGCCCTGGGTGTCGCACTTCACCTTTTACGCTGCGCGCATCGGCGTTACAGGTAGCGGCACCAAGCTCAAGCTTGCAGCCAATCACCATGTAGCGATTCTCAACGTGGCATGCGCCGAAATGGTGGCGTTTTGTCGCAAGATGGGGCTGGACCCTCGCGTTGCCTTGCGGCACATGGGGAACAGCCCCTACATTGGCACCGGGCTGATGCGCATCGGGCGGGTATTCAATTCAAGCCAAGCGAAGGCACGCCGCTGCACGCGGTGGCTTGATCAAGTTGCGTAATTGTATCGTTACGCGATACAATTACGCATGATCAGGAGCTTCGCCCACAAGGGGTTTGAGAAGTTTTTCCTGACCGGGCGCAAGGCAGGCATCCAGCCGTCGCACGCCGACAAACTGGCGCGCCAGTTGGCGATTCTGAACGTCGCCAAGGCGCCTGAGGAAATGGACAAGCCCGGCTGGAAGCTGCACCGTTTGATCGGCCGCGACGCCGGCCGCTGGTCCGTTTGGGTCAACGGCAATTGGCGCTTGACGTTCAAGTTCGTCGGCGAGGACGCCGAAGTTGTGGACTACCATGACTATCACTGAGGAATCGACCATGAAGATGTTCAATCCGCCCCATCCCGGCCTGATCATCCGTGAAGACGTTCTGCCCGATCTCGGCCTTTCCGTGACCGAGGCAGCAAATCAGCTTGGCGTTTCCCGCGTGGCGCTCTCGCGGGCAATCAATGGCCGTGCCGCGATCAGCGCGGACATGGCGATCCGGCTTGCGCAATGGCTTGGCGGCAGCGCAGAGACGTGGCTACGAGCCCAGGCCCAGTACGACCTCTGGCATGCCCAGCGCGAGAAGAAAATCAAGGTCAAACCGGTGCAGCGGGTTGTCGTCGCGGCTTGACCCGGCGTACGGCTTCGCCAGGCGGGAGGAGATGGCGCTAAAGAAACACCGAAACGTTGACGCTGAATCGCTCGGCGAACTTCTTGGCCAGTTGCTTGCTGATTTCGCGCTTGCCGCGCAATATATTGCTCAACGTTCCCTGCGACACGATATTCGCCAAATCAGTCTGTTTCAAACCGTTGGCCTTGATCAGATACGACAGCATGTCCTTCGGCGATTGTTCTTGCACGCTGATGTTGTCGTCTTCCCAGGACGCCATGAGTTCAAGCACAACATCCAGCAGGTCGGAAAGCGGGTGCCCAACCTGTGTGCCGACCTGATCGACAAGCTGATCCGCCAACGTTCGCATGGCTTCATAGTCAGCCGGCGAGCGAATCGGGCCGATACCCGTGGCATTCTTGATCAACGTCCAGGCGGAAATCAGCCGCTGGCGTTCGCGCGATACGTTCAAATTCAGGTTCATGAGGGGTTCATTGTTTCCATGCGTCAAGGTCATATTCGGCGTGCGTCAATACATGTCGCACGTAGCAGATCTGCCGGTTGAAATGCATCGCGGCGACAAGTCGGAATTTATTGCCGCCGATATCGAAGACGCATACTGGATCAACATAGTCTACCGAGGCGCCGAATGTGCTCTTCAGGGCACTGAAGTCCACATATTCCTGATGGGAAATTGATTGGTACCACGCTTCAAGGCCGCGCTTGGCCCGCGGGTGCACCAACCAAAAATCCCTCAGACGTGCTTTTGATATGACCCGCATGCTTGTCTTTCAAAAATGGCCCCGACGCCTGCGGCATCGCAAAGGTTAATGGGGCGGTCGTCATGGTCGTTTCCTTGGTTCTGTCTAGTGAGTGAGTGAATGAGTGATTTTTGAATGAACTTGACAAGATTTTGAGTAAATTCGAATGTTTGAGCGAGATTCGAGTATTTGTCGAGATTTTGATTAGGGATCAGCATGTTTGAGAGTTTGGCAAGCTTGCGTAGACTATTTCAATATGCCATATATGTCAATGTGCCATAAACATGTCGGGCGACCGATCAGCGTCGATTTCACCTGGCGGCCACTTTGAGCGCGGCGATTCTCTCCTCGGTGTTGACCTGCCCGGCGTGCGGCTTCGCCAAGCGCGAGGACATGCCGACCGATGCCTGCCAGTTTTTCTACGAATGCGAGCGCTGCAAGGCGATGCTGCGGCCGAAGGCGGGGGATTGTTGCGTGTTTTGCTCGTACGGCTCGGTGAAATGCCCGCCGGTGCAGGACGCGGGCGGGTGCTGCGGGCCGGCCCGCTGAGGCTTTTAGCTGCTGAAGACGTCGAAGGCCGTGGCCTGATCGCGGAGGGGCCGGATCGGGTCGCTCACCTGCGTGGCCGGCGCGTCGATACGCATGCTCCCGGGAAATCCGCGGAGGCCAGGGCGGCGCTGGCCGAGAGGCCGATGTACTGGATGGCGGCGATGAGAACGTTTTCGAATTTCACGGTGGACTCCCCTCTGATTGCAGCATTCGGTGATTCGATCGGGCTTCAGGCGGCGTTGCAAACTGCGATGAGCCATTTAGAGGCGCCGCCACCGGCCCCCGGAAAGTGTCTCAAGGTCGCGGTGGTGCTTAAACGCACAACGGGCCGGATGAGGGGGTGAAAGATGTGCGAAATGTTGCGCGGCGAGTCGGCCCGACCTCGGAGTTTGGTCGGATAGCCGCCGGCGAGGTCACAAATGCAGGCGGGGCTATGGGATATCCATTTCATGTATATTTTGTGGTTATGACTTGCCCGGAGAGATTCCCATTAACATGCACGTGAATCTATCACCAGAGATGGAAGGTTTCATCAAGGGCAAGGTCGCCAGCGGCTTCTATGGCAACGCCACAGAGGTGATCCGCGACGCGATCCGCCGCATGCAGGCCGAGGAAAGCCGCGTCGCAGCCTGGCAGGCGGCGATCAGGAAGGGCGACGAGCAGCTCGATCGCGGCGAGGGTGTCGCCAACACCGGCGAGACCCTGGACGCGATGACGAAAAGCGCCATCGGCGCCATACACAGCGGCCGGCCTGCGGACCCGGATGTCCTCCCGTAAGGGGCTGCCGCTCAGGCTTTCGCCGATCGCGCGGGACGACTTCGTCGGGATTCTGCGCTACACCGGCGAGACCTGGGGCCATGACCAACACCCGACCAATCGGGTCCGATTCTTCCGCCGGTCACGTCACCGAAACAGCCGGTCACGTTCCCGAATTCGGCGGTCACGATGCCGAAACGGGCGGTCACTTTGGTCTGAAATACGCAGAAAGTGGCGGCGCGCGCTCATCGGCCCGCAAGCCGGGCCGGTTCAAGCTGCGACTTCGATGTATTCCACGCGGTTTGCCGGTGGCGGAATGGCAAGGCCATCCTCGCGCATACCTGCGGGGACTGATGGAACGTATCGGCCGTGGCACGCAGAAGATCATCCAGTCGTCTGTGGACCTGGGGTTGCGCCAGCCGCAATCGGAGGACCGGGAAACCGGCGTCACGCTGACGCTGTGGGGGCCGGGCAGTGCGCCAGAGGAACAGGCATCGCTCAACGCACGTCGACAGGCGCTGCTGGCAGTGATGAAGCAGGAGGAGCGAATCCGGCCTGCGGAGTACCGCGAGCGTTTCGCAGCCGAAGTGTCCGAGCGCCAGGCCCGCCGAGACTTGATGGCGATGGAAGAACTGGGTCTGCTGCGGGTGGAAGGTGCAGGCGCCGCCACCGCCTACGTGCGGACAAACCGGACATGAGCGTCGCCAAACCGGACATGAACCGGACATCGCCAGCCTTCCCGCTGGCACAGCCGATCGCCGCCGATGAAGCCAGGTCATTGATTTGCCGTAGCTTCATCGGATCATCCGAGACGGCATCATGGGCCTGAGCGCTAGCAACCGGACATCCTCCGGACATCCGCTCCACGACCGCTGAGCCGCACCGCTCATGTTGCCATCCCTACTCGCACGCGACATTCAGGAAGATCTGAAGCAGTTTCTGGTGTCTGGTTTCGAGCAGGCCGACGCCTTCATGCATGGGCTGTGTGCAAGTGGGCCTGCTGTTCGTAACGGGTTCTGCCGCGCGCAAGTTTTTCCAGAGCTTCGACACTGAGTACCCCGGCTACGGGCATCAAGAGCAAGCGTGGAACCGGCTTTCCAGCCAGCACGTGTCGGCCTGGGTGGGCCGGATGGGGGGGAAAGTGCAAAATCTCGCGCGACGCAGGAGAGGAAGCGATCATGGGCAAGGAAATCGAACGCAAGTTTCTCGTCAGGGACGATTCCTGGCGGGCGCTCGCCAAGGGCACGCGCTACCGGCAGGGTTATCTCAACAGCGCCAAGGAGCGCACGGTGCGTGTGCGCGCCGCCGGTGAAAAGGCTTACCTGACCATCAAGGGGATCAGCGTAGGGGCAAGCCGGGCGGAATATGAGTATGAAATTCCGCTGGAGGATTGCCAGGCAATGCTGGAGGACCTTGCCGAAAAGCCACTGATCGAGAAGACCCGATACAAAATCCCCTTCGGCGGCCTTACCTGGGAAGTCGATGAGTTCCTGGGGGAAAACGCGGGGCTGATCATAGCCGAGGTGGAACTGGCGACCGAGGGCCAAGCCATCGAAAAGCCGGCCTGGGTGGGCGACGAGGTCACAAGCGATCCTCGCTACTTCAACGCGAACCTCATCAAGCATCCATTTGCGCGCTGGCGATAACACCACTACGCCCGGGTCGTTGCACGACTGCATCGGCAGCAGCTATGCCATCCTGTTCTCGCCCCCGAAGGATTTCACGGCGGTTTGCACAGCCCAATTCGTGGCCGTTGCCCAGCTGGCGCCCGGCACAGCCATACGCAACACCAAGTTGATGGGCGCTCAAGGGCCAGTGGCGGCCAGTCTTTCGGCCAGTGTGGCTTGAGATAGCTCGCCGATCCGCGTGCTGACAAGCCGCCCTTGGGCGTCGAAGAACAGCGTCATGGGCAGCGCGCTTTGTTTGAATGCTGCGCCCGCTGTGCGAGCCTCGTCCAGCAGTACATTGTTCAGGCCCAGATTGCGCGCCCGCAACCATGCATCGACCTTGGCGGCTGACTCGCCCTGGTTCAGGAATACGAAATTTACCCCGGGCCGATCCACTTGGGCCTGTTGCAGCACCGGCATCTCGCGCACACACGGCGGGCACCAGGTGGCCCAGAGATTAACCACCGCTGGTTTGCCCTTGAACGCAGTCAGTGGCACTGTCTGACCCTGCAGAGACTGGAAGTTCAATGCCGGTAAATCCTGCCCTTTGTCGGCCTGCAGTGCCAGCGCAATCGACCCTACGAGCCAGACCAACGAACCGGTGAGCATGGCCGCCTGCAGCGGCTTTCGCAAGGCCGGTCGGCGTCCGTAGAGGCTTAGCGCGAATAGCCAGGCTCCAATGAAACCGGCGGTGGCATTCCAACCGCCATCGCGGATATCGAGCATGTCCAGCGGCGACAACATGTAGGCCGAGCGAAATTCCCAGACGAACGCAAGCCGGGCGACGACCAGGCCTGCGATCAGTGTCTTCCACAGCTCCGGCTCGACCGTGGTGTGCGCCTTGCGTGCGCTGCGTGTTCCAACAACGAGGCTCGACGTCAGGACGGCGAAAACCAACAGCAGGGCGTAGGGGATGGCCAGGGGACCGATGACGAGGGCGTTGTTCATGTGAGATTCAGCTCGTTAAGCCAGGGCGAACATGGGGGTAGATGATGCACGCGCCAGTATATGCAGGCATTGAAAGCTACAGGCGGCAACCCCCGTCTGCGGCTCGACTCGATAAAATCACTGCACAAGCACATTGCCACGCTGCTGGGCGGCGTCAATTATCTTGTCCGGCGTGTTGCCTCAAGAAGGAATGTTACCGGGGCCTTGGTTGTCGTTGGTCCCCGGTTATCTTCAATTTCAATCGTGGTCGAGGGCTGTGGGCATGTGGGCGAAGGCGGCGTCGGTGGGCAACGCAGGCGCGCAGCGGCGCGTTGTCCACGGACGCCGCCGGTGCGCCGCCAGGCGCATCGTCCATATGTCCATAGCCCTGCTGGGCGCGCAGCGCCCGGCTTCCCCCTCGCACGCGAACAGGCTGCGCACGGGCTATTGATGTTCAACAGTTTTGGCGCCGGCTTTGCGCAAGCTGCCAAGGACCATCTCCTTGGCCCGCTCTGAACGCCATTCCCCGACGCGGCGTTGAAGTGTTCGAAGCTGTGCCTTGCTTCCATACACCTCAGGAGTCATCGCGGCCAGTCGATCCATCAATTCATTCGCACTGGCCGATGGATCGGCATCCAGCCAGCCCTCGATGACAGGCCACGCTTCGGCAAAAGGACTCACACGCGTGCGCCACCATCGCGGAGCATTTGACTTCTTGCGGTGCGTGGGCCGCACCTCGCCTTCCTTCCAGGCTGTGGAGAGGCTGGACAGAAACTCGGCGATGGGGGTTGGCGATGGCGATGGCGATGCCGTCGGCGTCGCCTGCTGCGCTGGCGGCCCGTACGTCGCGATGTCGCTCAATGCTTGCTGAACGATTCGGATTTGCTGGAGCAGCCTCACCGGGTCGAGGGCCAGGAACTGTGCCGCCAGATCCGCCTTGACGGTGGGATCCACCGCCGGGTGGGCGATGAGCCGGTCGCACGGAGTCGCCGGCGGGTGGTACACCTTCTTCACGCGTGCGCCGTCGCGTGTCTTCGACTTCAGCTTGAACGACGGCTGGAAGAAGTTGATGTACAGCCGCGAGCTGGCATACAGCTGTGCCAGCGTCTTCGTTGCCTCGGTTCCGCTCATGCGCCCGTATCCCACCAGGCGGCGCACTATGGCGCCGTTCTTCTGCTCGACCCAGGCCTGATCGTTCTTCTTGTAGGCCCGCGAGCGCGTCTGCTCCAGTCGATGCGCCTTGCAGTAGTCGAAGACATCCTGGGTCATGAAGGCGCTGTCGTTGTCGGAGTCAACCCCCAGCATCGGGAAGGGCAAATCCTCAGCGGCCTTGGCCAGGCCTTCGATCACCAGCGCCTGGCTGCGATGACGCATCGCAATGCATTCTGTCCACCCGCTGGCGATGTCGGTGAGCACCAGCGTGTGGAGGTAGTCGCCATCGGTCTTGGGGCCGTTGTAGTGCTCGACCATGTCGATCTCGAAGAAGCCGGGCGGCGGGTCGCCCCAGTCGGCGAACGTGCGCACGGGAATGCTGCGGCGGATGGCGGCACCGATGCCTTTGCGGCGCTTGCGCTGCCCGTCGATCTGCAAGCGCGTGCCGGCCAGCATGCGATCAATGGTGGCGGCGCTGACCGCCAAGACCTTGTCCTTGACGATCGGGTCAAGCTCGAGATGGCCATGTCGTTCCATGGCGTCGATCAGCATCGGCGCCAGCGCCTTCAGCCTCTTGCCGCACACGCGATCTGCCGCCTCCCAAAGGATGATCAGGGCCTGTCGCGTGGCCTCGTCGTAGATGCGGTTGCGCCCCTGCGCCTGCACAACGGCTGCACGCTCGCAACTCAGGGCCCTGATGGCGTGCTTGCGGTGGCATCCAGTCAGCGCAACGAACTCGTCGAGGATCTTCTGCTTCTCGCTCCTGGACGCGCCTCGATATCGCGTGCCGACGGCCTCGGTCAACTCCTTGCGTGTGGTCATGCTGATTCGCCCTTGCTTGGTCACCTCGTGCCCCCGGGCCGGACCATCCGGCGGGTAGCAAACTACATGAGGCAACAGGGCATCAGCGGTAACAAAACTGATGAGTCAATGCGCCGGTTTTTCACCTAAACCGACCTGGCGCGAACGCGAGCCTTATTGTGGTTCTTTTTCAGCGTTGAACTGGAGGGAGATTGCAGTGCGGGTTTGCGGGCGATTCGGCCGAATCAAATTCGCCACCCACAAGCACCAGCATTGGCAGCGGTTTCTGGGCAATTTCGCCGAAAGCTGTTGCGTTTGTCGTTTTGCCGAGGTCGCTGCATGGCAGCCAAGTCCGACCAAGACTTCTATGCGAGCGCATCGGCCGGCAGCCCGTGATTGGCCAGCGGCACGAGAGATTGCGCATCCGGCAGCATTAGGCAGGCATCGACCGTCTGCGCATCGACGGTTTCGTGCTCGAGCAGCGCTGCGGTTAAGCGCTCGAGCGCGCCGCGATGCGCGGCCAGCAGTTCCGCGCATTGCGCCTCCACCTCCCGCACCACCTGGCGCGCGGCGACGATGGCTTCCGGAAAATGCCCGGCGCGGCGCTCCTGTTCCGGCAACCCGGCATAGCTGAAAGGTCCGATCTCGGCCGAGAAGCCCAGCTCGGTGACCATGCGCCAGGCCATCGACGACACCTGCTCGAGGTCGTTGGCGGCGCCGGTGGAAAGGTTCTTCAGCACCAGCAGTTCGGCGCAGCGGCCACCCAGCAGCATGCTCATGCGTGCCCTGACTTCGGCCTCGGTCTGCAGGATTTTCTCGATGTCGTTGCTGACCAGCGTCACGCCCAGCGACCTGCCGCGCTGCAGGATGCTGACCTTCTCCACCAATCCAACGCCCAGGAGCTTGGTGACGATGGCATGGCCGGCCTCGTGAATGGCGATGCGATGGCGCTCGCCCAGGCCGAGTGGCGTCTGGCCAGGACTGACCGCGCCGCCCATGCGGTGCTGTTCGAGCACGCGCTGGAAATGCGCGTGGGTGACCGCCGGCGCGCCGTCCTTCGCCGCCAGCAGCGCAGCCAGGTTCACCACGTTGGCGATGGCGGCCGGCGACAAGCCGGCGGCTAGACGCGCGAGCTGACGGAAATTGCCGCTGCCGTCGCTGCGCACCTTCTCAGCATAGAGGGCGAACAATGACTCGCGCTCGTCGACGCTCGGCAGGCCCAGATGGCAATTGCGGTCGAAGCGGCCCGGGCGCAGCAGGGCCGGGTCGAGATGGTCAACGTTGTTGGTGGCGCCCAGCACGATGATGCCGGTGCCGGTGGAAAAGCCGTCGAGCTCCACCAGCAGCGCGTTGATGATGCGGTTGTTCTCGGTCTCGCCGGCCGAACCGCCGGAGGAGCGGCGACCGAGGCCGTCGATCTCGTCGATGAACACCACGCAGGGCGCATGCCTGCGCGCCTGCGCGAACAGCTTCCTGACCCGGCGCACGCCGACGCCCAGGAACATGTCACTGAAATCGCTGCCGGAGAGCGCAAAGAACGGCACCCCCGCCTCGCCGGCGACGGCGCGCGCCAGCAGGGTCTTGCCGCAGCCGAAATGCCCTTCCAGGACCACGCCCTTGGGCGGGTTGGCGCCCAGCTCGGTGAAACGCCCCGGTTGCCTGAGATAGGCGACGATGTCCTGCAGGGCCTCCTTGGCTTCCTGCACGCCGATGATGTCGGCGAAGCGCGTGGTCGGCCGGGCCGCGTTCCTGAACATGCCGCCGGCACCGCGCGCCGGATTCATCATGACCAGCAGGTAGAGGATCAGGAGCGGTCCGAGCAACGAAAGCCAGGCCGGGTCGAAGCGGTGCACCAGCGCGTCCAGCGGCCCGGCCGGCGGCTGGATTCGATCAAGCGCGAACACCACCGGGCTGGCCGCGGCGAGGCTGTCCTTGAGCAGATCGGTGACCAGCGCCCGCTGCGCGTCGATGCGCACGTAATAGCGGGTGCTGTCGGCCAGATCGACCAGCGCGTATTCGCGCGACAGGCCGATGCCGCGGGCGGCACCGGTCCGCGCATCTTGCGCCAGCGAATTGATGTCGCGCTCGGTGACGAAGTAGCTATCGGAATCGCGCTCCATCGCGGTGACCTTGGCGCTGCGCCCGCGCTCCGGGGCGTGGATGGTGAACCAGACCAGTGCGAGTGAAGCGGCCAAGGCCAGCCCCAGCCCGGCCAGC
>Ga0209490_10004753_pt1 | contig 12463 bp, 7 predicted proteins | sample MAT06_FD_187209 | JGI IMG/M metagenome (GOLD analysis project Ga0209490, IMG submission 187209) | Freshwater microbial communities from Lake Fryxell liftoff mats and glacier meltwater in Antarctica - MAT-06 (SPAdes) (version 2) | ecosystem: Environmental > Aquatic > Freshwater > Ice > Liftoff...
GTATTTAAAAACTAATAGCGCAAAGAAAGCGGACCTTTGTATTGGCGATTGTTGTATTGAATGTGATAGTAGTAAACCCCGGCTGCATGATTATTTCCGCTCCACTTAAAGTCGCGATCCTTACTTTCAAAAACCAACTCCCCCCAGCGATTAACAACCGTTATCTTCTCAAAAACACCGGTACAATTATTCGGTGGCAATAGATTCACCAACACTCCACTTTCATCTAACTTAAGCATGGTGAAATAATCATTTACTTCATCATCATTGGGTGTAAATACGTTGGGTGGAAGGAATTCGAGAGCTCCAGCGTCAACGTCCTTAATGTTTACTATCACGGCTACCGTATCTCCTTTGGCAGAATAACAACGATCGTCTGCTAGTCTAAACTTAAACGCATAAGAGTTTTCATAAACACCATCCCTAAAAATCGAACAATCGGGTTGCCAGGTAAACGTTGTCTCTACCCTACCCCTGCCTTCCACGGGAGTAAATACATAGCCTTCTGGCTTCACTTTACCTGTAGCTTCAATCAGCGTAAGCGAAAGCATATCCTTATCGGGAGTTACATCACCATCAATTCCGGTTAGCAAAAATTGTATCGGTTCACCAAGAATAAAATCGACTGCTTTGTTATTGACCACATTGGTTCCTTGCTGCATGGTTAACTGCGGTGGAGCATTTAAAGGTGGAAGGATAATAACTTGAACATCCACGGTGTCAGCCTTATAGAACCTACATTTATTTGCGTTATCAACTACAATGAACTGAAATGTAAATTTACTTTTCTTATTCAGGTTAACTTTACTGCATTGAATGTCCCACTGAAAGCGTGAAGTCACTGTGCCATTACCTGACACCAACGGAAACGTAATTCCTAACAGATCAAGTGAGTCGCGTTGTTTAATATCTAACACGAGCAAATCGTTATCAATCAAGTCCGCGCCTGTTACATTAAATGCAAGTGTTTCGTTAATTCTACGCTGCAAGTTAAGTACTCTTCGCTCGTGCGGATCTGCTGTCAGATCAGTATCAATAAATGGATCGGCATTGCCAGGCAGTTTTACCGAAAACCGAAATATGCGTGTGACCGGATCACCAAAATTGCAAAGGTCATTATCATTGGCAATAATTTTTACTTCGAAGTTAGTTCGGTTAGTGAAGTTATAAATATTACAAAAAGCATCAAAACGAATTTTGCCTTTCACCAATCCATTTACCCGAGGTTCATCAAACGTAACTTTAATACCTGCATCGGCTAATAAAAAACCATCGGTAGTAACTGCCATAATCAATTCATCGCCATCATCATCTCGAACTTCAAATTCCTTTTCAAAAAAATCACCTTCATTCAATTGCACAATGGAAAGCTCCTGAATGGGATCAACAAAGTATGGCTTTGTGTTTGTGGGTGGTTGAATGTTAACGGCTATCTTCAATGTGTCGCTTAATGGCAAACTGCACGCATCATCAAAGGCAATGATACCAATCTGGTAAGGACCGCCCTCAATAAAGGGACACTGCGGAAAGCAGATCGTAAAATCCTTTGTGCTCCCATTTAGCAAAGTAGCCGAAGTAACAGCGGGAAGAATTTCGTTGATATTCTTTTTAAAATTAAGCGCCACTACCCGGATAGAAATATTCTCGCTGAAGTTAGCTTCGATTTTACTGGCATCCGGATCAGACACCTGCACCTGAATACATCGATCGGTATCAGTCACGGTATTGCTAAAACTGACCGACATGTTGTCGTTATAAGTATAGGCCGCCTCTATTAATTTTTTACCAACTATTTTTGGCGGTTCGGCTTTCGGGCAAGCATCAACCACCAGCATCTGAAAGTCGCGCCTGCTCTCGCCAATTTTTTCGCCATCCCGGAATTCATCAATCTTAACAGCGAATACAAAAAGACCTTGCGTTGTTGGCGTAGCTGTAAGCAAGCCATCTTTGCTAATCTTTAAATCAGGCTGACCATTAATAATTTTATTAAGCCCGTAGCCAAGGCGCCATTGAACCTCAGGGAAAGGCCCGGCCGAGGGTGCGGGAAGGGCAACAGCGGCAGTTGTGTTTAATGGTGTGACTAAGGTATAAACCAACGAATCATCGTCATCATCAACTCCGGCAAAATCGACATAGTATGGGCGAAACGGACACGCAAAATCATTGAGTGGCGGAAAGAGGCGCGGTGATGAATTGAGAAAAGGCTGACCATTCTTTACAACGGGTGGAAACTCAAGATAAAAAGTTTGACCCGCAGAAATGTTGGCACCTTGTGGCACTTGACTAAAGATGTTAGTGATCGTGTAGTTGCGGCAGCAGCGCTCCCACACCACAAAATATCCCTGCGGATCACTGTAATTTTCTGGCGAAAGTGAAACGGTTGTGGTATAGATTAATTTAGAAGTTATTAACTCGCCACTCGAGCATTCCGGTTGTGTATAAGGAACATTAGACTCGTTGCTTAGAGGCATGAATACCGAGCCCATAAACGCTTTATCTCTTTTTCTATATATGGTAACTGTTACATTTGGGTCTTTTGCTCCAACAGAACCATTAATTTGATCAAAATAAAGAATCAAATTAAGCCGATAAGTGCTACCCGAAACATGGACTAACTCAAACTCGCCACCAACAATATGCGAAGCAACAAGCGGGAATGAAATTAGCAGAAGAAGAGTTAATAAAAATCGTTTCATCACAGGCAACCGAGCGCGAAATATAACCAATTCAAATCACAGCATAAAACCCCCCCATATTTCAGTAATTTCGCAACTCGTGAAATGTATTTAAATGAGAAAAGGCGATTTATTAGATAATGTTGAAATAGAGACCATGGCAGCCGAAGGCAAGTGCCTTGCTAAGGTAGATGGACTTGTCTTGTTTCTTAAAGGTGGCGCTCCGGGCGATATTGTGCAGGCTAAGCTAACTAAAATCAAAAGCAATTTCCTTGAGGGCACTGTCACCGCTATCCAAAAATCTTCACCACTCCGCACAGAGCCTTTTTGCGAACACTTTGGCACATGCGGAGGTTGCTCGTGGCAACACATTAATTATGAAACACAATTAAAATATAAGCAACAACAAGTTATTGACAATCTTGAACGCTTGGGCGGATTAACGTTACCCATTATTACTCCCATACTCGGATCTAAAAAAATAAATTACTACCGCAATAAGCTCGATTACACCTTTACATCCAATCGCTGGCTTACAAAAGAAGAACTTGATCGTGCCATTGAAGAAAGTCGTTTCGAAGTGGGACTAGGCTATCACATTCCTAAAATGTTTGATCGCGTGTTTGATGTAGGTAATTGTTATTTACAACCTGATCCTTCAAATGCTATTCGGTTGCTGGCAAAAAAAACAGCCGTTGAAAACAAAATTCCTTTTTTTGACTTACGCAGACAGATTGGATTTCTGCGCACACTCACCATCCGCTCATCGAGTACGGGCGAAGTGATGATTATTTTGCAAGTGACAGCTGATGAAATAAAGTGGACCGAAAAAATGCTGAAGACATTAACGGATGCATTTCCACAGATCACTTCAGCTAACTACATCATCAACAACAAAAAGAACGACACCTTTGCTGATCTGGATGTAGTCTGCTGGAAAGGCAAGTCATACATAACCGAACAAATGGAGAAACCCGATAGAAGTGGCCTGCTTCAGTTTCGTGTTGGGCCTAAATCATTTTACCAAACCAATTCCGATCAGGCACATGAATTATATAAAGTTGCCTGGCAAATGGCCGACTTAAAAGGGGACGAACATGTGTATGATTTATATACCGGTACAGGCACTATCGCCAACTTTATAGCCGGCCATGCAAAAAAAGTAATTGGTCTTGAATATGTAGCAGCAGCCATTGATGATGCTAAAGTCAATTCGAAAATAAATGGTATTACCAACACCAACTTTTATGCAGGCGACATGAAAGATTTATTAACCGATGATTTTCTTTCGCAGCATGGAAAGCCCGACACCATAATAACCGATCCGCCACGTGCCGGCATGCACGAAGATGTAACCCGCATGTTATTAAAAGCTGCTCCCAATCGAATTGTGTATGTAAGTTGTAATGCCGCTACGCAGGCGCGCGACTTAAAAATACTCGCTGAAAAATATGACATCACCGCAGTGCAAGCGGTCGATATGTTCCCGCAAACAACCCATGTTGAAAATGTTGCGCGGTTGGATTTGAAAAAATAATACTGTCTTTTTCCATCCTAATTGATGATTTAGTAATAATACTAAATATTTTAGTATTATTGCTCCTATATGTCTGAAAGGAGTATTATTCACATGGATTTGGATGCATTTTTTGTATCGGTAGAACGTACAAAAAGCAAAAAACTAAACGGCATCCCTTTAATAATAGGCGGCAGTAACAGACGCGGGGTGGTGGCGGCTTGTAGTTACGAGGCTCGCAAATTTGGGGTGCACTCGGCCATGCCCATGTATCTGGCCATGCAACTCTGCCCCGATGCCAAAGTGATTTCGGGCGACATGGAAGCTTATAGTCAGTTCTCCCATCTCGTTACCGAAGTAATTGCCGAAAAAGCTCCCGCTTTCGAAAAAGCTTCCATCGATGAATTCTACATTGACGCCACGGGCATGGATCGCTTCTTCGGCACGTTCAAGTGGGCCATTGAATTACAAAAGAAAATTGAGAAGGAAAGTAAGTTGCCTATCTCCATGGCGCTGTCGGTAAACAAGTTGGTCTCCAAGGTGGCTACAGCCGAATTTAAACCTAACGCACAAAAACAAATTGTTGCCGGTGATGAAAAGAATTTCCTAGGTCCGTTGGCAATTGATAAAATTCCCATGGTAGGCAAACAGACGGCCTCCTTTCTATACGATATGGGTGTGCGCACGGTAGCTACCTTACGGGAAATGCCGCAGCAATTTTTAATCAGTGCTTTTGGTAAGAATGGTATTAGTCTTTGGAACAAAGCACATGGTATTGACAATTCTCCGATAGTATCGTACAGCGAACAAAAATCCATTTCTACTGAATCTACTTTTGAACAAGATACTATTGATGTAAAGCGATTAAAGTCAATTCTGATTGCTATGGTAGAAAAAGTAGCTTTTCAATTACGCGAACAAAAAAAACTGACCGCATGCATTGCTGTAAAAATACGCTACTCAAACTTTGATACTGAGAGCAAACAGATCCATATCCCTTATACTTCTTCCGACCATACTATTCTGCGTGTGGTTCAGGAATTATTTGACAAACTCTATAATCGAAGAATGTTAATCCGCCTGGTGGGCGTACGCTTGAGCAGCCTCGTGCATGGCAATCATCAGATCAGTTTGTTTGATGATACGGTGGAAGACATCCATCTCTATGAGGCCATGGATTTTATTAAACACAAACATGGAATGGAGAAATTAATTCGCGCTACTACGCTTGATGTAAACAAGCGAGTGCGCATGGAGATGAATATGTTTAAAGGAAAGATCTCAAAGAATTCGATAAACTAATAACTAATCCTTGGTCTGTGTCCTCACAGACCAAAAAAAATTATAGAAAAACTTAGGCAGGTCGAAAATACAAAAAGAATTTAATCACATTTAACATCATGAAAAACTTTCCTATCAACCACTACTTCTTCACGATCACTCCCTCGCCACCCATTCAGATTTTTGTTTCTAATTTGAAAAAACAAGTGCGGAGTATTATTGGTCATGAGTTTCAAAATGAATTTTCCAAGACTCATATATCACTTTTCCAATACAGCGAACATCATACGGATGACATTCTATATGATGCTGATTGGCTGATACCAGCATTACTACCATTAGATATATTTGTAAATGGGTTAGGCATATTTAAACATGGCACCAACAAAACAATCTATCTTCAAATAGAATATAAAACTCCCATTGCTGATCTGGCAAAGGCATTGGGTGGTAAAGACATAACACCTCATATAACGATTGCCAGAAATCTAGCTGCTGATGATTTCGATAAAGCATGGAGACACTTGCAACGTGTTTCCTACAGTAATCATTTCCGCTGCAACAACGTTACGGTGCTGAAGCGAGAACACCATAAATGGAATAGGTATCTGGAATTGCCTTTATCTCATCGTAGCTCACCTCGGTCTGTGTCCTCACAGACCGAACAACTATTCAAAACTCCATTCCCTCGGTCTGTGTCCCCACAGACCGAAACTACCGCAAAATCTTAATTGTGAATGATCTTAGTCTCCTCATAAATAAATTAAAAACAATGATCTCCCTTAACGAAATGAAATATGGAGTTCGCAGCTCAAGATTAATTTTAAACGAAGTCTATTTATGGACAGATACCGTCAAACACTGGAATAAACTTTTAGAAGAAGACAGTTTTAAAAATATAATCATCGACTGCTGGCGTAATCTGATTGATCGCAATAAGATCCGGATTTATGGAACAAAAGTTAGAATACATTCATCTCAATCCATTACAGGAACAATGGAATTTAGCGAGTAGACCAGAGGCATATAAATGGTCTTCAGCTAAATTTTATGAAAGTGGCTTTGATGAGTTTGCAATCTTAACCGACTATAGAGAAAAATTTTGATTTTTCGGTCTGTGAGGACACAGGCCGAGGTTGGTGATGAGAAGCGCAGCCTTAGAATTAAGTGAAAATGCGTTTAAATATTTAACTTAGGCTACGATGACAAAATGGATGTTAAAAAAAATGAGATTTCCTAAAAGAAGAGCGTATCGTCATCAATATCAAAACATGCTTTTGCCGCGTAAAAATTATAAGACATAGGAATATCGATTGTAGCAGAATACTGATTTATCCACAAACAAAATCTTTATGAACGCATTAACCATTCTACAAGAAAAATTTGGGTACGCTTCCTTTCGATTAGAGCAGGAGAATATTATTAATGCCGTACTTCAAAAAAAAGATACGTTTGTGCTTATGCCTACGGGCGGGGGTAAGTCATTATGCTATCAGATTCCCGCATTGTTATTTGACGGACTCACCATAGTCATCTCTCCGCTCATTGCATTGATGAAAGATCAGGTGGATGCATTGCGTATCAATGGCATTGAAGCTGATTATTTAAACTCTACACAAAGCAGCGACCAACAAAAAGATATTTTAAGCAGGGTAAGATCAAAACATGTAAAGCTATTATACCTCGCACCGGAAAGCATATTCCTCAAACAACTTCCAACATTCCATGTCAGCTTCATTGCTATTGATGAAGCGCACTGTATCTCGCATTGGGGACATGACTTTCGACCGGAATATTTGATGCTGGCGCAATTGAAACGTAGTATGCCGCATGTGCCCGTTATTGCACTCACCGCTACTGCTGATCGCCTCACGCAAAAAGACATTCTTGAAAAATTAGAGCTTAACAATCCGGTTACGTTCATCTCGAGTTTCAATCGTTCTAATATTCGCTATACGATAGAGCCAAAGCGTAGTAGCTTTGAAAAGCTGCTTAACTTTCTTGAAAAACGAAAAGATGAAGCTGGTATTATTTATTGTTTATCACGTGCATCCGTAGACAAGCTTGCGCTGGATCTTAAAGAAGAAGGGTATGAAGCGCTTCCCTATCACGCAGGGTTGGAGAAAAATATTCGTTCGAAACATCAGGAAATGTTTTTACGTGATGAAGTGAAGATAATCGTTGCTACAGTTGCGTTTGGCATGGGCATCGATAAATCCAACGTGCGCTACGTGGTGCACATGGATCTTCCTAAAAATATAGAAGGCTACTATCAGGAAACAGGCCGCGCGGGCCGCGATGGGTTGAACAGTGAGGCATTGCTATTTTACTCGTATGCGGACGTGAGTAAACTAAAAGGATTTGTTGCGATTGATGACAATCCAGAACAAACTAAAATAACCTTGCGCAAGCTGGATCAGATGGCTGAGTATGGCGATCTCACCACATGCCGGAGAAAATATTTGTTGAACTACTTTGATGAGACCGCGGAGAATTATTGTGGTAATTGTGACATCTGCCTTACACGAACAGAAACGGCTGATGCTACCATGCTTGCTCAGAAAGTACTTTCAGCGGTAACGCGACTTGAGGAACGATTTGGCGCTGGATATGTCATTGATTTTTTACGCGGATCGCAGGCTGCAAAAATTCAGGAGCGACATAAAGAATTAAAAACTTTTGGTATTGGTGCCGATGTAAGTAAGGAAGAATGGAGCAATGTCATTCGCGATCTTCTCGCACAAGGTTATCTCGCAAAAGCAGAAGGTATGTATCCGATTTTACAATTAACGAGCACCAGCCCACACGTGTTGAAAGGTACTGTGAAAGTGATAATTGCTCGCGCAAAAGAAAAGATTGAAGCAGAAGTACAAAAGGCAGATCATGAAGAAGCACTCTTCGTGCGATTGAAAGATGCGCGGAGAAAAATAGCAGGGAATGAAAATGTGCCGGCTTATATTGTGCTTTCCGATGCCACGTTGATGGAACTCGCTACATATCTTCCGCATAACAAAGATGAGTTTAGAAAAATATCTGGCTTTGGCGAGGTGAAGATTGAAAAATATGGCAAGTACTTTTGGGATGTAGTGGCCGATTATTGCAGAGAGCGCCAACTCACTTCACGCATTCATCTTAAAACGCCAAAGCGAATTCGCAAGGAAAGACCAGAGCGTGAAACCGACACTAAACAACAGAGCTTCGACCTGTTTGTGGCCGGAAACTCGATGGAAAGAATTGCAGAGTTGCGCGGTATGAGCCAGACTACAATAGAAGGACATCTTGCTTTTTATGTGCAACAAGGAAGACTCAAAATCGATCAGTTCATGGATACTTCAAAAATTCCAGCAATCAAGCAGGCCATGGAGCAATCGAACGCGAAATTATTGGCTCCAATAAAAGCAATCTTAGGCGATAATTATAGCTACGGAGAAGTTCGCCTGGCGATGGCACATCTGGAATTCTTGGCACATCATAATTAGAGCATCATCAAATTCCCTTCATGTACTTCAATTGTCACACTGGTTTCAGTTTTAAATACGGCACATTGCCTGTTAAAACTCTTTTTGAAGAAGCCAAACGATGTGGCATTCATAAACTCGTGGTTACTGAAATTAACAATGTTTCTTCTTATCTGGATATGCTTCGGATATGCGATGAAAACAAGCCTTGCGAAAATGGACTCACCAAATATGGAACTCTTGCCTATCAACTCGATGTTGCCGTAGGCGTTGAATTCAGAAATGATAGTGATCTTCTCTATGTTATTATAGCCAGAAACAATCTCGGATTCGAGGCCATCAACCGTTTTTTATCATACCATAATCGCGAAGCAAAAAAATTTCCTGAACGCGCACCTGAACTGGATCAGACGTTCATTATTTATCCTTTTGGGAAAATACAGCCTGATCAATTAAAAGCATCCGAACACATTGGCGTGAGCAGGCACGATTTAATGTCATTTTCTGTTCATCCACAACGCGAAGAGTATGAATATAAATTCGTATTGCTTCATCCCGTTACTCTTCTGCCTCCCGAAAATAAAAAAGGCAAACTCATTTATCGGGATTTCAACGTCCATCGGCTTCTTCGCTGTATTGCTCATAACACCTTACTCAGCAAACTTCCTGAACACCACCAGGCATACAAGGAAGAATTTATGTTGCCTGAAGAAGAGTTGGAAAAAATATTTGAAAATTTTCCCGAACTGATTATTAACGCACAATCACTGGTGAATCAATGTTTCATTGAGTGTAAACAAGGCGAAGACAAGAACAAAAAGTTTTTTACCTCTGGCCCGGCAGAAGATATGAAGTATCTGCGATCTGTCACAACTCAAGGCTACGTAAAACGATACGGTCATGACAAGGCAGTATGGCAATCGCACATTGAAAAAGAATTTCGCATAATCGCTCAGAAAGGATTTACTGCTTATTACCTAATTGCTTATGATCTTATCCGCTTTGCAAAAAAAAATAATTATGATTTTGTGGGGCGTGGTAGCGGAGCTAACAGCACAGTGGCGTATTGCCTTGGCATCACCAATGTGGATCCCATCGAATTAGATTTATACTTCGAGCGCTTTTTAAATGAAGAGCGAGTTACGCCACCTGATTTCGATATTGATTTTTCGTGGGATAATCGCGATGCCATTTACGAATATCTTTTTACTAAGTATGGCTACGATCATGTTTGTTTACTGGGCACTCATGTAACCTATCAGGGTAAGTCCATCATTCGCGAGTTGGGTAAAGTATTTGGTTTGCCTAAAGAAGAAATTGATATTCTAGTAGAGGGAAGGAAAAAAGAAATTGAACGCGACCACATTGCAAAAAAAATAATTGGCTATGCCAACTACATTGTAAGTAAAGAACTACCCGCCAATATCTCCATACATGCTGGCGGAGTGCTCATTACAGAGAAATCCATTTACGCCTACACCGCCACTGAACTGCCGCCCAAAGGATTACCAGTCTCTCAATTTGAAATGCATGCTGCCGAAGATTTTGGTATTTATAAATTTGATATTCTCAGCCAGCGTGGACTTGGTCATATAAAAGAAACGGTTAAGCATGTAAAACGGAATAAAGGAATTGATATTGATGTGCATCAATTCAAAAAATTTAAACAAGATGAAAAAATTAAAGATCTCATGCGCAACAGCAAAGCCATGGGATGTTTTTATGTGGAGTCGCCCGCCATGCGCATGCTGTTACAAAAATTACGATGTGATGATTATTTAACGTTAGTAGCCGCCAGTTCTATTATTCGTCCTGGCGTAGCCAGCTCCGGTATGATGAAAGCGTACATCGAACGATTTCACATGACTCAAAATGGAATTAAATACGAATCCATTCATCCGATTATGGATAAACTGATGGCAGATACTTATGGGGTGATGGTGTATCAGGAGGATGTGATTAAAATAGCACATCACTTTGGTGGGCTCACCTTAACAGAAGCCGATGTTCTTCGCAGGGGTATGTCGGGAAAATACCGATCACGTGCAGAGTTTCAGAAGGTGCGTGATAAATTTTTTGAAAATTGCAAGGAAAAAGAATACCCTCAACCAATAACCGATCGGGTTTGGTTTGAGATCGAAAGCTTTGCCGGCTACTCTTTTGCCAAAGGTCACTCAGCCAGTTACGCAGTGGAGAGTTATCAGAGTTTATTTTTAAAGGCTCACTATCCATTGGAGTTTATGGTGGGTGTAATCAACAACTTTGGTGGATTTTATAGAACTGAGTTTTATTTTCATGAAGCGCGTATGAGCGGTGCTGAAATTAAAGCCCCTTGTGTAAATCATAGTGAACACCTCACTACTATTTATGATGTCACTATTTACATCGGCTTCATTCATCTCAAAAGTCTGGAAACTAAAATAGCACAACTCATTCCACTTGAGCGACAAAAAAATGGTACGTATAAAAGTTTAGATAATTTTTTAAGACGCATTCCAAACATTGGGTTAGAGCAACTTCGCATCCTTATCCGGCTAGGTTCTTTTCGCTTCACTGGAAGAACCAAACAACAACTTTTATGGGAGTCGATGCTATTTTTAAGTAAAGCAAGAGCCAAACCCAGCACTACCGTGGAATTATTTGATACGGAGCCCAAAGAATTTCCGCTACCGGAATTAAAAAGAAATGTATTAGAAGATGCCTTTGATGAAATTGAACTACTCGGCTTTCCACTTTGCAATCCATTTGATCTTTTGGCTACTACCGATTTTGGCGATGTAACAGCGAAAAATCTTTCTGAAAAGAAAGGTGAACAAGTTCATATTGTTGGCTACATCGTTACCACCAAAGATGCTTCCACCATGAAAACGAAAGAGCATATGGCTTTTGGTACTTTCTACGATGTGCAGGGCGAAGTCTTTGACACCGTACATTTTCCAAACTCGGCTCGTAAGTTTCCATTTCGCGGCCGCGGCTTTTATCGACTCAAAGGAAAAGTAATTGAAGACTTTGGCGTGTATTCTATTGACGTACATTGGATGGATAAACTACCGATGGTTAGTAAGCGGGCAGATGATGCTTTCGCAGAAGTAGTAACGCCTTCGCACACACAAGTCACTTAACTTAACCCTCGGTGAGCGTCCTCACAGACCGAAACATCGAATAAAATAACGGATGGTCTGTGTGGACACAGACCATGGGGCAGGGCAAAAAAATCTCTTCTACAAACTATCACTATTTGATTTTGCTATCTGCTAAACTAAATTCTACTTTCGCTTTTCAAATTAGATTCTATCAGCCAGTCGATCGACTTTGCACCAATACTATGGACTATCGACTAAATACTATGTACTAACCTATGCGTCAGCAATTACTAAGCGAAGGAGCCAGTGAACTCAGCTACGAAATCCGTGAGATCGTAAAGAAGGCTGAGCAAATAAAAAATCTTGGCAACGAAATCTATTGGGAAAATATTGGCGACCCCATTCAAAAAAATCATCAACTGCCGGAATGGATCAAACAAATCATTGCCG
>Ga0209490_10004755_pt1 | contig 12460 bp, 8 predicted proteins | sample MAT06_FD_187209 | JGI IMG/M metagenome (GOLD analysis project Ga0209490, IMG submission 187209) | Freshwater microbial communities from Lake Fryxell liftoff mats and glacier meltwater in Antarctica - MAT-06 (SPAdes) (version 2) | ecosystem: Environmental > Aquatic > Freshwater > Ice > Liftoff...
CTCTACGCGCTTCAGCCACGATCGGCCTGAGCAGCTTCCAATCGGCAATGTATTTCTCCGAGAGCGCACGATAGGTAACCACCCATTCTGGCGTAGACTTGCGGCGGTCGAATATTTGAAAAAGCGGCCCCCCCGCTTCGATTTCTCCAAGCACTTCCCAATTCCATGCGGCAAAAAGCAAGAGCCCTAGCGTGTCTTCGTTGTTCGGGTAGATATCCGAGATCGAGGCATCAATTTTCTTCCCCTGAAGCACCACACGACTCGCCTCGGGGAAAAAGTTGGCCACGGGCGCGTCCTCAGATTGTTGAGAGAACATAGGCAGAGCGTTGAGTCGCTTGAGCGTCTCGAGCGTGGATTCTTTATCGCTTAAGAATGACGACATAATCGCTTCGTTTAAAAGGGCATAACTGAGCGCGGGTTCAGGAACGTCGGTTCGATCGCCGATCGCTCGGAATTCCGTGCGGGCACCTTCTATGTCGCCAGATGATGCCGTATTGGCACCGCTGGCGATGAGCTCATTCGCTTCCTCAGCGGACAGCTTGGAAACGCCAACTTGCGCCTGGCTCGCTGGAAAAAGCCGATCCCGCATGAGAAAGCCGCCGATTCCGATTACTAACATGAGGACCAATAACCCCAAGGAAAGGTAGGCTCGAAGGTGTTTTGTCTGCTCGGTCTCCATGACCACGCGTTGTTTAGCCACCCTGGGCCCTTGCGCGCGCTCGACTGTCTTATCGCGCGCGTAGGTCAGGTGTCCGATAAGCTCCTCGTAGCTTTGGTAACGCTCGTCGGGCGATTTTGCCATCATGCGGTTGATGACATAGGTCGTTTCGCTCGAGATGTCCGGAGCGAAAGCTTGAAGGCTTACGGGTTGGCTCTTGAGTTGTTTAAGAGCCACCATGGACGCGGATTCTGCTTCGTACGGAGGTCGTCCGGCAAGGGCGTGGAATATCGTGCCCCCGAGGCTATAAATGTCGCTGCGAAAGTCTTCTGGCTGATTATCCAACTTCTCAGGCGCGATGTAGTAAGGCGTGCCCCAGATTTCACCACGCGTCTGTGCCTCTTCGTCCATCAAGATAGCGAGTCCAAAATCCACGAGCTTTGCTGTATGAGAATCAGCAAAAAGGATGTTCCCCGGCTTGATGTCGCGGTGGATGAGGCCGACGTTTAACGCAGCATCAAGGCCTTGAGCAATTTGGATTGCCACGCCTAGCATCTGAACCTCGGCAACGCGTGTCTGGATATTCATGAGGTCATCCAGTGAGCCATTGGACACGAGTTCCATCGCAATATAAAATTGCCCTTGATCTTGTCCAAATTGGAAAACTTTTACCACGTGAGGATGATTGATCGAAGCCGTCATCCGCGCTTCTACACCGAGTTTTTCTTGTTCTGCGGTGCTTGAGCTAATTGCCTTGCGAAGCACTTTCAGCGCGACTTCCCGATTGAGATTCACATCCAAAGCGCGATAAACCGTACCAAGGCCACCCTCACCGACCTTCGCAAGTAAACTGAAGTTATTAAACTTCGTGCGGGCTCTCATACCATGCCCACAGGCAGGACAATGGATTTCCGAGAACGGTGCAATTTCCGTCACGTCCATTTTCGTTCCACAGGCTGAACACGCTTCAACAACGCGGTCTTCGTCGAATGTCGAGCGAGAACCGTCGAGTGAGGAAGATTGGGATGGGGTGGAAGATTTTTTTGCCGACATAGGGCCGGGGGACCTTACTGCTCTTTTTGATTACTCCTTTCAAAGCAGCCCGGCAATGCTAAAACGATGCATGTTACATGAGAATGATTGGATCTGTGAGGGCCGAGACGTTGGCGAGAGGCTGGACAAATTTCTCATGCCGAAGCTTGTCGGCTTGTCTCGTGTAAAGCTCCAAGTCGCCATTCACGAAGGCCTCGTTATGCTCAACGGGCACGCGACGAAGCCTTCTCAACAGCTGCATGCCGGGGATCAAATCACTGTCAGAATTCCTGATCCTATCGTGGGTGGCGAGAGCCCGGATGCTGAGGCCATGGCGCTGGATATCTTGTATGAAGATGAGTCTCTGCTCGTCGTAAATAAGCCGGCCGGCCTTGTGGTCCATCCGGGCGCTGGAAATTCGCACGGAACGCTTGTCAACGCCCTCCTACACCACTGCAAGTCTATCAGCGGGGTTGGGGGACCCGGACGTCCTGGCATCGTGCATCGCCTGGATAAAGAAACCAGCGGATGCATCGTGGTCGCGAAGTCCGATACCATCCACTCCGCCTTGGCTGCGCAGTTTGCAAGCCGTCTCACCGAGAAAGCCTACCTTGCCCTCGTCGTTGGTGTTCCGCGAATGCCGCATGGCACGATTGATGGCGCGATCGGGCGGCATCCGATACACCGTCAAAAAATGGCCGTGGTCGAGCGAGGTCGAGCCTCCTTGACCACCTATCGCGTGCTGGCCTCGGAGGGCACTCAGGCCCTTGTGGAGTGCCATCCCAAGACGGGTCGCACGCACCAAATACGGGTGCATCTTAAGCACCTCGGCCACCCCGTAGTCGGCGATCCTGTCTATGGACGTCGCGGCGCGTTCTCTCGCCACTTTCTGCACGCTTGGAAGCTAGCGTTCAGCCATCCGGCTACGAACGCGAAGGTCAGCTTCACAGCGCCTCTACCTCCCGATTTTCCGGAATGGGCGAGGGTGGCCTTGCCGGCAATCAAGCCACCGCCAACACGATTTCGCGCTGCCCGGCAGTGACCTCAAGAATAATCGGCACGCCTGCGAGCTTTTCCAGCACAGCTTTGTTTGTGCGCGTCGCCTCATCTGGCACAGTCTGCATGGTATTAAGAATGATTCCGCTGCACGTGAGAGAACGAGAACGAATACTCTCCAATGTGAGCAGAGTGTGGTTGAGGCAGCCTAGACGATTCGCGACGACGACGATGACCGGCAATCCCAACGCGCTTGCGAGATCGGCGATAGAAACGCGATCGGCAATTGGCACCAACCACCCACCCGCGCCCTCGACCAATACAGATTGGCGACCGACCGTCACCGCACCGAACCACTCCTTCACGGCAGCCATCGAAAACTCTCGCTGTTCCATGCCGAGTGCGACGAGTGGCGCGACCGGTGCTTGGAGCCATAGGGGATTGATCTCATCGTGGGATAGTTCGCCATCGGCCGCCTCAGCCAGCTCTACGACATCCGACCGGTCTCCACAGCAAATTGGCTTCAGTGCAATCGTATCCAACCCCGCCTTACGCAACGCTCTGGTGAGCAAAGCCGTGGCGTAGGTCTTTCCTACGCCGGTATCCGTGCCGGTCACGAAGGCCTTCATGGCGTGTTGGCCGTGGCTTCTAAGAAAAAGCCTTCCAACGTCCGCTGCGCATGGCGTGCTTTGAGAAAGGTCCCGCCTTCCGCTCGCACGAGGGCCTCGATCTTGCCCTGCAATCCCGCTGGAGCGTCCTCCACGACATATTCTGTCCGACGCTCGATGCTGAGGAGTTCATCAAGACTTCCCTCGCGCACCATCTCCCCGCGGGCCATTATGCCGATGCGATCACACACTTCCTGCACTTGGCTCAAGAGATGAGAAGTGAGAAGAACGGTCTTGCCGCGTTTTTTTAGGTCTAAAATCAGGTCGCGAATTTGACGCGATCCCACCGGATCTACCCCGGCGGTAGGCTCATCAAGAATAATGACTTTCGGCTCTTGGACGAGCGCCTGAGCGAGGCCGATGCGTTGCAACATGCCTTTTGAAAAACCGCCGACTCGACGGTGCATGGCATCTTCTAGGCCGACGAGCGAAATCAATTCTCCCACACGATCCTTCAAAACCTTTCCTCCAAGTCCACAGATCTTCCCATAAAACTCCACCGTTTCTCGGGCGGTGAGGAATTTGTAAAAATAGGGATTTTCCGGCAAAAATCCCACATCCACGCGACTCGCATAGTCGCGGCTATCTCGGCCGAAAATTTCTGCCCGGCCATGCGTCGGGGTCACGAGCCCAAGGATAACCTTGAGTGTGGTGCTCTTGCCGCAACCATTGGGACCTAGAAGTCCATAGACCTCGCCCTCCCGCACCTGAAGACTTAAATCCTTCACCGCGACGACACGCTCGCGGCGCAAGGGGACAGGAAAGACTTTCGTGAGGCCTTGGATCCGGATCGCGTCTGAACTCATACCACGATATGAAACCCTCTGGAGCCTGGAGGCAAGCACGCTTCTTCGCTGGATTCACTGGAAATGAGGCCGGCGAGGTCGCTCGTTCGGATTGCCTCGAGAAAGGCCTCCACCTCAGGGTGGTCGCCGTGAACGAGCAGCTCAACGCTCCCTTCGTCTGTATTTCTCACGGAACCCCGCACTTCATATCCCGCCGCCAACGCCCTAATTTTCCAGCGAAATCCTACGCCTTGCACGCGACCCGCGTATGTCGTTCGCCGTCCATTCATCTTCCGATTATCCCTTATCAACGCCCTTAGCGCAATAAGCCACCAGAGAAAAAAACTTGCGCTGGAAACTTCTCCCCCGCAATTTGCGCGCAGTGGGAAGCCGAAGTGCGATTATATTTTTATTGTTTGCCGTCGCGCAATCTTTGTCCGCGCAGTGGAATGTGGCCCTGCACGAGGGACGACGCTACGTGCCAATCGCGGACGTCGCGACCTTCTACAAGCTCAACACGCCAGTTGTGAAGAGCAATACGTTTACCCTCGCTGGCCAAGGGCGTACGATCACAGGCCGACTCGGCGGTCGCGAAATCCTGATCAATAATGTCAAATACGTCCTCTGCTTCAACATCATTGCGCAGGGCGGCCGCCCTCTGATTTCCGCGATGGATGTGACGAAAATTATCGAACCTGTCATGCGACCGGGCAAGATCCAGAATGCCACAGCCGTGCGCACGGTCATCCTTGATGCCGGCCATGGTGGGCACGATAGCGGTGCTGTTGGGCCTTTGGGCCGCGAGAAGGATGCCGCACTGGATGTCGTGCTTCGTGCCAAGAAATTGCTCGAAGGAGCCGGCTACAACGTGCGTCTCACACGGGGTTCGGATGTGTTTATCCCTCTCGAAAAGCGTGCAGCTTTGGCCAACAAATACCCGAATGCCGTCTTTATCAGCGTCCACTTTAACAAAAGCAAATTCGTCGGTGGAACGGGTATCGAGACCTTCGCGCTAGCCCCACGCGGAGTTCCATCCATGGATGAAGCAAGCTTGAGCTACAGCGACTTTAAGCTCTATTCTGGCCACGCCCGCGACCCCGAGAATATCGCCCTCGCCACATCCATGCATTCCTCGCTCCTTCGCCACTTACAGCTCTACGATCGCGGCATCAAAAGGGCGCGCTTTGTCGTGATACGGGATCTCCAGATTCCAGGAGTCCTACTCGAAGGCGGATTCATGAACCACCCAAACGATGCCCGCCGCATCGCATCCACGGAATACCGCGATGCCTTTGCGCGCGCTATTCTTGAAGGAGCCAATCGCTACCGGGGGGCTGTCTCGGGCGAGATGCAGTATTTCCGGCCCTCGGTGGTCGTGGCGGCGACGGATGCCACGAGCGCCCCTCTCCTCAAGCCCGTTCCGGCAAAGCTCGAACCTGCCTTACGTCCGGGCTCGAAGACTCCCCTCGACGCATCGGTCACCGCGGCGGCTGCTGCGATCGTGCCGCCTTCGCAGAATTAGCCAGTTCCACGGAGAATGATACCTTCCCTCGAATCCGACCCCATCGGCGTCTTTGATTCAGGCATCGGTGGGCTCACCGTCGTGGCGGCTTTGCAACAAGCCCTGCCCTCGGAGACCATTTTTTATATTGGAGACACCGCCCGTGTGCCGTATGGCGGCAAGAGCCGGAAGACGGTCGAGCGCTATAGCGTGGAAATTGGTGGATTGTTGCTTGCAGAGCGCGCCAAGATAATTGTGGTCGCATGCAATACCGCTTCCGCGCTGGCCGTGCCCCGCATGCAGGAAATTTTTAAGGTTCCCGTGCAGGGTGTCGTGGTGCCGGGGGCCACCGCGGCCATTGCTGCCACACGCGCGGGCATTATTGGCGTCATCGGCACGCGCGCCACAATCGCAAGTGGTGCCTACGAACACGCGATCCATGCGATGCGGCCGGATGTCCATGTCGAGAGCCTTGCGTGCCCGCTGCTGGTTCCCTTCATTGAGGAAGGCCTGTTCCACGACGACATCACAGACCAGATTCTCACGAGATATCTTAAGCCACTGCTCGCCCGCGGTGTGGATACTCTTGTTCTGGGCTGCACGCATTATCCCCTTCTGCACGAGGCAATCGCACAAGCCGCAGGGCCAGGGGTGGTGCTTGTGGATAGTGCCCAGAACTGCGCGCTTGCTGTGCAGAGCCTCCTGAAAAAGTTCTCCCTAGCAGCGCCTCCAACCCAGTTGGGGCGTCTCCACGTCGCGCTTACTGATTCCACGGAAGGCTTCCTGCGCACGGCGGAAAAAGCGCTCGATCTCGACATTGGCGAAGTTTCTCTCCGCACGGTGCAAGCCGGGTCGTGACAAGTCGCCCCGACCACTCTAGGAAATCCATCGCCACGCCACACACACCATGACTAAGGATCTGATAAAACTCGAGGAACTGGCTCAAGACAACGCACTTGAGCAAGACGAATACAAGAAGCAACTCAAGCAATATCAGTTGCAACTTCTGAATATGCAGCTCGCTCTCCGCGGGCGGAAAAAGAGTGTCGTTCTTGTCTTCGAGGGTCCCGATGCAGCCGGCAAGGGCGGCGCAATTCGGCGTGTGGTCGAGCGTCTGGACCCACGGATTTTGCGTGTCTATTCTATTGTCAAACCGACTCCCGAAGAAAACCAACGCCATTACCTCTGGAGGTTCTGGAACAAGCTACCAGCGTTCGGCGAGATAGCCGTCTTCGATCGCTCATGGTATGGCCGCGTGCTTGTGGAGCGGGTAGAAGAGTTTTGCACCGAAACGGAGTGGAAGCGTGCTTATCGTGAAATCACAGAGCTCGAACGCCTTCTCAGCGATGCCGGAACGATCATCCAGAAATTTTACATCCACATTTCGAAAGATGAACAACTCGAGCGCTTCAAGCGACGAGAAGCTGATCCCTACAAGCACTGGAAAATCAGCGAGGAAGATTGGCGCAACCGCCGCCATTGGAATGAACACAATGCGGCAGCCGAGGAAATGTTTGAGAAGACGCATACCGACCATGCTCCTTGGACGGTGATTCCCGGCAACTTCAAGTGGTATGCACGCGTGCAGGTCGTCAAGACGCTTTGCGAGCGGCTCACTCAGGCACTCGACTGATCAAGAGGCCTCGTCCCAGAGGAAATTCTCCAAACGGATTTTATTCACGCGAGCCCGAGCCTCCTCAGCCCGAGGCCCCTTCACTGCTGCGATCTGTTCATAGATTCCGATTGCTTCACTCCAACTGCTCTGCGCTTCGAGCACACGTGCCGCGGAGAAGCCCGCTTTATAGAACCAGAAATACTCGGGTTCCTTAACCTGAGGATTTTTCAAGACATCGTAGTATGTTGCGATAGCAGCCTCCACGTTTCCAAGCTTTTCATAGGCAGCACCCATGCGCGTAAGAGCCTCATTTCTCCACGGCGCGAATGTCGAGGGATCTTCAACTACGGATTTCCACTCGGCAATAGCCGCTTTATAGGTTGCTGGATTGTTCTCAGCATACAACGTCTTGCCTTTCTCGATCCGCGAGAGGATTTGCATTTCGGTGTCGGGTTTTGACGCGAGGATGCCATCCAAAATCAGAATTGCTTCCTTGCGATAGCCTTGCGCACTTTGCAACACGGCCTGCTCGAACCGAGCTTTTTGCGCGAGCGTGCCTTTGAGGGAAGCGACTTCCTCGAAGAGCGCCATGGCCTGCGACGGGGCGTCCGAAATGAGTAACCGTGCTGTGGCTTGGCCTGCAAGGAAGAGAGCGATTTCATGGAGGCCGGACTTCGGGAACTTGCGGGCTAGAGACTCCAGCTCCACGCGCGCAGCGGCGTAGTCACCTTTTCGATAAAGAATTTCACCGAGTTTCATTCGGACATCTGCCTCGGATTCCGAACTCGGATATGTCGAGAGAAATGTTCGTGCTGCCGCAATGGTGCCGGCTTGCGCACTTGTCTCTCCGGTATCCGAAAGAAAAACTTCGAGTGCAGCGTGTCTCGCAGGATCGGTGGCATTCGTAGAAATTCGCTGCAACTCTTGGCTAGCCCCCGCTAGGTCGCCCTGCTCATACCTCAACTCCGCAAGCGCAATACGAGCGGATTGGGACACAGCGGATGAATTGCTCTTTGCAAGTTGGCGCAGGGCATTACTCCCGTTGACGTTTTCCCGACGAGCATCTTGAAAGGCCGCTTGCAGGCGATAAATGGGAATCCAATCGCTCGAAGGAAACTTGTTCTGCAGAACGTGGAAGGCACCCTCAGATCCTGAGCGAGTCGGCAACTCGGCGAGCGAAGCATTGAAGAGGGCGACCTCGGCAAGTCCGCCATCTCGGGCTGCGTAGAGAAAGGCAGTCGCTGCCTCACTCAACTTCCCACGCGCCGCTAAGGCAAGTCCCCGCAAGTAGTCTGCGCGCGGGGATTGTTCAGCGTGTGGCAGCAGGCGCAGGATTTCAGCCGCTTGTTCCTGTGTAATTTGGCCCTGGTCCCCCTCGAGCACCGCCTCCGTTACGACTGGGTTGCTTTTTCCATCAGGTGCGGCCTCCTCAATCAGGCGTAGCGACCGACTTGGCATTCTGTCCTGCGTTTCAGCGAGTGCCATGTAAAACCGAGCCAACCTTTGACGCAGCGAATCTTCCTGCATGCTGGACCAGCGCGGAAGCTCCCCGAGCGATTCTCCTTGCCGAGCATAGACAAGATCGAGAATCGAAAAGACTTGCTCGAGGCCTGGCGCGTGCGGATGCGACGTGATAAACGCCTCAAGCAAGACCTCTGCGGCGGGCAGGTCGCCCGATAATACGAGGGCTTGAGCTCTTCCTGTAGTCCCCGCCACTGCCTCTGCTGGGCCCCGGGCGTTGACTTGCGAAAACCACTTCATGGCACTTACACCATCCTTTGCGCGCAGCGAGAACTGAGCCATTAGGAACGCATGCCGCGACTTTTCCTCCTCGGTCACGGGAGTCAAATTGTCGAGCCTGGCGCGGGCAAGAGTTGGCTCTCCCTTAGCCAATTCGATCTCGGCCGCATCAAACAACGCGATCCGTTTTTCCGGGCCTTCTGGCCAGTCGGCGGCCTCACGAAGGATGGCAAGTGCCGCAGAAGAATCTCCAATATTATTGACCATGCGCGCTGCTCCGATCTGGGCCTGCCTCGTGCGGTCAGAGGGCTTTGCCGCTGCGCAGGAACGGTAGGCGACTAGTGCCTCTCCCCAGCGTCCGAGGGTCGCCAGAGATTGCGCCTTTAAGAATAATCCCTCATTACCGAGTCGCTTTGCATCGCGCACCAAGAGCTCAAGCGCGGCCGGGGCATCTCCCGCTTGCAGCAATGCATCAGCGTAGAGGAGCGTGGCTTTGGCGTCTGCGCCGCCTTTCAAAATCGTGGGATAAGCACTCACCAACTTCTGGAGCGCGATCGCGGGAAATCCCTCACTGAGAGCAACCGAGGCGGAGTCGTAGGGACCTGCGGCAGTAGCAACAGATAGGGAAAGTAGAGATAAAAGCGCAATTCGTATCATTTTTGAAAATACCTAGCTAGGTAGCGACCCGTGTGACTACCCTCAGCTTTAGCTAATTCCTCGGGAGTTCCTTGAGCAACGATCCGGCCCCCGCCCATACCGCCCTCGGGGCCCATATCGAGAATCCAGTCGGCAGACTTGATGACCTCGAGATTGTGTTCGATCACGATGAGAGTATTGCGCGCGTCGCGGAGTTTCATGAGCACTTCGAGAAGTTTGTGGATGTCGGCAAAGTGAAGTCCCGTCGTCGGTTCGTCGAGGATGTAGATGGTTCGACCCGTCGCGCGCTTGGAAAGTTCGGCCGCCAATTTCAGTCGCTGGGCTTCGCCGCCAGAGAGAGTCGTGGCAGATTGTCCCAGCCGCAAATACCCGAGGCCCACATCGAGTAATCGCTCAAGCTTCGAACTTAGCGTTGGCACGCTCCGAAAAAAGCGCGCCGCTTCGTCAATGGTCATGTCGAGCACGTCGGCGATGTTTTTCCCTTTGTAGGTAATCTCAAGCGTCTCGCGATTGTAGCGCTTCCCATGGCAGACTTCACAAGGCACATAGACGTCGGCAAGGAAATGCATCTCGATGCGGATCACGCCGTCCCCCTGGCAATGCTCGCAGCGACCGCCTTTGGTGTTGAAGGAAAAACGTCCAGCGTCATAGCCCCGCACGCGGGAGGACGGCAACTCGCTGAAAAGATCGCGTATGGGCCCGAGTGCACCGGTATAGGTGGCCGGATTCGAGCGCGGTGTGCGGCCAACGGGGCTTTGGTCAATCACCACAACTTTGTCAAATTGCTCGAGACCAGAAAGGCTTTTGTGTTGGCCCGGACGCGCCTTAGCGCGATTTAAATCTCGCTCGAGTGCCACGCGGAGGATGTCATTCACGAGTGTTGATTTTCCACTGCCAGAGACGCCGGTCACGCAGGTCAAGCAGCCTACGGGAAATGAAGCATTCACGTTTTTAAGATTGTTTTCGGTCGCTCCCTCCACGCGGAGCCACCCGTCCCCAATGTCCCCGCTCTGGGCTCCTGTAAGTCGGGGTGCGACCCGATTCCGGGGCGTGGGAATTCTGATTGTGCCCTTGAGGTATTGCGCGGTGAGCGAATCCTCACTGGCCAAGACCTCGTCGAGATTTCCCTGAGCAACCAAGCGTCCTCCCCGGGGGCCAGCACCTGGGCCGAGGTCTAGGATGTGGTCGGCGGCGCGAATGGTATCCTCATCGTGTTCCACGACGATTACGGAATTCCCAAGGTCCCGCAGGTCGCGAAGAGTCTGGATAAGGCGGTCGTTATCTCGCTGGTGAAGTCCGATGCTCGGTTCGTCCAGGACATACATCACGCCGGAAAGTCCTGACCCGATCTGCGTGGCGAGGCGGATACGCTGCGCCTCCCCGCCGGACAGCGTGCCGCTCTCGCGGTTGAGTTGCAGGTAGCCAAGGCCGACTTCATTTAGAAACCCTAGCCTCTGCCGCACTTCGCGGAGGACGTCCTTCACGATATCCTGCTGCGACGCGCTCAGCTTTAGCCTCGCGCAGAGAGCAAAGGCCTCTTCGATGCCAAGAACACAGAACTCTTGGATTCCATATTCCTTGCCGTTGGTATCAGCCACCGTCACGGCAAGTATCTCCGGTCGAAGTCGTGCCCCATGGCAGGTCGCACAGACTCGACGTCCTTGAAAAACGCGGAGTCGTTTTTTGGTGAACTCACTTTTGCTGCTTTCGTAAAGTCTTTCCATCTGACCGACGAGTCCCTCAAACGGCTTCGGTGTTCGGGTGCCCGCTCCGATTGCGCGATCTCCCGATCCATACAGAACTAAATCACGAAAGCTCTGCGAGAGGTCTTGCCATGCGACATTGAGAGGAACCGGCGTGTCCTTGAGTAACATGTCGAGCACGGCCGCGTAGTAGCCTCGCATGCGCTTGTTACCACTTTTCCAAGGCCGCACAGCACCCTGAGCCAGCGTCTTCGTGGCATCCACCATCAAGTCGGCATCGAAAAAGACCTCCGTGCCGATGCCATGGCATGCCGGACAAGCCCCGAGGTGGCTGTTGAATGAGAAGTGTTTCGGCGTGAGTTTTCCCATGGTGAAGCCTGTCGTTGCGCTACAAAAGTCTGTTGAAAATTTCCCCTCAATCCACTCGCGTTGATCAGGCTCCAAGCGACTCGTATGCAGCTTGCCATTGCCGAGGCGCAGGGCCGTTTCGATCGAATCTGCTAGGCGTTGTCCTAGGTCACTGCGCACCGCGAGACGATCCACGACCGCATCAATCGAATGCTTTCGCGTTTTTTCCAACCTCAGAGCGTCGGACTTTCCAAGCTCCACAACCTCACCATCAACCCTCAGACGCACAAAGCCCTCACGACGTGCCTTCTCGATCACATCGCGAAATTCCCCGACCTCGCCAACCACAAGCGGAGCAAGCACGAGAAACTTTGTTCCCTCCGGCCATCTAAGAATCGTGTCGGCAATTTCCTGCTGAGTCTGGCGCGACACGACCTCGCCCGTCACCGGATCGTGCGGCACGCCTACGGCCGCGTAGAGCAGGCGCAAGTAATCGTAGATTTCCGTGGTCGTCGCGATCGTCGAGCGGGGATTTGCGCTCGAAGATCGCTGCTCAATCGCGATCGCAGGAGAAAGGCCTTCGATGTAGTCCACGTCGGGCTTTTGAAGCTGATCCAAAAACTGGCGCGCATACGCGGAAAGGCTCTCAACATATTTACGCTGGCCCTCCGCAAAAAGCGTATCAAAGGCAAGCGAGGATTTCCCAGAACCACTGAGTCCCGTGATGACCACAAATTTGTGCCTCGGGATATCCACA
>Ga0209490_10004758_pt1 | contig 12459 bp, 10 predicted proteins | sample MAT06_FD_187209 | JGI IMG/M metagenome (GOLD analysis project Ga0209490, IMG submission 187209) | Freshwater microbial communities from Lake Fryxell liftoff mats and glacier meltwater in Antarctica - MAT-06 (SPAdes) (version 2) | ecosystem: Environmental > Aquatic > Freshwater > Ice > Liftoff...
CTGCCGCCTGCTGCAGGGATTGGCATTAGGCGGTGAGTACGGCGGGGCCGCCGTGTATGTCGCGGAGTATTCGCCCGACGGCAAGCGTGGCTTCTACACCAGCTTCATTCAAACCACCGCCAGCATCGGGCTCTTTCTTTCGCTCGCCGTCGTGCTCAGCACGCGCTCACTGCTTGGTGAGGAAGCCTTCAAGGCGTGGGGCTGGCGTGTGCCGTTCCTGCTCTCGGTGGTGCTGATCGCCGTGTCGTACGTGATTCGTCGTCGGATGCAGGAGTCACCGCTATTCGCGAAGCTGAAGGCGCAGGGGAAGACCTCCAAGTCGCCCATTCGTGATTCGTATCGTACCGCCGCGCAGTGGAAGACGTTTGGCGTCGTGTTGTTCGGCATCACGGCCGGTCAGGCGGTCATCTTCTATACCAGCCAGTTCTACGCCCAGATCTTCATCGAGAAGGTCCTGAAGGTGCCTTCAGCGACGACCAACATCATCGTCGCGGCGGCCATTCTCGCGGCCACGCCGGCGTTCGTGTTCTTCGGCTGGCTCTCCGACCGCATCGGTCGCAAGCGAATCATGATTGCGGGAAACTTGCTGGCGGCGGCGAGTTGGTTGCCGATCTATCACGCCATGTCCGCTGCGGCCGATCCGCTTCGCCCCGTCGCACTCGGCCTCCTGGTGTTCACGCAGGTGATGTTCGTCGCTATGACGTATGGACCGATTGCCGCCTATCTGGTGGAGGCGTTCCCGGCCAAGGTGCGGTACACCTCACTGTCGTTGCCGTACCACTTGGGCAACGGCTGGTTTGGTGGCTTTACGCCGCTCATCGCGGCGTCACTGACGGCGTCGACGGGGAATCGGTACGCGGGGCTCTGGTACCCAATCGGGATTACGATCATGACCGCCGTCATCGGTGGTCTGTTTGCGCGCGAGACGCGCAACACATCCACGTGGCACGAGCTCGACGAGTAGCCACGTCGCTGTAGGACGGCAGTCCCCAAAAACAGCGTTTCGCTCAACCGCGCTCGACGCCCCGATTGGAATGATCCGTTCCGCTCGGATTCTCCGCCTCTGCTTGTGTCCCGCCTCTTGTCCCCGGCGCCATGGTGCAGATGCCCGTTGCTCAATCCGTTCTCACTGACGAACTGCTGATCTGCTGCCACGACCGATCCACCCGAGTGGATCGGTTGGGTGCGGGGATGGCGGATGACATCGACGACCTGCGCCAGACGGGATTCCTGCAACTGCCGCTGCCAGTCGAATTCGGCGGCACCGGTCTCGCGCTCAGTCAGGTCGCGCTCGAACTGCAGCGACTCGCGTACTACGCGGCGCACACCGCCGACGCCGTGGCGATGCACCTCGCATCGATTGGTGTGGCGGCGGACTTGTGGCGTGCAGGCGACCGCTCACTGCAATGGCTGCTCGAGGACGCCGCGCGCGGTTTGGTGTTTACTGCCGCCCATTCCGAACCCGGCAATGACACCGCCCTGCTCACGCCGATGATGCGTGCCGAGCGCGTGGACGGGGGCTATCGCTTCACCGGTCACAAGCTCACCGGGGCTTCCGGCTCGGACTGGAGCTACCTCAGCCTGCACGCGCTGCAGGGAGCTGAATACGCGCCCGGCACGACCTCGACTCCGCATATCGTCCATGCTTTCCTGCCGCGCAATACCGAGGGCTACGTCGTTCGCGGCGCCCGAGAAAGCGGAATGCCCGCCGGGACCAACGTCCCCGCCGACGTGCTACTCGATGGCGCGTTCGTCCCCGACCGGTTCGTGGCGCGCACGATCCCAATCACCACGGCTGCCACAGACGCTTTTTCGCTCGCGCTATTGGCGTGGCATCTGCTGCTGCAGGCACACGTAGCCGGCGCGCGCGCGCGGCGGGCCTTCGATCTCACCGTCGATGCCCTCCACCGAACCGTGTCCGTACGCCAAGCGCAACCGATGGCCCATGACCCAGTGGTTCAGCACCACGTGGCGCGCATGGGGCTCGTTCTTGAGGGTCTTGATCCCCATCTGGAGTCGCTGTCGCGCCAGTGGTCTCGAGGCCCGCGTCACGGGGCCCTCTGGCCAATAAAGCTGCTCGCAGCACGCCAGCACGCCATGGATGGCGCACGCGATATTCTGGACCTCGCCCTAGAGCTCATTGGCGGCCCCGCCGTCACGCGGCGCAGCGAACTCGACGCATTGTCACATGGTGTTCGGCTCGCACGTCTCCAGCCAGTGTCGCCCGCCGCGACGCTGTCGCTGATTGGCCGGGGAGTGCTCGGGTTGCCGATGCTGGGCACCAGCGACTGAGTGGGTTGCGAACGCAAGAGCCGAACACCATGTGACAATGCGTCGAGGGGCATTTGACGCCCCCCCATGCTCCGTCAGACGAACATCGACGGGTTGATCTCCAAGCTCACTTCGGAAACGCGATGGGCTGGAATGCCGCTGCGACGGGCATGCTCGAACACCGCTTCCGGATTGGGCGCGATGTACTCGCAGTAGATCTTTCCTTCCGCATCGGAGACATAGCTCTTCACCCAAACGACATCGGGCATGTCCGCGAGAACCTTGTTCGAGGCGTGGCCAGCGGCGTCGAGCTGCTCACGGGTGAGCTGACCCACATCGCGTTCGATGATATAGTGCGGCACGAGGTACTCCTTAGGTAGAAAGTGATGCCGACCAAGCCCACTCAGCCCGCATGCGGGTCAGGGCCTGAATGACAGCGTGATCCTGCAATTCGGCGGCTAACTCGTCGGTCAGGATGGCAGTGTCCCGTGCTTCGTCGAGATGCCCCATCGCGTGCTGCACCCGCACCAGCGTAAGGAGCGCGTGCAACCGCAGGGTATGCTCACTCCGTTCGGCAGTTACGAGGAGGCTTCGCTGCAGATACCCCGCCGCCGCTTCGTGCTGGCCGAGCCGATGAAGACTGGCCGCAAGACTGTTGAGCATGAGCCCTTCGTGAACCTGATCCCCGAGTTCATCACAGAGGCGGAGACCAATCTGAAAATGGCTCATGGCGCCAGCAAAGTCTCCCCGCTCCCACGCCAGAATCCCCAATGCATTGTGTAACGTCAACTGACGCGACCGGTCGCCGGCCTGCATCGCCAAGTCCAGCGCTTCGCGATACCCGGCCAGTACGCGAGGATCGCCCGGTACCAGCCTGCGGTCAGCGCGCGCGATGCCTTCCAGTGCTTCGGCCTCGTGAGCCGAATCGGTGTCGCGGAGCAGCTCCCGGCGCTCCGCCCAAGCCGCGCGCGCCTCATCGAACCGCCCACGCTGTTCCGCGCCCGTGGCCAGCCGCTGCCACATGTGGCCCTCGGTCGACCGATCCTCAAGCTGCCGGAAGGCAAGGGCCGCCTCGCGCAGGTACGGAGCGGCCTCGTCGTGCCGCTCAAGGCCCGACAGCAACTCCCCCACTGATCGACACACCTGAGCGGTCCCGTCGGCGTAGCGCGCGCGGCGATTGATGTCGGTCGCCTCTCGATAACTCGCCAGCGCAGCTTCGACGTCGCCCTGTTGCAGCTGCATCTGCGCAATCATCGGCAGAGAAAAGCTGGCGTACGCATGATCGGGCAAGAACCCCAACGTCCGTCGAAAGAGATCATGCGCCTCGGCGAAGTTGCCCAACTCCCGATGCACGGTCCCCATCACATTGAGCACGGCGCCGTAGCGCACCCGATGGGCACCGACATCATTGGCGTCGACCTTCGTTCGCTCGAGTGCCGACTCGAGTACCGCCAACGCGCGCGCGTGCTGTCCGGTCGCGCGCAGGATGTTCGCCATCGTCGCGAAGTCGCCCGCCTCAGCCTTCACGTCACCGGCCTCGCGCGCGAGTTCCATGACCTGCTCGATCTGCGCGAGCGCCTCATCGTAGCGCATCTGATGCGAGCGCAGTAACGCCAGACTGCGGAGCGCGCTGCGCTCACTGGCGGCATCGCCCCGCGCGGTGGCAACGCGGCGGGCACTCGTGAGCGCGGCCTCCGCGTCGTCGAACCGGCGCAGCAGCGTGAACGCATCGCCCTGTCGCAAGTACACCTGTGCGAGTCGCTCCGATGGGCCATGGGGCTCGAGGCGAGCGCTCAACGCGGCGACGATCGCCAGTTGCCGAGTGCGCAGCCCCATCACCTCGTACAGGCGCTCTTGCCGAAGTCCCAGGTCCGCCTCGAGCTCGAGGCGGGCGACTCCGTCGGGCAGTCGCCCAATCCACTGCTCCACCCGTTCCAGCTGGCTAAGTGCATCGGCAGTCTGACTCAGCCCGGCCGCGCGATCTGCCGAAGCCAGTCCGTAGCGCACCGCCTCAGGCCAGCATTCGGCCGTGCTGAAATGATAGGCGAGCCGTTCCACCTGTTCGTCGATATGCTCACCATGTCGAACTTCGATGGCCCGACCGACCGCCTCGTGCAGCGAACGACGCTGGTGCTCGAGCAAACTGTCGTAGGCCACTTCCTGTGTGAGCGCGTGCTTGAAGCGGTACACCGGCTCAGGCACCAAGGCGGTTTGCTGCACAAGCCCCGACGACTTCAATCGATCGAGCGCCCGCGGAAGCTCGGCACCCGCGCGCACGACCGGCTCGAGCACGGCGCGCGTAAACTCTCGTCCGATCACCGACGCCACCCGGAGCGTATCGCCGGCCACGGGATCGAGGCGATCCATGCGCGTGCGCAACACCCCTTGCACGGTGTCCGGCACGCGTGGAACGCTGCTCCCATCGGTCATCTGGGCAATGCCCTCGCGCACCGAGACGGCGTGCTCCTCGCGGAGCGCCTCGCACACCTCTTCGAGGAAAAACGGGTTGCCGCCCGTGCGTTCGTGCAGATACGCCACCAGCGCTGGTGCCACCTGGTCTGCCGCGAACACCGCCCTAGCGATATCAGCCGAGGCCGCCGCATCGAGAGGTGCAATATGTACGAGCGACACGTGCTCGCCGCTCGGCAGGCTGCCCGCGCCGTCGGGGCGGGTGGTCACCACCAGCAACACGGGAAGGGCCGGAACAATCTCCGCCAACTGACGCAACGCAGCACGCGACGCCTCATCAGCCCAGTGCCAGTCCTCGAGAACGAGCAGGCTGGGCCGCACGGCGGCGCTGGTGGCAAACAGGGCCGCGATCGCGTCGCGCATCGCCAGCTGCAGCGACTCGTCGCGCAAATGGTCCGGCAGGGGATACGCAACGCTCGGGATCGCGAAAAGCGCGAGATACAGCGGCAAGTACGGTTCGAGCGACCCCTGTAACGAGCGCACCGCTGCAATGACTTCATCGTGCCGCGTGGCCATGGCCGCGCCAGACTCGAGGCCGAGCGCGGCCTGCGCCGCCTCGATGAATGGACGGAACTGTGTCGTGCCGCCGTAGGCGTCACACCGTCCCAGCAGCAGCTGGAAGCCCGAGGCAAACGCGGTCAGGCGCACCTCGTGAACCAACCGGCTTTTCCCTGCTCCGGCTTCCCCCACCACCACGCTCAAATGGCCCTGACCGTGACGGGTCGCCTCCAGATGGTCGGCGAGCATCGTCCGCTCGCGATCGCGCCCCACGAAGGGGGCAACATTTTCACCGGTGACCACACTTCGCCCCCGCGCTTCACTCTCGCCGAGTACACGGTGCGTCACCGTACTCACGCCGCCAGCCAGCGTCACGGAGACGCCCGGCGTCGACATCACGAACGGGACCACCAGCCGACGGGCCTCCTCACTGAGTAGGATCTCGCCGGCGGCCGCAGCCGCCCCCAAGCGCGCGGACACGTCCGCCGCCGCGCCGGTAATCCGATACCGGCGGTCGCCATCGCGAAGGCGCTGGGCCACGACGGCACCGGTGTGAATCCCCACGGTCACCCGCAACGGCTCGGCGAGCCCCACCATCAGGTCGTCGGCACGTGCCTGTATCTGCTCCTGGAGCACGAGGGCCGCCCGCACTGCCCGCACCGGATCGTCCTCGTGAGCGGTTGGCACCCCGAACAGCATGGTGAAGGCATCGTTCGCGAAGTGGTTGACGATCCCGTCGTGTTGCGTGGCCACCGCTGCGGCCATGTCCCGCAGCTGCGAGAGGACCCGATCGGCCCGCTCCGGGGTCAGGCGTTCATACAGCACATCGGCACCGCGAATGGTGACCGTCACGATGGTCACCAGCCGCCGCTCACCACCGCTCGTCAGTGCCGTATCGTGCGCCTCCGTGACCGGCGGCAGGGCCACCGCCGGCGTACGGGCCGTGCACGCGACGAGGGCCGCCAGCAGCGCCGTCGCATCGGGGAAGCGATCCTCGGGACGCTTCGCCATCAGCCGCCGAATGAGCGCCTCAACCCCAGCCGGCACGTCGGCCCGATGGGACGTCATAGGCTCCGGCTCCGCCGTGAGAGACGCCATGAGTATGGCTTGCTCGCTGCCGCAGAACGGGCGTGAGCCAGCGAGCATTTCGTACAGCACCACACCCAGCGACCAATAGTCCGTGCGATGATCCACGGCCTCGGCGAAGGCCTGCTCGGGGCTCATGTACGCCAAGGTGCCGATCGCGCCCACGGTTTGCGTCGCGCCCCCGCCACCCAACTTTGCGATACCGAAGTCGAGGATCTTCACCAAACCGTCGCTGGTGATGATCACGTTCGCTGGCTTGATGTCGCGATGCACGATGCCGCGTTCGTGCGCCTTCGCTAGGCCGCGGGCGACTTCGGTCGTGATGCGTACTGCGTCGGCCACCGGTATCGGGCCCCGCGCGATCTTCCTGTCCAACGGTTCGCCGTCATAGCACGCCATGACGATGTACAGCTGTCCGTCCTCGGTGTCGCCGATCTCGTGGACGGTGCAGATGTTGGGATGCTCGATCGCTGCGGCGGCCCGTGCTTCGATTAGGAAGCGCTTTTTCGCTGCCTGATCGGCGCTCAGGTGAGGCGGCAGGAACTTGAGAGCCACGTCGCGATTCAGGCGCTCGTCCCGGGCCCGGTACACCACGCCCATGCCACCGCCGCCGATCCGATCGATGATGCGATAGCGGTCGTTTGCGGCCAGCGCGTCACGCGGATCCTTCCCGGGTGCCCGAACGACCAGCAAGGGGGCCATCAGCTCATCGGCCATGACGTCCATCTTGCCACGCCCGGTGTGAGCCGCGAGCAGCGACTCGACCTCAGCCCGCATGGCTGGATCGGGACAGGCCTGCGCGAGAACCGCCGCGCGTTGGGCCGCCGGGACCGCCAGCAACGCATGAAAGATTCCCTCGATGGCCGACCACGCCGACCACGCCGACGGGCCCGGTGCCTCGCCGCTCACGCGCGCAGCTCCCGGTTGAGCCACGCCCGCGCCATGGTCCAGTCGCGCTTCACGGTGGCGGGCGACAGGTCGAGTGCAGCCGCGGTCTCGTCGATGCTGAGCCCCACGAAGAACCGATACTCCACGACCTGCGCGTGCCGAGCATTGAGCTCGGCCAGCCGCTCGAGCGCCTCGTTGAGGGCCGACAAGTCGTCGGCGTACCGATCGATCGCCGGGGCCACGTCGGCAAACTCGAGCCCCAGCGGGACGTCGCCGCCGCCGCGCTTCTGTGCGCTTCGCTGCTCCGCGTAGTCAATCAGCACGCGACGCATCGTGCGCGCAGCCATTGACAGAAGGTGCTGCCGATCGCGCCACTGGATGCGATCAAGCCCCTCCAGTCGCAAGTACGCCTCATGTACCAACCCATCGGTTTCGAGGGTGTGGCCCGCGCCCTCCCCAGCCAGCTGACGACGAGCGATGCCACGCAACCGCTCATGCAGCATGGCCAGTACCTGCGGCAACGCCAACGCATCGCCATCACTGGCGCGGCGCAGCAGCAAGGTGACGTCACCTGGTTGCCCACGGGGGGAGTGCGCGTCGCTGGCCCCCCAGAGATCGTTGGTCATGGACTGCCGGAGCGGGAGCGGGCGAGGCTTCGAGGAGTATAGCGCACTGAACAGGCGGGATTGTCAGTCGAATTAGCTCAGCGGCTGCCTGCCAGTCGCGGGGCGCTGGGGTCGTGCCTCTGGAATGGTTCGCTCAAGCTGGTGGGAACGCCACCGGACTTCAACCGCTCGTACGGCGCAGCACCCGGCCCATCACCGACTGTGCTTGAACATCAGGTCGACCAGTTCATCGTACATCGCTTCCGCGCCCACATTGCTTCCCCGAATGGCAGAACTGGCGCAGTGTTTCAGGTGATTGCGCACTAATTCGCGCGACACACTGCGTAGCGCTTCTTGCACGGACGAAATCTGCGTCATGATGGCGGCGCAATAACGGTCTACCTCGACCATCTTCTGCAACCCGCGCACTTGCCCTTCGATGCGGCGCAGACGTTTGATGTTGCGGTCCTTCGCTGCTGGCTCGACGGCAACGGCTTTGCGACCGCCAGCAGACGCAGCATGCGCACCGCAACCACAGGCCGCGGCATCCGGACCGTAAGCTGTTTCAGGCAACGCACTGCGCGGCGCGCCCGGCGGAACGGCGACCGGAACGTCGTTTGTCGTGGGGTTGTCATTGCTGAGCAGGGTCGGCGAGAAAGGCGGGAGTTGAGACGCGGAATCCGCGCAGCCGAAGCCTGTTCGTCACAACGCTCACTGAACTGAACGCCATCGCGGCGCTGGCGAGAATCGGGCTGAGTAGGAGCCCGGTAATCGGATACAGCACACCAGCAGCAATCGGAATACCGATCACGTTGTACGCGAAGGCCCAAAATCGCCGATCATCGCGACCACACGCCCCTCACGCTGCAGACGCTCTACCTCGGCGACCTTTCCATTGGGGAGAACACCGGCGACGACGCGCGTTATCCCTGCTTGGGTCGCAATGGCCCGCGCAGTGCCCTCGTTGTCACCCGTGAGCATCACCACGTCGAGTCCGAGTGCGCGCATCCCGCGGACTGCCTCGCGTGAGGTGGCCTTGATCGGATCAGCGACCGCAATGACGCCCGCCAACGCGCCATTGAGCGCCGCGACCATCGGCGTTTGAGCATCGGCAGACATGGCGTCGGGATCCCTTGATCTTTCACGTACCGCACGATTGCGTCGGCCAGCGGGTGCTCACTCAGGGCCTCAACCGATGCGACCAAACGTAGCAGTTCGCGCTCATCGGCCGGCGCCGACGGCGCCAGCGAAATGCCGGTCACCGTCGGCCTGCCTTCGGTCACCGTTCCGGTGTTGTCCAGAACAAGCGTCGTAATGTCACCCGCCCGCGGCAACGCTTCCCCGCCCTTCACCAACACACCGAATTCGGCGCCCTTCCCGGTCGATACGATCACGGCCGTCGGCACGGCGAGTCCCATCGCGCACGGGCAGGCGATGATCAGCACCGCGACCGCGGCGGCCAACGCACGCATCGACGCTTCACCGACGCTGCCACCGGAGACCTGCTCCGACACGAACCAGACGACGAACGTCGCGGTGGAGATCGACACGATCACCGGAACGAAAATCGCGCTGATCCTGTCGGCGAGTCGCCGAATCCGCGCACGCGAACCCTGCGCATCGCGCATCAGCTTCACGATCTGCGCACGCATGCTGTCGCTGCCGAAATGAAGACGACGGCTTCGTAATACACACCATTGTGCCAAGCGTGAGCGCGAATAGCGTCCACAGAAGCAGAGCCGGCGAAATCGTGTAAAGCCAAGGCGCCGTTGTTCGAAGTATCGGGGTCAACTGCTCCATCACCCAACGAATGAACGGGTCGGCAACCGGACCGTGATGCGAAGGGCCCGTTGCGGCCATCAAGGGCATGCTGACGATCATTAGCGAACTCGCTGACGATCCCCGAGGCCCATGCCTTCGTGCGCAGCTCTTCGAATTCCTGCTGCTGCGCGCTATCGCGTGCGATCTGTTCTTCGAACGCCGACTGTTGGGTGGGCGGCAATTCCGCGCCGTAGCCAGTCTCCCGGATGCGGGCTACCAACGCGTCGGCCGACGTGGCGGCCACATCGAACGAGACTGTGGCGTTAGCCATCATCAAGTTGACCGACGCCTCGACGAGGCCGGGCGCCTTGAGGAGCGTTCGCTGGACGCGTGCCTGACACGCCGCGCATGTCATTCCGCTCACTGGGAAGACCACTCGTTCACCCGCCGGTGCACGTGCGGGCTCCCGTGACGGGCGTGCATCGTCGCCGGCGCGACGCCGACAAAGGTATCGGTCATCAGTTCCTCACTCGTCGAAGGCATACCCCCCTCCCGTATAGCTATAATACCCCCTACCCCTATGTAAAGGCCTCCCGTCGTCCTACAGATTTGATGTAAACCCTAATTGACAGTTTGGCGGCTGAGTCGCACCTTCCGCAGAAGCTTGCTGAGTACAAACCGTCCTTCCGCTTTTGCTGGGAACTCCTTCCCGTACCCAGCGCTTGACGCGGAAGAGACTGTGTGTGGTCCGCTGGCACCGAGTCCATAACTGCCTTCTGCTTCGTCATTTACCGCGGCGATTCGTTTGTTGCATCGCCGCCCGTCCTGATCGAGTGCCCGCATGTTCTTTCCGTTGACGCGGATCCAGAAAGTCGCATGATCCAGCATGATCATGGCGATGACGCACTGCAGTGCGAACGGATTACTCGCGCGCATGCCCGCACGTTTTCGCTCGCGAGTCGGCTCCTGCCGGTCGAGAAGCGACGCGCAGCGTTCGCGTTGTACGCTTTCTGTCGTATCGCCGACGACTTGGTCGATCAGGCGGACCACGACAACATTTCTGCGCTCGCGGCTCAACTGAAGGAGTACGAACATCAGTTGCACGCGGCCATCGCGGGACAGCCCAGCGGACCGATTTTCCGGGAAGTGGCATGGGTGACTCGGGCGTACAACGTACCGCCCGCCCCGCTCTTTGAACTGTTGCACGGCGTTGCCCGCGACCTCGAAGCCGCTGAGTACGATACGTGGGCTTCGCTCGAGCAGTACTGCGAGGGTGTGGCCAGTTCGGTCGGGGAAATGTGCACGCATGTCTTTGGCGTACCGGGGGGGCCTGCCATGCGCGAGCGGGCCGTCAAGTATGCCCGGACGCTGGGGGTAGCCATGCAGCTGACAAATATCCTCCGGGATGTCGGCGAGGATGCCAAGCGGGGCCGCTGCTATCTCCCGGCCGAAGATTTGGCTCGCTTTGGATTGACCGCGCGCGAAGTCCTGACCGTGCCGACCTTGGCGCGCGATCCACGCTGGGCGCCGATGATGGCGTACGAGGTCAGCCGAGCACGCGCGCTCTATGACGCGGCGAAGCCGGGTATCGCGATGCTTGCACCAGATGCGCAACGTTGCGCCGCCGCATGCGCCACTGGGTACGCAGGGATTCTGACTGCGATCGAGGCACAGCAGTACGACACGATCTCATCCCGCGCGCGCCTCGGGCGCCTCGCGCGCGTCGGCATCCTGTGGGATGCCTGGCGTTACCGCGCTGCACCGATCGACCTCGCGACCATCGGCGACGGCCCACGCATCGTCTGGGAGCCGAATCAACCGGTGCCTCCCGAGACTCTCGTACGCCTTGCCTGAGTAGAGCTCATGTCCACTTCGACGACGCGGTCGTATCTCGAGTCTCATGCGCTGCCCGATTCGACAACTGAAGGGGGCGCCCGGTTGCTGCGCGTCGCCTCTCTGTCGCTGCTGTTGCATGCCCTTCTGAGCGCATTCTCCGCTTTTGCGTTTGCAACATTTCTCGCGCCGCCACAGCCGGCATGGCTGCTCACGCCGACCAATCTGAAGGTCTACGCCTTCGGCATTTCGTACGGCGGCCAGACCACAGTCGTGCTGGGAGCGATTGCCGGTCTCGCGTTCTTGGCCTACTGCATCGGGATGCGACGCGCGCTGATGGTGTTCGTCGTGAGCTTTTCCCTGTCGCTCGGTTCCGAACTCGCCGGCACCGGCACCGGGCTCCCCTTCGGCGTGTACGGCTACTCCAGCCAACTGGGGTACAAGATCGCGTCGCTGGTCCCTTTCAACATCCCCACCTCGTGGTTTTACATGTTGGTCGCGTCCCTTGCGATCTGCGGCCGCATCCTTCCGGCCACCGACGATCGCACGTCGCGCTGGTGGTGGGCGTTCGTTGCGGGGCTGGTGCTCACGGCGTGGGATGTTTCGATGGATCCGGCGATGGTGAAGACCAATCACTGGATGTGGAGCGTCCCCGATCTTTCCGGGACATCAGCGTTCTCGCGATTCATCGGCACGCCCTTCTTTTTCGGCATGCCGCTCACGAATTGGCTTGGCTGGTTGCTCACGGGTATCATCGTCGCGCGGGTCATGCTCGCGATCGTTCCTCCATCGGTCTGGGCGCTCAAGGTTTCGCCGTCGCGTTTGCCGCTCGTCCTCTATGGGGTGAACGGGCTACTTCCGATCGCGATCTGCTTCACCCATGACATGGTGTTGGCCGGCGTGCTGGGATTCATCGCGATGGCGCTTCCGCTCGCTGCCGCGCTGCGCGCCGAGCGCAAGCCTCGCCCTGCGCCGACCCGAGCGTCGCGTTCGATGGGCGACATCGCCATCGTCGGCGACTGATAGCCACTCACCTGCGCTGACCGTA
>Ga0209490_10004761_pt1 | contig 12456 bp, 6 predicted proteins | sample MAT06_FD_187209 | JGI IMG/M metagenome (GOLD analysis project Ga0209490, IMG submission 187209) | Freshwater microbial communities from Lake Fryxell liftoff mats and glacier meltwater in Antarctica - MAT-06 (SPAdes) (version 2) | ecosystem: Environmental > Aquatic > Freshwater > Ice > Liftoff...
TGGTGCGATTGGGACGCAGACGGTGGGCAATTGAGGGCTTTTTTAAGACTATCAAGCATCGCTTTGGACTCCATTGTTTTGGGCAATCAACCCGTCAGGGCGTTTATCGCTGGTTGATTCTGGCTTTGATTGCTTATCTATTGGTGCATTGGATCGACCAATGGTCATTGCCCCCGAAACTCGACTGGAAAGCCGCCAGTGATTTAGCTTTGTCCTTCTTGTTTCCCTCTATTGTTTGGTTGCAGTTGTTGAAATTGATTGAGAACCGTTCTGAAATCGCCGCCCAATTTGGTTTTGAAATTGTCCTCAAACGTCTACCGGATTGGGCTTATCGAGAATGGTGCAAGATCTGAGCTATTCCTCAAGGGCTTTCCTTTCTGATTACACCGCAATTGCTGACTCGAAATGGTGGCGAAAACTTACAGACACTAACTTCGCCACATTATCAGGATTGATATTCTCTGCAAAAGTTTCAGTCCCGTGAACGGGATTTACAGCACTTTTCATTTTCATGAAGTACACCTGAAAGTGTTCAATTCATTGCTAGAAAAGGGCTTTGGACGTATCAAGAGGTGCAATCAAGTCTAAAAGTGCTGTATAATGTGGCAACCAGTGGGGTCGCATCCAAAAGGCAGCAATGACTGCGTTTCAGTCCCGTGAACGGGATTTATAATGTGGCAACAGCCTCCACTGGGTCAAGGATCTTATTTGTGATCAGAGTTTCAGTCCCGTGAACGGGATTTATAATGTGGCAACCGCCCAGAGTATCATCAGCAAATTTAGCGACTCGACTGGTGTTTCAGTCCCGTGAACGGGATTTATAATGTGGCAACCCTTAGCATAATCCTCATCGTGCTCCAGAGCTAAAGTTTCAGTCCCGTGAACGGGATTTATAACGTGGAAAGTTCGGAAACAATGTTACTTCAATGGGCAAACCTAGATGTTTCAGTCCCGTGAACGGGATTTATAACGTGGAAAGACTGTGGCAGCGTTGGCAGGTGAAAACCTCAAGGACTTGTTTCAGTCCCGTGAACGGGATTTATAACGTGGAAAGTCGCCATCACTCTGAATTAAAGACCAGTCAGGAAACTCTAGTTTCAGTCCCGTGAACGGGATTTATAACGTGGAAAGCGGAAAGAATTAAAGGCATTAACACGAGGGATTCGCGTTTCAGTCCCGTGAACGGGATTTATAACGTGGAAAGCGAGAGTTGGACAGTTTAAGCCATGCCCAGGGCTGGAGTTTCAGTCCCGTGAACGGGATTTATAACGTGGAAAGCCAAAACATTAAACTCTAGGGACTTAATTAGATGGAAGTTTCAGTCCCGTGAACGGGATTTATAACGTGGAAAGCAGATTTGGGATGATTCCTGAGACTGAGACTCCTGTGTTTCAGTCCCGTGAACGGGATTTATAACGTGGAAAGGTTAGAGTAATGTCGTCAGGGTGGATCATTTTGTTGTTTCAGTCCCGTGAACGGGATTTATAACGTGGAAAGTGCAACTCCCGCGATCGCTGGAATTGGGACACAGCTGTTTCAGTCCCGTGAACGGGATTTATAACGTGGAAAGCTAAATATTTCTCAGCCCCAATCAACCCAAGAAGACGTTTCAGTCCCGTGAACGGGATTTATAACGTGGCAACCAGTCCAATGATATCGGCATAGGGCGATCGCTCTAGTTTCAGTCCCGTGAACGGGATTTATAACGTGGCAACCTTTGAACAAGGGGACAGGCTGTCCCCTTGTTCACCGTTTCAGTCCCGTGAACGGGATTTATAACGTGGCAACCTGTAACGGGCTTTGCTCTGGTAGCCAGTGTCTTTGGTTTCAGTCCCGTGAACGGGATTTATAACGTGGCAACCTGCCTAATTGACTATGTGCAAGGTATAGTTACGGGTTTCAGTCCCGTGAACGGGATTTATAACGTGGCAACCTTGTGATTCCTGTCAACTATAAAAAGCGCTCTGGTTTCAGTCCCGTGAACGGGATTTATAACGTGGCAACCTCCCCATTTCTAGCGCTAGGAGCGATTTACAAAGTTTCAGTCCCGTGAACGGGATTTATAACGTGGCAACCCATTCGAGGTGGGGCGATCGTATTCCCAATTGGGGTTTCAGTCCCGTGAACGGGATTTATAACGTGGCAACAAAAGCCTTGCTGTTTAATCGTTACACATTCTTTATGTTTCAGTCCCGTGAACGGGATTTATAACGTGGCAACGATTAGGAGCCGGAGCCGTACCAGGGACAGGCTCGGGTTTCAGTCCCGTGAACGGGATTTATAACGTGGCAACTTTCACCGTTGCAAGAGACGCTTTAACCGACCGTTCTGTTTCAGTCCCGTGAACGGGATTTATAACGTGGCAACAGGAAAGATTCAAGCCCCAACAGGCGGCAGTCTGGGGTTTCAGTCCCGTGAACGGGATTTATAACGTGGCAACCCGCTGTTCTTCAGCAAAGGTTGACTCTAAAACTGCGGTTTCAGTCCCGTGAACGGGATTTATAACGTGGCAACAGCCCACACTTTAGGGGGTAGGACGGCATCTTTAGGGGTTTCAGTCCCGTGAACGGGATTTATAACGTGGCAACCCTAGAGCTTGTTTAACCATTGCGAGTGACGCTTTGTTTCAGTCCCGTGAACGGGATTTATAACGTGGCAACCTCAGCCCAGCACATATACCCTACGTGAGTTTGCTTAGTTTCAGTCCCGTGAACGGGATTTATAACGTGGCAACACTTCCTTTGCAACTCCAGTCTCAGCCCAGCACATAGTTTCAGTCCCGTGAACGGGATTTATAACGTGGCAACGGTCAGTTCCGAGGCAAAGCCGAAGCAGCACACGAGTTTCAGTCCCGTGAACGGGATTTATAACGTGGCAACATTGCAGAGCGCCCCCAGGCTGCTTACACCAAGTCGTTTCAGTCCCGTGAACGGGATTTATAACGTGGCAACCGTCTGCATTAGTGGGTCGAGGTGGGTAATGGCAGTAGGTGTTTCAGTCCCGTGAACGGGATTTATAACGTGGCAACCCAAACAGACGGTTGATTTCGCCTGCCACTGCTATAGTTTCAGTCCCGTGAACGGGATTTATAACGTGGCAACAATTTCCCCTTTTGATTCAATCGACTTATCATAAATGTTTCAGTCCCGTGAACGGGATTTATAACGTGGCAACGGCGGCGGCTGGGGACTATATTCTGAAGATTGGCAGGTTTCAGTCCCGTGAACGGGATTTATAACGTGGCAACGCATCCAAGTATCAATCGCGGCAGATGCTTGAACTCGTTTCAGTCCCGTGAACGGGATTTATAACGTGGCAACATGGTAGTGATTCACAAAAGTATCTTTGCGGTGTTGTTTCAGTCCCGTGAACGGGATTTATAACGTGGCAACTCATGCAAGGGATTACAAAGCTACCTGGGGTTAAATGTTTCAGTCCCGTGAACGGGATTTATAACGTGGCAACAACGTTAGACAGGGGACTCGGTAGGTCTGGTTATTCAGAGTTTCAGTCCCGTGAACGGGATTTATAACGTGGCAACCCCCTTAATGTCGTTAAATCATCAACACGGGCAAGAGGTTTCAGTCCCGTGAACGGGATTTACAGCACTTTTGGGCTTGATAGCACACGCTGAAATGTCTAAAGTTGTTGCTGGGCAAAGGTTTTTAGGATTTCACTGTACTCCATAAAATTGAGAAGTGCTGTATAACGTGGCAACTGAGCAGTTCCCTTAACTACGCTTACGTCTCTAACTCGTTTCAGTCCCGTGAACGGGATTTATAACGTGGCAACCTACGGACTTAATAAAGTCTAAAGCAACTTGCATAATAGTTTCAGTCCCGTGAACGGGATTTATAACGTGGCAACAGTAAATTGTGCTTCAATAGTTCCCCCAGGCAATGGTTTCAGTCCCGTGAACGGGATTTATAACGTGGCAACATTGTTGCGGGGGCGGCTCTTGTGTACTTTTTCGGGTTTCAGTCCCGTGAACGGGATTTATAACGTGGCAACCTTTCTTCGGTCGCACATTCGAGCTTTGTTTTATCGTGTTTCAGTCCCGTGAACGGGATTTATAACGTGGCAACGCCTAGAGCTTGTTTAACCATTGCGAGTGACGCTTTGTTTCAGTCCCGTGAACGGGATTTATAACGTGGCAACCAGCCGTAACCAGAGCAACGCCAGCGGCTTGTATAACGTTTCAGTCCCGTGAACGGGATTTATAACGTGGCAACCAGAATGACACAGAACTGGCATAACGTGGCTTTTATGTTTCAGTCCCGTGAACGGGATTTATAACGTGGCAACTGCAGAAGGGCGGCGATGGACGCGCCGCAGCCTGGGTTTCAGTCCCGTGAACGGGATTTATAACGTGGCAACCAGGATGACCATGAACTGGCATAACGTCGCTTTCATGTTTCAGTCCCGTGAACGGGATTTATAACGTGGCAACCTTCGCTAGCTTGTGCAGGAGGTTGAACAAATGCAAGTTTCAGTCCCGTGAACGGGATTTATAACGTGGCAACTCTGCCTAATTGACTATGTGCAAGGTATAGTTACGGGTTTCAGTCCCGTGAACGGGATTTATAACGTGGCAACAAGGTAGCTCTTCAAACCTCATCGGGTGTCTTAGGTTTCAGTCCCGTGAACGGGATTTATAACGTGGCAACCATCGACACGCGCCAACGGTTTGCCAGGAATTGAGGTTTCAGTCCCGTGAACGGGATTTATAACGTGGCAACCATAAAGGCGACGATTTTACACGGTAAATCACACCTGTTTCAGTCCCGTGAACGGGATTTATAACGTGGCAACTGCGGAGCGGCAAGATTGCCTCTTATCTAGGACTCTCGTTTCAGTCCCGTGAACGGGATTTATAACGTGGCAACCCTAGAGGCTGAGAGAATTTGCACGGCAGAGGGTTAGCGCTGTTTCAGTCCCGTGAACGGGATTTATAACGTGGCAACCTGCAAGGTCTCCACTGTTTCTAATCCTTAAGAAAAGTTTCAGTCCCGTGAACGGGATTTATAACGTGGCAACCAACGCTGAGATTTAATGTAAAGCCAATTAAAAGAAGTTTCAGTCCCGTGAACGGGATTTATAACGTGGCAACCACTATTTCGCTAAGAATGCCATTGTAGAAAGCGCTGAGTTTCAGTCCCGTGAACGGGATTTATAACGTGGCAACTTAGGATGCCTTTTCGTAATACTTCGCTTATGTCGTTTCAGTCCCGTGAACGGGATTTATAACGTGGCAACGGGGGCTGGCATTCTGGCATTGTAGAAGATGATGCGTTTCAGTCCCGTGAACGGGATTTATAACGTGGCAACTCAGGCGATCTGTTGCAAGAGGGGACGTATGTTTGCGTTTCAGTCCCGTGAACGGGATTTATAACGTGGCAACCTGTCCTTTGCTCCCTCCAGAGGCGTTAGCGAATAGGTTTCAGTCCCGTGAACGGGATTTATAACGTGGCAACCACTGTCGTGGGATGAAAGCTGAAGCATATTCTTTAGGTTTCAGTCCCGTGAACGGGATTTATAACGTGGCAACCAGCAAGCCATTGATGGGATGGTGACCTTTGCCCAAGTTTCAGTCCCGTGAACGGGATTTATAACGTGGCAACCAGGATGACTCAGAACTGGTATGATGTGGCTTTTATGTTTCAGTCCCGTGAACGGGATTTATAACGTGGCAACATCTACGGTAAATCCCTCCTGGTGACCATCAAGGAAGTTTCAGTCCCGTGAACGGGATTTATAACGTGGCAACATCCGACTGATGGCGCTGAGGGACAAGGGCTATCCGATGAGTTTCAGTCCCGTGAACGGGATTTATAACGTGGCAACAATGAACATAACTCGGAACACAACTGTGAACGCTGCGTTTCAGTCCCGTGAACGGGATTTATAACGTGGCAACTCGATAAAGTCGTCGGGGGTAGCATATATGTCTAAAGTTTCAGTCCCGTGAACGGGATTTATAACGTGGCAACCCCCCTCTCTTTTGTAATTCCCATACACTCAATCGGTAGTTTCAGTCCCGTGAACGGGATTTATAACGTGGCAACAATCGTGTGTTAGAGTCATTGTATTAGGTGCGTTATGTTTCAGTCCCGTGAACGGGATTTATAACGTGGCAACTCGATAAAATCATCTGGGGTGGCATATATGTCCAAAGTTTCAGTCCCGTGAACGGGATTTATAACGTGGCAACTTCGGTTCTGTGGTGCAAGCAAACACCGCAGCCCGGGTTTCAGTCCCGTGAACGGGATTTATAACGTGGCAACTTCGGTTGTGACTTAATCTACTGCGCTCAGTTTGATGTTTCAGTCCCGTGAACGGGATTTATAACGTGGCAACAGTAGGGAAAAGCCCAGAGGTGATTGTATAGTTCAGAAGTTTCAGTCCCGTGAACGGGATTTATAACGTGGCAACGTGAGTGTGGTTAAGGGAACTGCTGAGAATGCAGAGGTTTCAGTCCCGTGAACGGGATTTATAACGTGGCAACTAGTAGATGAGGTGAACAGTGAGACTAAGGCGGGTAGTTTCAGTCCCGTGAACGGGATTTATAACGTGGCAACTTTTGTAAACGTTGATCGTTGCAAAACTATCTCATGTTTCAGTCCCGTGAACGGGATTTATAACGTGGCAACTATTTTGTCGCATTACTGCCGACAACTGATCTAGAAGTTTCAGTCCCGTGAACGGGATTTATAACGTGGCAACAACAGCGCGGCAGCAGGGGCTAGTACACTATTAAGAGTTTCAGTCCCGTGAACGGGATTTATAACGTGGCAACTCGGGCTTGTTGGCAGTAGTAGTCGCTTCATTCAAACGTTTCAGTCCCGTGAACGGGATTTATAACGTGGCAACCACCCCCGCCGCCGCTTGCGGCATTCCCCGTGCTAAGTTTCAGTCCCGTGAACGGGATTTATAACGTGGCAACAAGTGGTAGCCGCCAAAAAGCTGCAGCAATTTCTCGTTTCAGTCCCGTGAACGGGATTTATAACGTGGCAACAGTGCCAAACTGGGAAGTCTCCTACACCCCACCGCAGGTTTCAGTCCCGTGAACGGGATTTATAACGTGGCAACCATCCTGCCCTTTGCTCAACACTGGGCGATCGGGCTTGTTTCAGTCCCGTGAACGGGATTTATAACGTGGCAACCCGCCTTGACAAGTTCCAAAAGTTTAGCGGTCGAAAGTTTCAGTCCCGTGAACGGGATTTATAACGTGGCAACATGTTTCTTTCTCCATAGCTGAATTTTCACTAATTGGTTTCAGTCCCGTGAACGGGATTTATAACGTGGCAACTCGATAAAGTCGTCTGGTGTGGCATATATGTCCAAAGTTTCAGTCCCGTGAACGGGATTTATAACGTGGCAACTCCTTTGTCTTCATACCCGTGTAGAGCCGCAATGGTTGTTTCAGTCCCGTGAACGGGATTTATAACGTGGCAACCAAAATTCCCAAAACTTCCTTCTATAGAGCTAAGGCGTTTCAGTCCCGTGAACGGGATTTATAACGTGGCAACCTGGCGTTGGAGTAGGTGATCCAGATAATGTAGTTGTTTCAGTCCCGTGAACGGGATTTATAACGTGGCAACTTCAGGAATCTCTACAACCTTGGATGTGTTTTAAGAAGTTTCAGTCCCGTGAACGGGATTTATAACGTGGCAACCATTTATTGTAAAGTCTCCGGTATTAAAGTTTACGTGTTTCAGTCCCGTGAACGGGATTTATAACGTGGCAACTACAACCCAGTCGGCTTAATGAAACTGATGGGATACGTTTCAGTCCCGTGAACGGGATTTATAACGTGGCAACAACAAATGCAACACCAACGACAGCAGCCCCGGCAGGTTTCAGTCCCGTGAACGGGATTTATAACGTGGCAACCCACAAGATTTTGGTCACGAATAGTCATTGTTTTTGTTTCAGTCCCGTGAACGGGATTTATAACGTGGCAACCCGACTGCCAGAACAATCTAAGCTCATGCAGCGCAATAGTTTCAGTCCCGTGAACGGGATTTATAACGTGGCAACACTTGTTCCTAGCTGGGAACATCCAGCCAGGAATGCGTTTCAGTCCCGTGAACGGGATTTATAACGTGGCAACAAAAGACTTATCGGGTAATTCGTGGGGTAATTGTTACGTTTCAGTCCCGTGAACGGGATTTATAACGTGGCAACTTGTAAGGTTTCTACTCGCTCTAATCCTTAAGAAAAGTTTCAGTCCCGTGAACGGGATTTATAACGTGGCAACTCACTAATTTCTTCAGCTTTCCTCTTTGCAGCAATTGTTTCAGTCCCGTGAACGGGATTTATAACGTGGCAACTCACTAATTTCTTCAGCTTTCCTCTTTGCAGCAATTGTTTCAGTCCCGTGAACGGGATTTATAACGTGGCAACTTTCACCGTTGCAAGAGACGCTTTAACCGACCGTTCTGTTTCAGTCCCGTGAACGGGATTTATAACGTGGCAACGGGTCGTCCGTAGAGGGTCAGCGTCGTTCTAACACTGGTTTCAGTCCCGTGAACGGGATTTATAACGTGGCAACCTTCGTCGCCGTCGCCTTTGCCGCTGATACGGCTGGTTTCAGTCCCGTGAACGGGATTTATAACGTGGCAACCTGCAAGGTCTCCACTGTTTCTAATCCTTAAGAAAAGTTTCAGTCCCGTGAACGGGATTTATAACGTGGCAACCACGGAAAGAATTAAAGGCATTAACACGAGGGATTCGCGTTTCAGTCCCGTGAACGGGATTTATAACGTGGCAACCCCCGCCCCCCAGAACCCTTGCAGAGCAACAATCCTGGAGCGGGTTTTGGCGAACCTCACTGAAAGGAGGTTTTTGGTGCCTAAAACTCCACTGAAAATAGAGATTTTTGGCACCCAACAAACCTTGAAAGTATTAACTTGTCTAGGTTCTGGGCTTTTTGGCGATCCCCCCAGGGTTTTCGACCCCGCTTCGGTTTGCCAAAAAATGGCTCTCGCCTCAATCATCATAGAATAATAACCTCATCCTGGCGAGGCTTTTCCGACCCATACGTAATCGTTCTTCGCACAGATCCCGCATCCAGCACATACACCCGCACCGAATCCTCATCAGGCTTCACCAACTTCTCCATCTGAATTTGCAGCTTCGCAAACTGCACCGCTGTCAAAAAACATTCAAAAACACTATACTGCGTCCACTTGCCATACCCCGACAACATTTTGTGCAGCCGATTACGCCGCTTATTCGCCGCCTTGCTATCTGGTAAATCGTAAATAATCAAATAGAAAAGAGTCGTCACGGCACATTACAAAATATACAGCAAGCAAACAAACCTATCGCAGCGTCAAAGGCTTGTAAGGAATGCCCTCCTGAAGATGACGACTCAACAACCGAGCCTGCAACTCGATCGCCCGTCGATAGGTACAGCGATACCCAAACACCGGATGCACAAACTCATCACTCATCTTCCGTTCAAACGCCTGTAAAAAAGTCTTGCGCCCTGACTCCGACAACCGATAAGCCCCCAAACTTTCCGTAAAATCCTTCGGCTGAATCTCCTTATTGTGCAACACCGACAGCACCACATTATCCGCCACCAACGCCCGAAACTCCTCCATCAAATCCAGCACCATCGCAGGCTGCCCATGATGGACTTCATGCAAATAACCAATGTAAGGATCAAGCCCTGCCATGTGAACGGCTGCCGTCACCTGCCCCCGCAACAAACCATAAGCAAAACTTAAAAGAGAATTAACCGGATCAGTCGGCGGACGACGATTCCGTCCGCCGAAGACCCAATCCTTACCTACCATTGCTGCCCAGCAAGCAAAATACTCCCGTGCCGCCAACCCTTCAATGCCCCGCACTTGATCGATCGTTGATTGACTCCTCACCTGCCCCTTACGCAACTTTAACGGATTCTCTTTGACCTGATGCCGATACAAAACCGTCGATTGATTATGGATTTTTGCCGTCACGATCGCCTTCACCAACTCTAGCCGCCGCCCCATGTCTCCATACACTGCATACTGCGCCAGCCGCAACTGCCCATTCCGCGAATGCCCCGGCAGCGCCGAACCCAAATAACTTCCAAAGCCTGATAAATAATGCACAGGCATCCCCAATTCCAGCGCGTATACCAGCGCGTCCCCCGTCATCTGCGGGTTGCCCATCAGCACCACCTGTTCCACAGTTTGCGCTGGCACCGCTTGCTTCTTCCAACTGCCATCAGGTTGTTTTAACGCCACAGTGAACGCTTCATACTTTTTGCTGAGAACAGCATCCGGCTGAGTCACATAGAGAATAGACATAGTAAAAAATAGGTAAAGATCTAAGCTTCTAACCGCAGTTGACGCACCTCAAACGGTAAACAAATGCCCAAAAGACTACAGGATTGACACTTCTTTTGATGATCGATCGGCGGCGGCATTGCCCCTGTAACGGACTGCTGCGCTGATGCGATCGCCTCTTCCGTTGCCTGTCTAAGTTCCTCAGTGAACTTCACACGCTGCCGCCGTCGATTAGCATGATAAAAAATCTCACCATAGGCGATCGCCCGTCCCAAGCGCTCCTCTAAACAAAGCGCCGCCGCACAAAGCTGAAAGTGATCGCTCAGATGGTTTGCCATCTTGCCCTTTTTGTACTCCAACGGCACCAGTTGCCCGTGAGTTTCTTCCACCGCATCAATCACCCCACTGACCTGAAGGCGATCGCTCCACACCCACTGCTGTTGATAAATTCGCGTATCTCCCTCCTGTCGAATTGCATCCTCATCAATGTTCCGATGCAAATGAGTCCCCAAGATAATATGCTCATTCGCCTGAAACTCACCTAACACATACTCCAAATAGAATCGGCGCGGGCAATATTCCCAGGCATTGAGATATGACAAAGGCAAATAATTTTCCATCTTTACAATCCATAGCTTGCAGCAGAACTATCAGCACCGCCTCACCATCCCCATTCCCATTGGCGTTTTGCGCCCTATCCCCGCATACAGGGCAAAATCTGCCAACGCATTAATTTGCTTCACGGTCAACGGATCAACCGTGCCCAAAATCTGAAACGTGATCGCCCCAACACACCCAATAAACTTACTCCGGCTATCGGTCACCATCTCTGTCCGAATGTCAAAAAAGCTTGGAAAAATGGGTTCCAAAATTGAATCAGGAAACGGAGTCGCACTGTATTGATTCCAACGTTTGAGCAGGCTCCGAAAAACCAATTCTTTTGTGGGGAGAGCCGAGTCGTACTGAGTCTGCCGAAAGGCGGTTGGCGTGTAAAATTGAAACCGAATTTGACGCGCTGCTTTAGCATCACCGTCCACGCCATCCGCCGCCTGTGCAAAAATCTGTTCATAGTTTGAACAATTTGCCCAAGGCTGCGCCCCTTGCGGAGTTCCCAAAATACTCGTGATTTGCAAATCAGCCGCCCCTAAATGCCAGGGTCGCTTGGCACTAAAATCGAGCCAAAGCTGAGTTAGTTTACCGAATAGGGCTTCATCCAATAAAGAAACTCGCCACCAGCAGGGAGTCCCAGATGCGATCGCCCGCTGATGTTCCCATTGCAGTGAATGTGGGTGATTGCCAATCTGAAGGGGGCTAAGGGTGAAGGCTTTCTCAGACTGCTGCTGGTGCAAGGTAGCGCTAAGATCAGGATCGAGCGATCGTACCAAGTCGAGGAATAAGGCGTGGAGGTGGCGACCGCTGAGGTGGGACTGGGGAATAACAGTTTGGGGAAGTAGGTTGAGAACGAGACTGTAGGGCATTATTAACCTCCGAAACGATACTGCATGCGAACGGGAATTTTCAGGGTTCCGGGCAGCCCCTCAAACGTGTAAAACTCCCCCCTCAGCCTGACATTGCGAATTAAACTGACAGGCGGCATATTCACCACGTCGTAACTCATAACGTGGTTGGAAAACATCACATCGAGCGGATTCAAGGGAAAGGGTACGGCAAATTCAGCCGTTTGATGATGTTTAAGTTGAGAGAGTTTCTCATAAGTGATCTCTGCTTTGCTTGCCCATTTGCCAATCCTGACCCATTTTGGTAGCGCGATCGCTTGTTCAGACATAACAAAAAATTCAAACTGACTTTCTGGAGCAATTTCCTTGGCTCTACCAAAACTAGGAATGTTTTTCTCAGTCTGTTTCATTTCCACGTGATAACGATTATCCGCATATTTCCAGGTATTGAGAACAGATGTGTGACGGATTGCTCTTGCCGGAGTGACATAGATTCTCTGCTGGTTGAGAGGGGTGAGATGTTCTTCGTACTTGGGCACTTGTTCTGCACAAAAGTAGCGGTAGGCATGCTCTTCGGGGACGGTAGTGCGATAGCGATCGCTATCAATTAAACCTAGAACATAGGACAGCGCATAATTATGCAGAACGGGTTCTGTCTCGTAGAGTCGTCCAATTTCACGAGTAGCGAAATAAAGACTATCATGCAGTTCCAAGAT
>Ga0209490_10004762_pt1 | contig 12454 bp, 17 predicted proteins | sample MAT06_FD_187209 | JGI IMG/M metagenome (GOLD analysis project Ga0209490, IMG submission 187209) | Freshwater microbial communities from Lake Fryxell liftoff mats and glacier meltwater in Antarctica - MAT-06 (SPAdes) (version 2) | ecosystem: Environmental > Aquatic > Freshwater > Ice > Liftoff...
CTGCGCTTGCAGCGCGCCCAGCCAGGTGACGACATCGCCTGGTTGATCAAACGTTGGGTTGGCGATACCTTGATTGACCAGCCGAGCGCGGGCAATATTCATGAAAAATCATCCTCATGAAAGACAGAAATAGGTAGTAAAGGAATAACCCTTCTACCTTCACTTTGGGTCAAGGCAGTATACCCAAAGCAAGGGTCAAAACCAAATTAGTGAATTATTTTGTACAGCTTGTCCTTGTTAACTTGATCAAAGAAAACACACCCGATCTGATTCGGCGCCTATGTGAAATAAGAGCAGATGCCTGCTAATGAGAGGCCAAGCTAAACCACTAAGCGAGCGCGTCTATCACAGTGTACGGGCTAATCGCTAATCTAATCCAGGCGCAGCGCGATGTGAGCATATTGACAAAAGGGTGTCTTGCATACAGAGTGGCAGTCAGCCTAAAGCATATAGTTGTATTTGAAATGACCGAAGCCACTTATGCCATCAGGAAAAAGCCTCGCCAAGGCCAAGAATACAGCAGACGTGAACCCAAAGCGGTCACAATCCCTTTTTGGAGTAAGGCTTCAGCATACAGATTATGCGACGCGGCAGGCATTGGCAGTGCTTGGGCAGGATATCAAGGGTGGCAATTGATCCACCTAATAAAAGGAGCGATGGATGCGTTTTATTTTGAAAGAGAGAATTTTTAGCCTTCGTGAAAGCTATTACATCCGCGATGAAGACGGCAATGAGATGTTTGAGGTGACGGGTCGCCTGATCAGTTTGCGCGACAAGCTCACCCTGAGCGACCGCCAGGACAACACACTGGCTACGATCACACAAAAACTGCTGACCCTGCGCCCTGTGTACACGATCAGCCGCAACGGTCAACCGGACGCCAAGGTAAAGAAAGATTTTATCAACATCCTGCGAGAAGGATTTTCCGTGGACATGGAAGGTGATCTGCCCGATCTACGCATTCAGGGTGACATCTTCGAGCATAGCTACACTATCACGCGGGATGGCGTCACCGTGGCGCAAGCGGCCAAGAAGTGGATCTCGCTGCGTGACAGTTATGTGGTCGATGTGGCCGCAGAGGAAGATATCGTGCTGATGCTGGCCTGCGCCATTGTGGTGGACCGCATTACGCACGAGGAAGAAGAGAAAGAGGACGAAGTACAACACGATAGCGGCGCAGGATGAAGACCCTGTGCTTGGATGATGACGGCTCGACATTGTTGCTCGGCGTGCGACTAGCGCAAATCCTGGCTAGCCCAGATACGAAAATGCAAAAGCGCTAGAACTGTTAGGCGCTTATCCGTAAAATTCTTGTACAAAGCACAAAACCTAACACAAAGGTGTAAAGATACAAAGGCGCAAAGTTTTTCTCTGCATCTTTGCGCCTTTGCGTTAAAACTTTTGCTTCTGGTGCCGACGAGCATACCTTTTACTTGGCTGAACGCGGCCCGCGCTGGCGCGCGTGGCTCACCTTGCTGGCTCCCACCTGGCGATCGCGCGCGTATTCCACCGATCAACTTGCGGCCGCGTAGGCTTGTTTCAACCAGGCCAGCACCTCAGCGTCGATTTGTTGCGCGTCGCTGATGCGCACACGATGGGTTACCATCGCATTCCATGTTCCGGCGGCTTCGAGCCGTTCGGTCGGTGCGACACCCTTCAGTTTGATGCCGATATCCAAACGCTCGCCTGATACTTGTACGATGCCAAATTTCTTTGCACCGCGTAGCAGGTTGATATATGACTTGGCTGGCCCTACAGCCACCTCTGTGCCGAACTTGGTAACGTCTGCCATCAGCGCATCATAGGGCTTGCGCCACGCAGCCTTTTTGCCCGCAAAATGAGCGGCCACCGCATCATCGGTGCTAACTGGTTCCTTGCCATGCGACTGAATTACATGGGCAATGGCGTCGGCATGGCCGTGGCCAAGCTCAAAATCAGCTTTAAGCCAAGCAACGATCTCGCCATTTTTGACCAATCCTTTTTCAGCGGCCAGGGCAATAAAATCTTCGGGCGTTTTGCCCGTCTTGGCTTTAATATTGTCCAGATAGGATTGGAACATCTTTTGATCTTTTTCAGATTTTTCAGACATGCTGCTTTTCCTTTTTTGAGAGTGTTAGCTAAACTTTGCCCGCGCGCAGTTGGCTGACTGCTTTTTCAATCCGGCGCTGCCGCGTCTCGGCGGTTTTGGCATCCTCGATTGAGAGCACGTGCCGCGATTTGTTGCTATAGGAGAGCCCTTCGAAGAAGCGCTTGGCCTCCACATCATTGTCGAGCGCAGCCTGGAAGTCGGGCGGCACAGTTACGACGCGCGGCGCGGTGTCGAGTTCGATGTCGACATCTACCTCGTCGCCACCAGCAACACCGGCGCCCTTGCGATGCTCGGCGCTAACCCCGACCATAAATACCCCACCCATCACCGCCACCGTGTTGCGATAGGTATAACCATTGATGGTCACGCGCACGGGTGGTCGCTTGCCCGCCCCCAGGCTCTCGACGACTTCATCTGGAATTTGGATGCCGGTGGCGTTTTTGTCCGCCTGTAGAATAGTGGTGCGAAATTTCATAGCATGACGCCTTTCAGGATGGTTGACGAATGTTATTTAGTCAGCGAAATTTTCCATCGACCTTATCTCGATAGACCCGCTTTGCACCTGTGGCATCTGCGCTGCCACGCCGATGGCTTCGTTGAGATCCCTGGCGTCGATCAGGAAGATCCCGACAATCGGCGCATTTGTCGCGACGAACGGCCCTTCGTTGACCGCTACTTGGCCTTTGCAGATCTGCACAGTGGTGGCGCTGCGGGGAAGACACGCCATCGCCAGTAAGCGCCCGCTCTCTCGCATTGCTTCGTTGTTGGCCAGGCACGCTTGTTCAAAGAGGGCGCGCGCAGGGGAGGACATGGCATCCCACCGTTTCTCATCGCCATGCGCCAGCAATAAATAATTCATGCTGTCCTCCGGATCGTGATCAATGGGCCGGCTAGCGGCGCAGCGGAACCAGCGCACGCAGTTGCGGATCGCGCAAGAAGAGCCCACCCCACAGCAGCGCGCCGATGATCAGCGGGAAGACCAGTGAAAATAATTCTGCGCCGCTGCGCGCTTGGATCGCAATCGCGCCGCCCAGATAGCCGGTGAGTAAGATGGCGCCCAGCACAGCGTTGCGCGGGATCAGGTAGACGGCTAGACAGACGAGCAAAAGGATGCCGACGCGAGGCGCGAGGTCAACCGGTAACCCCAACTGAATGGACGAATCGACGACGGGCTGAATATTGATCAGTTTAATAACGCCATCAAAGAGTAAGAACAACACCGCCAGGCCACTGATGATGCGTCCGGTCCAGCGCATTGGTTTTGAAATAGGCATAGGTGCCGTAATCGCTTGCATAGTTTCTCCTCCAGTTTCTGAATGTGGATAATCCTGGTAGACAGGGAAACAGGTAGACAGGTAGACAGGTAGACAGGTAGACAAGGAATTATACCTTACCTGTATCCCTGTATCCCTGTATCCCTATCTACCCAAACGTTAAACGTGGTCAAAGTCTCCCGGCCCGAAGATCTGGACAATCTCGCTTTCGCCATCGCCGACGATCTTGCGGAAACGTTTGCACCACTCGATGGCTTCTTCGAGCGAGGCGGCCTGGATCACGGCAAAGCCGGCCGTCAACTCTTTGAGTTCGATATAGGGCCCATCGGTCACAGAAAACTTGCCATCGGCCAGTTTGAGCCGTGTGCCGTTCATTGGCAGCGCGCCCGTCGTGACGACCTTGCCGGCTTGCATGGCTTCGCCAATAAACTCGCCCATTGCGGTCATCATTTCGACGGTCGGCTTGTAGGCTGGCTGGCTCGGATCCCAGTTTGGATCATAAACGAGAAATTGCATGATTTGTTGCTCCTTGTTCTTTCTATTGTTTTGATTAAGAAATTCTGCACTCTGCAAAGCCAGGCGGAGGATTGATCAGGGGGATTGATCAGACTCTTTCACCGGCTGACATTAAGTAGTCGTTTGGGGCAAGACCAATTCGACAATCGGCGCGACGAGTTTTGAAAATTGGATCAGAAATGGAAGAAATTCCGACTAAGGATGAGTGATTCATCTGCCCACCGCCACAGATTGATCATGTTACGCACTGTGGCGGATTGTTTTAGATAACACAAAATTTTGGTGGGTACAGATGATTGGGAAGTGAGGACATCAACGATTATGTAGCGTGTTCGAGAACCAGTGGGGCGACCTTTTCCATAATTTCATTGTGGGTAGGGAGAGTTTTAAGGTCGTACATGGCTTGCAAATTTAACCATGAGACAGCATCACCACCAAAATAACGGGCAAGGCGTTGGGCCGTATCTGCGGTAATAGAACGCCGCTCTTTGACAATTTCATGAATGCGCGTGGCAGGGACATCTAGCGCAACCGCAAGTGCGTTGGCGCTCATCCCTAACGGCACAAGAAAATCCTCGCGCAGAATCTCGCCAGGATGAACAGGCGGCATCCGATTGACGGGTCGACTCATATCATTACCTCAGTGATAATCAACAATTTCCACATCGATTGGGCCATTTTCAGTCCACACAAAGCAAACCCGGTATTGCTCATTGATGCGAATACTGGATTGGCCCACTCGGTCACCTTTCAATCCTTCAAGTCTATTCCCAGGTGGCGAGCGAAGAAAGTCCAACGTTTGTGCTACATCCAATTGCGTCAGTTTCCGAATCGCGACATTTTTGAATGCTCGAAATTGGCGGGGATCGCCGCCTTCAAATAGGGCTTGCGTATGTCTGCACCGAAAGGATTGAATCATGGCTGATTGTATTACGTCTCGCGTCATATGTCAATCAGAGCGCCTCGGTGGAGTGTTCCCGTATGTAACGTTTGACGGTCTCTATCCACCCCGGATCGGTTGGGCCGTTCTTACCCGTCACAAACCACAGCTAAATTCTATCCACCAGAATATTTGTTCATTAATCGGTCGTGAAGGATTTTGCTTGCCACTCGCGTCTATATCATCGTACAGGATGACAACGAACCGTCATCACGTGCGAAGATCGGATAGAGCGATGGGGAAGCAGTGGACACGCCCCCCTCTCAGGCTTGTTTGTTGATCAAATTGTTCTCAATCCTATTCATTCACCCTATAAGGAGCATTACATGGTCACATCTTGGAAACATCACATTTCGCTGGTTTGCCTGGCTTTATTCCTCGCATTGACTGCCGTGTCGTTCAATGCCGCCGTTAGTCAAGCTGCCGGCGTCTCTTCGCCGACACAAAGTTGCGTCCGCGGGCCGATTTATCGCTAGCCGAGCGGGTACAGCGACACTTCGGTCGGCTTACCCGCAGTTGGCTTACCCACTGGTGCTTTTTCCTCAGATTGCATCAGTACCATCGTTACACCTGGCATGAGGCTGGCATAGTCGTGTAATTGTTTTTGATTCGCTTTATCCCTTTTTGCTATCACGCGTTAGTTACAATAAGGAGAATAAACATGGCAGGTCCATATCACCTTTCACCGAACGAAGTCCAATTTGACATCCCAACTTGGGGTTTTGGAAAAACCACGACAGTGCATGCGGACTGTGCAGTTGCCGGTTTTATCGAAATGAGGGCCGGCGGGTCGCCTGCGGAATCCACTTCTGTCAATGCAGGTCAAAACCATTTTACGCGAGATTTTGGCGGCGTGCTTTTGGCTGTCAAAAACTTGACGAATGGTGCTATGACAGTAACGACAGAGTGATTGGGGGGACAAGAATGATCAAAAATGGTATAGTTATAAGCAACGACATAGAGATAATTGGCAAGATCAAGATGCGCCTGTTGTTGGGCAGCGGAGCCACGCTCGCCGCCCAGTTCATCGAGCCATGCTTGATTGGTGCGGAGAAGGTTGACCGCGGGGATATGCGTCCATACTTGCAATGGATCGGTCGATTTTAGCACACGCCACCTTTTGCTCGCAACGTTGATGAGTCCGTGAAAGGGTAAGCTGCCTAGATTTCGATAATTCAGTATGTCATACATCGAGTTATAACTCACGCAACCGTCGCTCCAGAAAGCGCCGTTCCGGCCCCTGTTCCGTCAGCGCAATTGCTTGCTGGTAGATCGTGCGTGCGGCCGCCGTCTGCCCGAGCCGTCGATAGAGATCCGCCCGTGCGGCATGGGCCAGATGATAGTCGGTGAGATCGCCGCGCGCCAGAATGGCATCGATCAGGGCCAAACCGGCCGCCGCGCCATCACGCATCGCCACTGCCACCGCTCGATTCAGATCAACGATCGACGAGGGCGTCACCTGCAACAATAGGTCGTATAGCCCAACAATCTCCACCCAATTGGTGGCGGCGAAATCGGGGGCAACGGCGTGGACCGCGGCAATCGCGGCTTGCAAAGTGTAGCGGCCTACTGGCCCAACGGCAAAGGCCCGTTGCACGATGGCGATACCCTCAGCAATCTGTGCTTGCTGCCATTGGGCTCGATCTTGCTCCTCCAACGGAATCAACTCGCCCGTTGGCGAGGTCCGTGCGACGCGCCGAGCTTCGTGCAGTAGCATCAACGCCAATAGCCCCATTACTTCGGCGTCTGGTAATAATTCAACAAGCAGGTGGCCCAGGCGGATGGCTTCAGCGGAAAGATCGGGGCGGGTCAGTTCATTGCCCGACGAGGCGCTGTACCCTTCATTGAAGACCAGATAGATCACCTGCAATACAGCGTCGAGCCGGTCCGGCAGAAGCCGTTCGGGTAGTTCGGTTTGCGCCGGCACTTCATAGGGGATGCGCGCCTCGCGGATTTTGGCTTTGGCGCGCACGATCCGCTGCGCCAGCGTGGTTGGCGTAGTCAGGAAAGCGTGCGCAATCGCTTCGGTGGTCAGGCCGCAGACTTCGCGCAGTGTCAGCGCGACACGAGCATCCGGCGCCAGGGCCGGGTGACAACAGGTGAAGATTAAGCGCAGCCGGTCATCGGCCAGATCCTCCGGGGTCTGTTGGGCCGGGTCCCCGGCGTCATGGTCAAGGCGGGCGGCCAGATCGGCCAAGGAGGCATCAAAGCGGGCGCGGCGACGCAAGGTGTCAATCGCCTTGAAGCGGCCCGCCGACACCAGCCAGGCGCGCGGGTTGGCGGGAATGCCATCGCGTGGCCATTGCTCGGTGGCGGCGCGGAAGGCATCGTGCAGCGCATCTTCGGCCAGGTCGAAGTCACCGAGCAGGCGGATGAGGGTGGCGAGGACGCGGCGCGACTCGGTGCGGTAGATTGTATCTAGTGTTGCTTCGACCGATTTGGCCGTGAGTTCGTCAAGCATGCTCATTCCTCATAAAGCGATGGGACCATTTTGGCAAGCATATTTTACGCCAAAGCCCCTAGCATCTTCTAAGGTGGCCGAAAATGAGGGTGATTTGTACGATTGAAAAAGTCTTGGCTACGCCAGACAGCTGCATGGTTTGTTATGGGTATACTGCGCGTAGGCTTGTTGCAACTAGGCGAGCACTTCAGCAGCAAAATGCCCGTAATGTTTTCGTGTTAAAAAGAGATGAAGCGATTTAGGGTCTTCTACGCCTTCGGGAAAGGGATTGGCGGCGAGGGCTGCTTCTAGCGCGTGCAAGCTAAGCAGAAAGACTTGCGGCGCAAAGCCGTGATTTTTCTTGATGGCCGTGGTGATCGCTTGTGATAACGCTGCCAGATCCGTATGTTCGCTTTGAAAGACAACATTGCCACTTTGGATATAAGTTTTCACCTTTTGCAATCCCATCTCTTCCAGCAGCTCAGTCAACGCGCGCATGGGCAATTTGTTGTTGCCGCCCACATTGATCCCACGCAGTAAGGCAATATAGGTATTCATGGTTATGGTCAATTCCCTTTTAGACTAAACAGACGTTGACAATCAATCTTACCGCGAAGATAACCAAGAGCGCAAAGATAGTCGGCGCGGCGTGTGGCTGGTGCAACAAAGCATGCCGGAGATGGATGGCTTGGCCGCGACGCGGCTGATTGTCGCGGATGAGCAATTGAAGGGGACCAAGGTAGTCGTGCTGACCACCTTTGATGAAGATGAGGATATTCAGGAAGCGATTCGGGCGGGTGCAGCCGGCTATCTGCTTAAGGATATTGCGCCGGAAGAGTTACGCCGCGCCGTGCATATCGTCGCGGCGGGCGAAGCACTCCTGTCGCCGGCCATCACGCGTCGCGTTATGCAAAAACTAGCCGCCACCCCAGCCAGTGTTACCAATCCGCGCTTAATCACCGGGCTAACCGAGCGCGAGCAAGAGATCCTGCGCCATATTGGCCTGGGCGAATCAAACGACGAGATCGCCGACAACCTTGTCATCAGCCCCGCTACCGCCCGCACCTATGTCAGCCGACTGCTGGGTAAGCTTGTCGTACGTAATCGATCATAATTGGTGTTCATTTCTTGTAAAAGTGGGTTGGCGCGGCCAGGGCAGGGATAGATGTATTTACGCTATTTTTGCTTATACCAACTAGCTGTCCGGCGTCAGCAAGTCAACAAACGGGCTGGACAATTTGGAAGTTGCGTATATTAAATTGAGCTTTAACGATGTCTTTGAAGTACAAGAAGAATTGTGCTGAGGGTAAACAGTAGGTAGAAATTTGCACTCTGGTAAATGTCCTTGTCGCGCGACGGAAACCACGTCGAGGAGAACGACAAAGACATCTACCAGATTTTTATACCGATCACTCAGCCGTCTTGATCGGTGCGTCGAGAAACGGCCGGATGATGGCCAGTTGGGCATTGGGCAGACCGGCCGGCGTATCGCCCATAATGCCGCCACCAAAGAGACGGAACATCTCCACGGCGTGTTCGGGGCGCACAATGTCCGAATCTGGACCTTTATACGTCTTAACTTTGCCACGCAGACAGCAGAGGAAACAACGGAAGGGGTCAAGTGGTGGGCTAAAGCGATTTTGACCTATTGAGACCTATTGCGCAGGGGGATCATTTATCGATTGCGGGCTTGTTCATCCGTTGTGCAGGAATTTGAAAAAAATCGTGGTCGCACAAGGCCGTCCATCCGGCCACAGCGCGTACTGGGGAATTTCCCCGCAGCGCTGCCAGCCTTGCCGCGCATACATGCGTTCGGCGTCACCGCCCGTGACGGTATCGAGCACCAACAGCGTCTTACCTGCGCGAAGCGCACTTTGCTCTGCAGTCGCAAGTAGCGCCTCCCCCACCCCTTGCCGGCGGGCACAACGATGCACCAACATCTTAGCGATGTCGCCGCGATGCGGTTGATTCTCGGGCAGATTTAAAATGACCTGGACCGTGCCAACAATGGTCCCCGTTGTGTCTTCGGCGACAAGCACTACGCGCTGGCCGCGCGCCACACCGGCAGCGATACCGTGCCAAAAGGCCTCGGCCTTGGCGCGGGTCATTGGCAGCATAAAGCTGACCGATGCGCCACCTTCGACACAGTCAATCAGCACGTCGCTCAATTCTCGGAGTTCACGATCACCGATCGTCGGCAGCGATCGAATCTGAATGTCGCCTGGCATCTTGTCTCCTTTGCTCTACAAAAATTCTCGTCCAGATTTCATCGCTTTGCTGCCCGCAAGCGTTCGGTGGCAAGGATTACAATATAGCGCGCGGGCTCGTGCGTGCGATTGTAAAATTTCGTTGGTTCGTTGAGTTGCATGGCGAGGCAGTCGTCTGGCGCGAGCTGATAGGTAACGCTACCAAGCGTTACTTCAATATTGCCCTCCTGCACCCAGATCTGCTGATGAATCATGACCGCGCGGGCGCCAGTTTCATACGCGACGTGTGCACCAGCCGGCAAAACGACCTCGACGATCCGAATGGGCGAGGGAAAGTTGGCCGGAGAAATATTGCGCCGTACATAGCCGGACTGCGGATCGCGCCACGGCGTCCGATCCGCAGTCCGCGAGACGGGGTTGGCAGATGCACTTGGGTCGTCGAAGAGAGTTGCCAGCGGCACACCGAGTCCAGTAGCGATTTTCTCTAGCACGACCGCGGTTGCGCTGCTTTCTCCACGCTCGATCAGCGAGAGCATCGAACGGCTGACATCACATTGTGCAGCAAGTGCATCCAGGGTCAAGCCGAGTTCTGTGCGTAACGCCCGTACATTATGCGCGATGCGCACATTAATATCCTGAGTAATCGGAACTCCTGTATTATCCCCCATAATGGAAATATTATCCAATAAAATGGATACAATGGCAAATACGCACGATGGCAAATACGGCTGCACTCTCTGGTTACGCTCCTGTTCGATACAACGAGAGCTTAACTGGTCCAGCAATATTAACAGCGCGCTAAAGCTGATCAGAAACTATCTTGCCAGCTCCCACATATATAGGGAATAGCGCCGTGGTCTGTATGCCATTGACTATCACAGGGGAGCAAGCCAAGAAAGGTGGTTTTGTTGAGTAACTGCATCTGGATGCGGTTGATATGACATTATGATATTACGCTATAAGACAGTACTCTATCATATTGTATCATGCCCATTGCTAATTTCATTGACCTGTACCTGAGAGGCGCGGCGAAATATGGAATGTCAGTTCCCACTATTTCTGAAATCCGGCGTTGCGGCTTGCGCAACAGGCCAAGCACCATAGTGTGCAACCAAGTGATAGGCCAACTCGCCCATTTGCTCGGCGGATCTCTTCATGCCTTCCTCGGCCCAACGGCGCAGCAACATATAGACCCCGCCCGTTACAAAATCAACCACATAATCATGCAGTGGATGTTGGGTGATATTGCTGCCAGGATAAGCGGCAAATTCAGCCATCATGGTCGCCATATGCCGGCGTAAGCGGGACAGCAGCAGATCTTTATTCTCAACCTGGAACGCCACTTGCCAGGCTTGAGCCTCCTTGCCCCACACTTGAAACGAGGTCATGACCAGCGTTTTCAGGTTAACATTGCCAATCTTGGGTTCGCGCTTTTCAACGCGCTCAAACCGGTGCTCCTCGACAGTCCATTGGATGGGCTGATCCCAGCCGTTTCCATCCTTTCTATGCTGGGCTTTGTCCTGTTGCACGGGCAGCGGTAGATCGACTGGACACGCTTGGGGTCTTCTTCGTCATCGCCTTCCTTGTGAGTTGGTGCTACGAATCACTGAGCATCAAGACCGGCTTTCCCTTTGGCCACTACCACAACACCGACAGACTAGGCCCCAAGCTGGGCGATGTTCCCCTGCTGATCATGCCGGCCTACTATGCCGTCGGCTATGTCTCCTGGCATCTGGCGCATATCGTCCTGGATAAGTTTGATGCCTATGCCAACCGCTTGCAAACCTGGGCTGTGCCTGCGTTGGCCAGCTTTATCATGGTAATGTGGGATATGTCGATGGATCCAGCGCGCGCCACCTTGGCCGAGGTGTGGATCTGGCACGACGGTGGCGGCTACTTCGGCGTGCCCTTCCAGAACTTTATGGGCTGGTTCTTGTGCGTCTGGACGATCTTTCAACTCTATGCCTTCTATCTGCGCCGCCAGGCAAGTGGTGCTGGCGTCGTCATGCAGACGGATGCGCAAAAGAGCGAATGGCATCAGATGACCGCGCTCTATGGTACGCTGATCCTTGAGTTTTTGATCATGGCCGCGCTGACCACCAATATGGCATTGGTTGACCAGGCGGGGCAAAGCTGGAATTCGCGAGACATGTACGAGACGTTGGCACTCGTGTCGATCTTTAGCATGTTGTTTGTCACCGTTCTCTGTTTTATCAAGGTGCAAGCATCTGATCAGTTGCGTTGATCCTTTGCCGAGAACCGCGCAATTCTACATACGAACTGCCCTCAAATCAGGAGTAGATAAAGTGAATCTAAACATTGCCTTATGGGTCGTACAGGTCATTCTGGCTAGCATATTTTTAATGACCGGTCTCATGAAGGCGTTTCAACCTGAGCGCGCCAAAGCCGAGCTGCACTCATTACAAGAGCTGGGGTCACGGACTCGCCTAGAGCAGGAGAACGAGTGGCCTATTTGCGCCGTCATGTACTAGCGATATGTCGCTAGGCTATTTCATTGCGCTTCACAAGTTTCTGACAAACTATTTTGCAACCACCTCCAGACCACAATAATATTGGCTATTCAGGTGTGCGCGGCCCGACAAGGCTGTCGATAATATCCGCGGGAGCACGCCTGCTTTCGGTTGGTGACATTACAATCTCCATCAACTACGCTCATCTGGCAACTACGCATAAGACATTGTACATGATTCTGGCAGGCGCGCCAACCTGGCGTAACGCCGCCACGCGACAAAGCAGTGTATGGGAAAGTTGCAGTGTAGCGCATTACATCTCAAAGTCTCCGACCAACTAAACCTAGCCGCAGCACCGCGAGTACGAAAATGTCAGCAGGCAGCAGGCAGCCTAGTACACTTGGGCGGAAATAACCATACTATTCTCCGGTGAATCAGTAGTGAATCAGTAGGACAGTGAGACAGTACAAACACTGTTCTACTGTCCTACTGATTCACTGTCTTACTTACGCCCAAG
>Ga0209490_10004765_pt1 | contig 12447 bp, 7 predicted proteins | sample MAT06_FD_187209 | JGI IMG/M metagenome (GOLD analysis project Ga0209490, IMG submission 187209) | Freshwater microbial communities from Lake Fryxell liftoff mats and glacier meltwater in Antarctica - MAT-06 (SPAdes) (version 2) | ecosystem: Environmental > Aquatic > Freshwater > Ice > Liftoff...
ATCGTTCGTTAACATGAAAGTCCGCGCGCCGAATATCCGCCCATTTGCCGCCAACGGTCATTTCTCCCTTTATTACCGACCGTTTTTCAGCCTGAGCAGTTACTATCAGCGACAAAAATAGTTACAATCGGTTGCTTCCCCGAAGACAAAGGCTATGTGCGCGGCTTTCGGTGCGCCCATTCGTAAGCGGCGGCGAGGGTGCCCACCGCCGCTTGGATTTAAGCGGGAATGCCGATGCGCGCCGCAAATTTTTGCAAAGTCGGCAGGGCATTTGTGAGCATCGGTTCCCCGTGTCCGAACAGTAGTGCCTCTGGGCGCAAGTCGAGGATCTTTTGGATCGAGCGGCGATCCTCGTCCATATCGACGGTCGCGATTGCCATCGGCAATGTCATCCGGTTGAACATGTAAAAGATGACATCCCCCGTGATCAAAAAGCGCCGTTGGGGGTGCCAAAATGATAGGTGACCGGGGGCATGACCGGGCGTGAACACCACCTGTAAGCCCCCCAAGATGGGCAGCAATTCGCCATCACTGAGCGTGCGCGCGACCGGGGTCGGCTCGAAGTGACTTTCCGCCACGCGCGGTTTTTTCTCCCGACGGGGCACCGAAATTACGCCTTCGATCACTGGCTTTTCGAGCGCATGGCACCAGACCTCGGCACCCGTCGCAGCGCGCAACATGCCCACACAGCCGACATGGTCGAGATGGGCGTGGGTGATCAGGATACGCTTCACGTCCGAGGGTTTGTGTCCCGCGATGATGAGTTGCTTGATAATTTTTGTGCCCGCGCTGGCGAGTCCCGTATCGACGAGAGTCAAGCCGTCGGCATCTTCGAGGAGATAGACGCGCCCTATGAGCAAATTGGTGAAGGTGCTGATTTGTGGCAGGATTTGTTTCATATCAGGTTTATTCCTCTTCAAGGTAAAATCGTTAGACGAGATCGAGTAAAATTTTCAAGAGTTCCAACCAGCGCTGGCACGGCTCATCAATAGGAGCTATCCAACGACGGCGCTGCGCAATTGATTCGGTAAATGCGATTAACCAAGCTCTGGCGAGAATATCTTCAGAAACGAGGCTACGATTGAATTGATGATCGATCCATGTTGAAAAAGCAATAATTTCGAGGCGTAGATCTGCCAAATCCTCGATCTCTTGGATCCGCAGATCTAATTCGCCACCATGATCAGGGGGATCGCTTGTGACAAAGCCGACGATAGCCAGCGCAGGCTGATCTAGCAATTTATCTATAAGTTCCTCTAATTCATCGCGCAGGTAAGTTTTTCCATATTTTGCATCCCATGATTCAATAATTTCTCCATTTTCCAATAATTCCACATCCCCCACATTACCGTGTTTCTTGTTGGCAGAACGCATCTGGGATAGGGGGGCTAATTCTAATGAACCCAAGGCAGCAACGGATTGCAGTGCTTGAAATAAAGAGTGCATCGCAATTTCCATGATGCGTGCGGCATAACCCGAGTCGCGCATGTGACGGGTAATTATTCTGACCACCCATGTTTTGGCATCAGGGAGAGGGGATCTTAAACGATTTTCGAGCGCAATGACTGTTTCTTCTGCAAGTTTTTTGAAGAGTGTCGCCTGATTTAGGAGTTGAGAAAGCACATAAAGAAGCGCTTGTTCAGTGTTAATCCGTGACGCTTCAATATCCTCAACAAGCAGTAACCACTCATTTCGCGCCCCACGAAGCTTGGCTTTATAGACCCATGAATAAGGATAGTTTTCAGCCAAACTCCGCGTCATCATAAACCCATCGGCATTCAATTTCACCAAATCATATTTACGCAGCACTGGGGTGACATAATTTTTGTCGAGGGATCGCATGGAAACGCCATCTTGCCAAGAAAAATCTCTCTGGCTGCGTCCTGCCTTATGCAAGCGAATACTTTGGCGTGGCTCTATCGCTTTGATCGAAAGTTGCAAGATTATCAGCCCTACAAGCGCACGCCCGACTTCGCTGCTGATGGCATGAACAAGTTTTTCGAGCCATTCGATTTGGGACCCGGAAAGTCTACTAAAATCTGGCGAGACGATCCCATCGCGACATTGCAGAATGTGATTCTCAAGAAAACCAGCCCTAAGCGTCTGTTGAATTTTTTGATAGCGCTCTTGGCTTTGGGCATCAGCCGCACCTTCTAAAAAGACCTCGACTCGACCGTCTATATGAACCAATTCGCTTTTATCAAGATAGACACGTAAATGAGGATCACTCATGAGGGACTCTTAGCTTTTTTTTGAGTTGAATACTGCGCGGCGTCAATGTGGGAAAAGCATAAGGAATGAGATAATCACCGGGTGTGATTTGGGGATTGGTATGATGATTGCGCACTTCGTAGCCCATCGCGCGTAATTGCTCAAAGATGGGGAGTATCTCTTGTGGGGCAAAACCAAAAAGGGTTCCAAAAGCATCCGCGCTTAGTTGTTTCGACACCCCGCTTCCTTGCACAATCGCTGACAGCAAATTCCAAATCACACTGCTAGACGGCGTGTGAAAGCGAAAATCAACCCAGAATTTAGGCGCATATTGATAGTAACCGCTCAGTTGAATTAAATCAGCCACGCCCGTCACTTCTAGTAGTTTTTCTTCAAATGCCTTCCATAAGGCGGTAAAGGTTTGCGCGCTAAAATCGCCTCCGGTCAGGGTGACACGCGCAACTGGCACCATCCATTGTTCATGGAGATGGGGGCGGATGGTCATCTCGTAACAATTCGTGAAAGCTATATCCTGATCGAGGGTTTGGGCATCGATTCTCCAAGCCGATTCGTCCAGATGAAAATGAACTCGAACGCTTGCAGCATTGGCACGGGGGCTGGTAAACCAACCAAAATTGGGGGTTAAGTAGCGGCTCACTTGTTGTTGTGAGGGAAGGAGCGAAGCCCTTTGTGCTTCGCCAGGATACGTTTGGATGAGCGCTATTGCCGCTTGTGCTTTTTGGGCATATTCACCCGATTTTTGCCGTTTTCGTTGCCGAAACCCTAAAGGTTCACTGGGTGCAAGAGAGTGCAGTTCAAAAGGCAATGCCACCCCAAAGACTTGGTTCAAAATGCTGAGCGCCAACATCCGTGCCATTTGGGGAGGGACCGAATTTCCGATTTGTTCGATACCCACTTGGCGCGTGCCAACCAGCAGGTATTCATCAGGGATAGTTTGCAAGCGCTTAAATTCGGACACGGTAAGGGGGCGATTTTCCCAGCTAAAAGGCCCCGTATATTGTCCGCCCTGCGCCTTAATTGTGCGTACTGGTGCATCAGGATCGGCTTTATAGAGAAAATCTGAAAATTTTGAGCGCCATCCGAATATAGGGCGCGGATGCCCCATCTTTTCGGTATAAAAGCTATAGTTTAAGCCGGGGGGAATCTCCGCCAATAAATGTCCATATTGCCCGCCTAAGCCCTCGGTTGCCTCCGAAACATCTGCCCCGGCGACTGCCATACCTGCCGTAAAATAAGGCTCATCATCTTCCGAGTCGGGACCATGGGTTGGACGGGGAAACAAATATTTTCCCTCATTTACCCCTTCTCGCAGCCCAACGATGAAGATGCGTTCACGATGTTGAGGAACGCCGTAATCGGCAGTATCTAAGATGCGAAAGTGAATGCTATAACCCGCTGACTTAAAAGCCTCTTTCACTGCCTCCCAAGCATCCCCTTCTTGAGCGCCCATCATGCCATAAACATTTTCAAACAAAAAGCCTTTGGGCTTTAACAGGGTGAGCAAGCGCACATATTCTTCAAACAAGGTGCCTCGTGGATCGGTTGTCCCCAAGACACCGGCGGCACGTCGCCCCGCAGCCGAAAAAGTTTGGCATGGGGGACCACCGATAATAAAATCGACTCGCAAGTTTTTTGGGGGCAAATAATCACAAATATCTTGGCAAACAGGTTTTGAACCTGCAAATATTTTGGAGGAAGCGGCGTTCGCTTCCAAAGTTTTGATATACTTTTTCTCAATTTCCACCATCTCTAGGCTATGAAATCCGGCATCCGCAAAGCCGATATCTAGCCCACCGCCCCCGCTGAAAAGGCTTAAGGTTTTGATCGGCTGATGGTTCACTTGTCGGAACCAGTGCCGCAACGCCAACCCAAAGTGATCCGCCCAACCGGTACCATAGTCAATTTGAAGCGTACTTAGGATCGACTGAAAATAGGACCCATTGAGTAATTTGGAAGTCGGTGCTGTATCTACAAAATCAAACAGTCTTAATTGCTCCATGGGCAACCCTAGACTAAACAAACAAAAGGGGTAACTGCTCAGGCTGAAAAACGGTCGGTAATAAAGGGAGAAATGACCGTTGGCGGCAAATGGGTGGATATTCGGCGCGTGAACTTTCATGTTAACGAACGATTGACAAGCGCCTAATCCACCCCTACATCCACGTTTTGAGGGATATTTTCCTGTTTTTCTTCATGTCTTCATGCCTCCCTATTTATTTTCTTCTGTTTCTATACCTGAGTAGTCACCATTATAGTTCATATTCAGTGAATCACGAAACGTATTCTCCCCGCGAATCGCTAAGGGTAGGACTAGTCGCTGGTCGTGACATTCCTAATCCAATGTGTTTATTCGTTGTATGTCCGCCCATTTACTGCCCTAATATCTCCACCCACCCATAATGCGTACCTTAGGCAAGATCGATGGGTGTCGGGGATGTAAACATCTGGAGAGTCTCATCATGAGGGCTGCTGGGCAAAGCACCTCACTCACTTTTTTTAGCCTCTACGGGCTATCCGTCACTTCCGCCGTGACTTCGACGCCATTGCTGATCGTCACATCGATCTGCGCTGGCAACACCGAGACGGATAAGCGCTCATCTTGCTGATCCAGCGACAACACCGGAATAATCTGATAGGTTTCGCCGGGGGCAAGCCCACTGACATCCACCAAGACCCTCAGTTCATCGGCGCGCATGGTATCCAACAGGGGTTGTGGACCCGTCACCAGAATCGTGACTTCACGCGGTTCCGTCTGCACCCTTAAGTTCGGCTGTGCGCCCAAAATCGTCAGCGGAATCTGATCGAATTGCCGCGTGATCTGCTGCGCCTCAATGCCGATCTGCACCGTGATTGTGCGCCCGGTGACCACCAGCAAGCGTGGATCCGGCAAGATGACCGGCACCGTCCCGACAAACGTGGCTGTGCGTTCGGACAGATCAATCGGCTCGGTGAACAACGTGCCGGGCAACGACGCCAAGACATCTTCGGTGCCGCGCACGACGATGATTTGCGGGGCATAGTTAAAATCAGGCGTCAACACATAGCCCGTCGGCAGTTCCCCGATGATCGTCGGTTGCACGCGGATTTCCGCCACATCGCTCCGCTGTTCAATCGCGATCGTGATTTGGGCAAAGGCGGGTTGCAACGTCAACCCCGTGATCGTGCGTCCTTCGATATCGACCGGCACCAACGCAACGGCATCGTCAAACGTGAGCCGCTGATTTTCCAGCGCGACCCGCGCCACCACGCGATCCACTTGTTGCACGCGGCTTTCGGAACCGGTAATTTCGATTTGGAGGGGTAAAATCTGCGGCGCGGATGCCGAAAAAATCGCGGGCGGCGGGCTGCTGATATCCACTGCCACCTCTTTGAGCGCGGTGAGGCGGGTTTCGAGTTGAATCGTCAGCGTGCGCGGTGTTAAATTGATCACCGACGTGCGTTTTTCCGGCGCGATCCCCCATTGAATCGGGACGGTATAGGTGCCACTGGTCGATTGGCTCAAATCGATGGTTAAAGCGATATCATCCGGCGAGACAATGTTGACGATGGATTGCGGTCCTTGGATCGTCACCGCGACAGTGGGCGGCAAGTCACTGGCATTGACGATCACCAGCGTCTCATTGGTGAGGATGCGCAACGGGACGCGCTCATTTAACCGCCGCTGCACCATCGGGTCGGCTTGCACGACGGCGATCACCCACACAAAAAATGCCAATCCCAACGAGCCAGCGAACCAAAATAGGTTGCGGATAACGACATCACGAAGGGTTGTTGAACGGGGCATCGGCGGTTAACCGATTTCTACAGGATCAGAAGTGGGCTTGCGGGCGCGCCAGTTCTTGAACGCTGATGGCAGTTGCAATCTGCGGTCTTTGCGCGGTGATTGCCCTTTGCCATAAAAGGCGTTTAACACGGTGCGCAAGCGTTTGGGGTCTAATTTTTGGATCAAGCGTCCGCCACTGGTCACCGCGATACGTCCCGTTTCTTCCGACACAATCACGCAAATGGCGTCGCTTACTTCGCTGATGCCGATGCCCGAACGGTGGCGCGTGCCCAATTTGGGGGTGCCTAGTTGCCGTGCCGACGATAGCGGCAGCACCGATGCTGCCGAGGCGATCCGTCCGGTGGGCGTGATGATGGCGGCACCATCGTGCAATTCTGTTTTGGGCCAAAAGATGGTGAGCAACAATTGGGGGCTGACATCGCTGTCCAAAATCACACCCGTGCGGATGTATTCTTTCAAGCTGATGTTGCGCTCCAAGACGATGAGCGCCCCATGTCGCCGCTCGGATAGGCGCTCCGCTGCTTGACAAATGTCCTCGATCAGCTTGGAACGCTGATCCTCGCTGGAGGATCGTTGGTTCAAGAAACTGCCCGCTTGCCCCAAACGCTCAAAGGCACGGCGCAGTTCCGGCTGAAAAATGACGGGGATGGCGATCAAGAGCGCGGTTAACCCATTTTGCACGATCCACCGCAAGGCAGGCAGGTCGAACACCGTCGAGATGATCAACGCCAGCGCAATCGCGATCACCAGTCCCCGCAGCAATGCCCCCGCTTGGGTGGCGCGAATCAGAAAACTCAACCCAAAAAAGACGAGTGTGACCAAAAAAATGTCCACAATCGTATTCGGTGTGATGTTGCTGAGCGCCCATGTGAAATCCAAGCGGGACACCTCTCCTCAATGACAATAGCAGTTGGAATCGCGGCATAATCATGCAGTGATCCGGGGCGTAGGGGCACAAGGACTTGCGCCCCTACCGGTGCAGCGTTGGAGCCGCTACCCGCCGAGTTGCACGAGCAATTGCGTGTATTCTTCGACATTGGGCGGTTTGAGGGCGATGATCTGGCGGATCGTGTCCGCCGCTTGCTTGTGCAGCCCCGCATCCAATTGAATACCACCGAGTTTATCGAGCAGTTTGATGGCATCGTCTTTGCGCCCGATTTGGCGATAGATCGCCGCCAGACGCGAAATCAAGCCGGAGTCCATTGGGTACAGCGTGACCAGTTCCTCCAAGAGTTGGGTGATCTTGGGGATTTGGCGCGACTTAGCGTAAATGCCGAGCAACTTATCTAAGCGGCGGATAGCATCCACCATGTTGCCTTGCCGATACGTGAGATCGACCAGCATCCGATGGGCGCGCTCATCTTCTGGAGCGATCTGGATGATCTCCTCATAAGTTTTGAGCGCCTTCTTGATGTCGAGCCGCATCTGATCGATATCGCCGATGCGATGCTTGATGTGGATGATCTTTTCCGGCTTGGAATTCACACGGGCGGCGATGCGTTCCGCCAGCCCATAGGTATCGCGCGATTGATCAAAGTTCCCCAACTGGTGATGGGTATCCGCCAAGTCAACATACTGATCCAGCGCTTCGTCCCATCGTTCTTCTTCTTCGTATAGCTCGATCAAGCTTTCGCGCACTTGCACATCCAGCGGCGCGAGTTCTAAGACATTTTGCAAGATCGACGTCGCGCGTTCGTTTTCCCCGCGTGACATATACGCCCGCGCTAAGGTGTTGTATTTGGCAATCGCGTTGCGCACCCGCCCTTCGCGCATCATGATCTCCGCCATGCGCAAGTGAATCGGCAGGTAGAAGGGGGAGACCTCAACCGCCCGATGCGCCTCATCCATCGCCAAGGTCAGCGCGCCTTGCCGCATATAACGGTCGATGAGCGAGACCGAACGGGCGAGTTGATCGCTATCGGCGGCGATCAAAAATTCAAGCACGCCCTTCATGCCTTGTTCGCGCAGGGTGTCTTCTAGCTGACGTTGCAGATCGATCAGCTTTTCTTTCCAGCCCTTGCCCTCAATCGTGTGGACGAGGCGCAGCCCGACCGCCGCGAGATTTTCCTCGTTGATTTCGTTTAATTCATCGACAAGATGTTCAAAAATAGTGGCTTCGGGTATTTCGGTCATGGGGACTGAGTTCGGCTCAATCGCTTGGATGCTTTGCAGTAAACAGCGCACCCCTTGCTTATTTTTCTTGAGCGCCAAATACGCCTTGCCCAATCCGTGATAGGCACCTGCCGAAAGTTGGGGCAGGCTGATGGCATCGCTCAAGGCTTTGATGGCGTCACCGGGGCGGTTTTGGTGCAACAGCAACCCCCCCAGATTCATCTTGACGGACGGTTGGCGCAATTTGGAGTCGGCTTGTTGATAGGCGGCAATGGCGACATCAAACAACGACTGCCGTTGTGCCTCCATACCTTGCAGGGCTTCGGCGGCGATTTTGATGCCCTCGTTGCTTTCCATGATGAAGCCCGCCAGCGCGCCCAGCGCATAATTCATCGCCTCGCCCAACGGACCCATCGGATCATCATCACTGCCCGGTGCGCGCTTGCTCACTTCTTCTTCGGCAACCACTTTGGTGCCTTCATTGACGGGGGGCAACACATTGCCGCCGGTCTCCAAAAGCCGGATGGTGTTCAAGATTTGACTGTTGTTTTTGTCCAGACGCAACGCGCGTTGGGCGACTTTGAGCGCCTTATCGTTATCCCGGACGCGGAAAAACTCATATGCCAGTGATAGGTATTCAAAGATCGCTTTTTTCTTGTCGCCGATCCGCTCATAGGCTTGCGCTAGTTTGATGTGGATGGGGATCAAACCGGGGGTCAAGCGGGTGGCACGTTCCCAGTTATGGATCGCTTTGTCTAAATCCCGTTGCGCCAGATAAACATCTGCGACATTGGCGTATTGCTGCGCGGCTTCGCGCAGACGCCCCATTTTCTCCATCACATCGGCGCTTTTTTCGAGAGGGATGGGGTCGCTTGGTGCCAACTGCGAAGCGCGCGAATAGACCTTGAGCGCATCTTCTAAGCGTCCGATCTCGAACAAGCCTAAACCGAGGTGAATGTGTGCTTCTGGGTCTTCAGGAAATTCTCGAATTGCGCGCCCATATGCCGCCACCGCAAGATTCCATTCTTGATCCCAAGCGGCATTATGCCCCGCATTCATCGATTGTTCGTATGCTGTTCGATTGCCCGGCATGTTTTTTCAGCCTCTAGCTTTTAAGCGATAGAATAGCCGTGATAAGACTTTGGATGCCTCGTGCCCTTTATAAACTGGCGATAGCAGTGGCGTCCGCCAACAACGTCACCAAAACGGCTTTTTGTGCATGAAGCCGATTTTCGGCTTGGTCAAAAATGACCGAATGGGCGCTATCCGCCACTTCGTCGGTGATCTCTTGCCCGCGATGGGCGGGTAAGCAGTGCATTACCCGCACTTGGGGAACCGCATGATGGAGCAGCGCGTTGTTGACTTGATAGGCTTGAAAATCGCCCAAACGCTTGGCGGTCTCGGCTTCTTGCCCCATGCTCACCCAGGTATCGGTATAGATGATATCCGCCCCGCGTACTGCCGCAATGGGATCGTGAAACACTTCGAGCGATCCGCCGCTGACGGTCGCACTGTCCCCCAAATGCGACAAAACTTCTTCGCTAAAGCCATAAGCGGGGGGGCTGGCGAGGGCGAAATGTGCGCCTAACTTAAGCGCCGCTTGTGCCAAAGAATAGGCGACATTGTTGGGGTCGCCCACATAGACCACGCGCGTCCCTTGCACCTTGCCGACCTGTTCCATGATCGTCAGCACATCCGCCAACGCCTGACAGGGGTGATGGGTGGCGCTCAAACCGTTGATCACGGGCACGGTCGCCCAGTGTGCCAATGCCAAAACTTCGTCATGACCAAACACGCGCGCCATGATGCCATCCACAAAGCGCGACAACGAGCGCGCGACATCGGCGGTACTTTCGCGCTTGCCCATGCCGATTTCATCGGGACCGATGCGGATCGCATTGCCCCCCAATTGGGACATGCCCACCTCGAACGAAACGCGGGTGCGCAGCGATGGTTTTTGAAACACTAACGCGAGGTGTTTGCCTTTCAACAAGGGCGGATTGCCGCCGTTTTTCTGTTGTGTTTTAAGCGTTGTCGCCAACGTCAAAAGATCGGCTAACGCCTCGCCCGTCCAATCATCAAGGTCGATGAAATGCTGCATTGGTTGATTATCCGCCGTATGTTGCTCGCTGATGGGGCAAGCTGCAATAAAAGACAATAAAAGCTGTGAATTAAGTATAGCGCAAGTTGCCCTGATGCGTAGTGAGGGATCAGGAATTGGGGATTAGGGGATTGGGGATTGGCTGTTAAAGGGGTGGGGACACACGGTTGTCCCTACCCCTCCGCATCACACCACCGCTTCGGTATCCCGCCAGTTCATGCCCACCGCAGCATTGGCGCGCAGGGGTGCCTTCAATAGAATCGCCGACTCCATCACCTGCACGACCAGCGCCGCCGTCTCTCGCACTTGATCTTCGGGCACCTCCAACACGATTTCGTCATGCACTTGCAATAGCATCCGCGCGCCCGAACCGCGTTCCCGCAGTGCCGCGTATAACTCAATCATCGCCTTCTTCATGATGTCCGCCGCCGTGCCTTGAATCGGCATATTGATCGCCTCGCGCTCTGCTGCGCCGACAGTGTTTTTGTTCGCCCCTTGCTGCTGCAATGCCGGAAATGAGCGTCTCCGCCCGAACAACGTCGTCAAATAGCCTTGATCGCGCGCGATCTGCTTGGCGTTGTCCAAATACTGCTTGACGCCCGGCAGCCGCTCAAAATAAGTTTTGATGAAGTCGTTGGCTTGCCCCAAGGTCAAATCGCTATCGCGGGAGAGGCGGTATGCGCCCATGCCGTACAACAGCCCGAAGTTGACGCGCTTGGCAAAACTGCGCTGATCCTTGGTCACTTGTTCCAGCGGGATGTTGTTGACGGCGGCGGCGGTGGCGGCGTGAATATCTTGCCCTTGCTCAAAGGCGCTCAACAAGGTGGCGTCCTCGCTGATGTGCGCCATGATGCGCAATTCGACTTGGCTGTAATCGACCGAGAGCAACCTCATGCCTTCGGGCGCGATGAATGCCCGCCGGACTTCGCGCCCGATCTCCGTGCGGATCGGGATATTCTGCAAATTGGGGTTGCTGCTGCTCAAGCGCCCCGTGCCCGCCCCCGCTTGATTGTAACTGGTGTGGACGCGCCCCGTATCTGGTTGGATCAGCGCCGGCAACGCATCGACATAGGTGCCTTTCAGCTTGGTCAGTTCGCGATATTCAAGAATTTTCTCGATGATCGGGTGTTCGTGGAGCAGTCCTTCAAGGACATCGGCGGCGGTCGAATAGCCGAGCGTGGTCTTGGGGACATTTTGACGGCTGAGGTCGAGCTTCCCGAACAAGACATCGCTCAACTGTTTGGGGCTGTTCAGGTTGAACTCGCCATACCCGCCCGTGAGACTATAAACTTCTTGTTCCAGCCCCTGAATGATATCGCCGAGCTTGATGCTCATCTGGTGCAGCGCCCTGACATCCAGCAGGATGCCCGTCCGCTGCATACTCGCCAGCACTGGGATGAGCGGCATTTCGAGATCTTCGAGGACAGCGCGCGGGGTCGGCGGGCTATCGATATGCCACAACGGATCGTGAGCGACGAACGGCAGTTCATCGAGATCGCGCGTGAGGGGCACCGACAATTGGAGCGTACACGCGGCGTCAGCGGCGGCATACGGGGCAGCGCGCTCAATCGGCACTGCCGCCATCGTGATCTGGTTTTTGCCAGTGCCGATCAAGGTCTTGATCGGGGTCATGGTCAGGTGCAAGCGTGCCGCCACCAAGTCCTTTAAGCCGATTTGGGCGATGAAGGTATCCTTCACCCATGCCAGCAGCATCGTGTCAAGCGTGATCGGACTCACGTCGATGCCATAGCGCTGCAAGATGATCAGATCGAACGAGGCGTTGTGGGCGATCTTGGCGATGGCAGGATCGGTCAATGCCGGGCGGAGCGCATCGATCACGGTGGCGAGCGGCAGTTGCTCCCCCTGGTGGTGCCCGACAGGTATGTAATAGCCGAGATCGCCCTCGACCGCCAACGAGATACCGACTAGTTCGCCGCTCATCTGATCGAGCGAGGTGGTCTCGGTATCGAAGGCGATTACGGTGGCACGGGCGAGCGTGGCGACCAGTTCCCGCAGGTCAGCGGGCGTCTGGATGATGCGATAGGGCACAATCGGCGCATCGGGGGCGGCTTCGACCGCCTGTTGCGCTTCGCCAAACATGGACATTTGCCCCATCTGCCCGACTGGGACGACGGGGGGGGTGGGGGTAGCCGAAGGCATGAGCTTGTCAATGGCGAGACCGAAACTCTTAAATTCTAGCTCTTTGAAGAGCGCCAAC
>Ga0209490_10004767_pt1 | contig 12444 bp, 8 predicted proteins | sample MAT06_FD_187209 | JGI IMG/M metagenome (GOLD analysis project Ga0209490, IMG submission 187209) | Freshwater microbial communities from Lake Fryxell liftoff mats and glacier meltwater in Antarctica - MAT-06 (SPAdes) (version 2) | ecosystem: Environmental > Aquatic > Freshwater > Ice > Liftoff...
CCCTATCTGCAGCTATTGGCGGAGGGGGGGTACATGGTTGAGCAGTTGGCCAAGCGCCGCTACCCGGACGGCGTGGAGGGTTCGCGCACCGGCGATCTGGCAGAAGATGCGCGACAGACGATGGCATCGATCCGCGCAGGGAACGTCACCATCTTCGAAGCCACGCTGTTGCTGGGGCGTCGGCTGGCGCGGGTCGACATCCTGCAACGCTCGGGCAACACGCTGCGCCTGATCGAGGTGAAGTCCAAGTCGTTCGATAGCGTTGCCGACCGCGAGCGGGCCGAGTTGGGCAAGCCGAACATATTCTGGACGACGCGCAAGCCGTATAGCATCGCCAGCAATTGGCACAAGTACATCGCCGACGTCACCTACCAGACCCTCATCGCGGAATCGCTGTTTCCGGAGTTTCGGGTAGAACCATACCTCTGCCTGGTCGACAAGGCGGTGGTCGGCGTTGTCGACAAGCTGCCCGAGTACTTCACGATCGCGCGTGAGGCGCTTGTGGATGGGCGTTCCCGACTGATCACTGTGCAATTCACCGGCACCAACGACATCGTGGCGGCAGCACAGCTGACCGTCGAATTGCGCGTGCGCGACGAGGTCAATGCCCTTCGCGAAGACGTCAGCGCCAAGACCGAGGAACTGCTGCAGCTGTACGAGCCAGAACTCCGCAAGGCGCCGCCATCATTGGGGCTCGTTTGCAAGGACTGTGAATATCGCGTGCGGCCGGAGGATGTTGGTGACGACCGGAAGAACGGATTCGCCGAGTGCTGGGGTGCGATGGCCAACGTGACTCCGTCAGTGCTTGATATCTTCTCGGTGTCCAGCATCAAGCTCGCGGGCGAGTCGGTGGCCGAACGACTGATCGCGTTGGGCACACCCGGAGTGCATGACATTCCTGACGACGTCATCGATGCACTCGCCGCAGGAAAGACGAACGCGCAGCGTCAGCACATCCAGATCACGCACACCAAACGCGACGAAGAGTTTGTGGGTGATGGCATCGGCGCAGCCATCGAATCCGTGCGCTATCCGCTGTACTTCATCGACTTCGAAGCGGCTCGGCTTGCCATCCCCTTTCATAGCGGCATGCGCCCGTATGGCTTGCTGGCCTTTCAATGGAGCTGCCACATCGTTGATGCACCGGGTGCGCCGCTACGGCATCTGGAGTGGATCAACACCGAGCGCGAATGGCCGAACGCGGCGTTCTTCCAGACGCTCGCCGATGCCACCGGCGGCGCGGGCACCATCCTGACGTGGTCGCAGTTCGAGGTGTCGACACTGCGTACGATCCGCGATGAACTCGTCGCACGCGGTGCGCTTGATGAGCGGCTTGCCGCGTGGGTTGCCGGGCTGGTGGGGCCCACCGAGGGCGCCGGCCCGCGTGTCCTGGATATGCACAAACTCACACGAAACGCATACTTCCATCCAGGTATGGCCGGCAGCACGAGCATCAAGATGGTGCTGGATGCACTCTGGACATCGGATCAGGCCATGCGCGACGAGTTCGCCACGATCATGGGGCGCACAGGCGACCCAACGGTCGGGCCGTACGCGAGTCTCGAGCCATTGGTGATCGCGGGTGTTTCGCAGGCGGTCGCTGAAGGCACGGGCGCGGTGCGTGCGTACGAAGCGTTGATGTTCGGGCAGGAACGGCACGAAGCCGACGTGCAACGTCGCTGGCGGCAGTTGTTGCTGGAGTACTGCAAGCTTGACACGCTGGCGATGGTGCTGATCTGGGAGTATTGGAAGCGCACGACCAGCCGAGTACGCTGAGGCGGCAGGTCCACGGCGGCATCACCGATTATTGTCCTTTATTAAAGGACGATAATCATCGATATTGTCACTGTACGTATGACAATATCGCCTGACCTCCTCCGCCTCAAGCTCGCCGAATCACTGGCTACTTCAACGCCGGCGTTCACTCGGCGCGATGTGCGACTGCCTGCCATCACGGGAAAGGCGTTCGCCGTCATCGGCGTGCGTCGCGGTGGAAAGTCCACCTTCCTCGCGCAATGTCGCGCGGAGCGATTGGCTGACGGCCGACCGCCCGAGTCGCAGTTGATGATCGCGCTGGAAGATGAGCGACTGACCGGGATGACGGTGGCAGACCTGGCCTGGCTACTGGACGAGCACGCTCGGCAATACCCAGCCGTACGCGATTCGGGCGCGCTCACCCTGTACCTGGACGAGGTGCAGTTGGTGCCGGGATGGGAAGGGTTGGTGCGGCGGCTGATCGACGCGGGCGGCGTCGAACTGTTCGTGTCGGGATCGTCGGCCAAGCTGCTGTCGCGGGAAGTGGCCACCAGCCTGCGCGGTCGCGCCATGGAGGTGCTGGTGCATCCATTCAGCTTTCGCGAATCACTCCGGCACGCGGGTCACGAACCCCGAGTGTCGTACGCGAAGCTCGGGCCCAGAGCACGTATCGCGCTTGATGCGAAGCTGCGCACGTGGCTTGCGGAAGGCGGCTTTCCCGAGGCGCAGGGCGCGACGGCACGGGATCGGGCCGCGCTGCTGCTCGGATACGTGGACGTGGTGATACTGCGTGATGTGATCGAACGCCATGCGGTCAGCAATCCGCTGGCCTTGCGCTGGATCGAGCGGCAGTTGCTGGCCAATCCGGGCGGCGCCTTTTCGGTGAAGAAGCACTACGACACGCTGCGTTCGCAAGGCGTCGCCGTGGGTAAAGACACGCTGCACGACTATCTCGCCTGGCTCGAGGATGCGTTCCTGGTGCGCACCGTGTCCATGCACAGCAGCTCAGAGCGTCAGCGAATGGTCAACCCACGAAAGTCGTATCCGGTGGACACGAGCCTGATTGCGTTGTTCGAGCGCAGCGGCCGCACGCATCACGGTCGTGCACTGGAGACCGCCGTCATGATTGAACTCGAACGGCGCGGTTACGAGGTAAGCTACGTACGCTCAGCCGATCACTATGAGGTGGACTTTCTTGCGCACCGCGCGGGTGACCGGCCCCAGCTGATTCAGATGTGCCTGGAAAGTGAGGGAAACGAGACGTGGGCGCGTGAGCTGCGCGCGCTCGAGGCAGCGTCTGCAGCGATACCAGACGCACAATGCACGCTGGTCACCCTTGATGCCGCGCCGCCGACCCGCCGGATGCCGAAGGGCATTTCGTGGAAACCGGCGGCGGAGTGGCTGCTAAAGGAGCAGTGACTTGGGCACGGTGGCCATGCCACCCTGCCCAAGTCGCGCACACTCAAGCGTCAGCGGCCATCACCGTCGACAAGGGTCTTACGGGGTTTTCGTCACCGCCCGCTGCACGATCCAGATATTCGACTCGATCTGCTGCGCGCCGTAGTACAGCGTACGTCCATCCGGCGAGGCGACGATGTTCTTCGGCACGTCCGCCGGATACGTCAGAGATTCGGCAATCACCCACTGCTGCAGCGACGCGATGTCCTGCAGGATCAACATGCCACGCGCGTTGAAATACACGACCTGTTGAGCGCCGGGCAGGAACGCGAGCTCGCCGGAGCCGGCATCGTTATTCAGTTTCGTGAGCGTCCCCGCGGCGATGTCGTACAACGCGTGACCTTTGAGCTCACCGGATGCTTCGAAGAGCGCCCCGGACAGCCAGCGCCCGTTGCTGGACCAATTGTATACGCCGAGTGTTGCCGTGCCGACCGTGATGCCCGCGGCCGCCTTCGACGTCGCGCGCGTCATCGGCCATGGTGGCCCTCCGATGTGCACCACTTGGTCCAGCTTGCCGGTCGGAAAATTCGAGATGGCAAGCCGTGTGCCGTCCGGCGAAAACACGGGGCCGAATACTCCTTCCGAAAAATTCGTCAGTCGGGTGCGATTGCTGCCGTCGCGACGGATGGACCACGCATCGTACGTGCCACTGGCATTCGAGCGGAAGACGACTGAGTCGCCACGACCGATGAAGCGCGCCTCCCAATCGCGGGCATCGTCGTCGGTGAGACGCGAGAGATCGCGGCCATTGGACCGCATCAGAAACACGTCCTGATGGCGGTCGGGCGCATTCACCAGCAGCAGCCATTGGCCATCGGGCGACACACCAGTGGGCGTGAGCAAACCGGTGCGATGCTGCAGCAAGCTCGGCGTCCCGACACGCCTCGTCGCCGGATCGAATGGTAGCGCCGCGGGATTGACGGACTGCATCGTCGAGCGAAAGATCACCGTGCGTCCGTCGGCTGCGAGATGCGGCAAGTCCATGCTGACGTCGGTTCCCGTCACGATCGACTCGGCGCTGCCCTTCGGCGTACCAGACGCTTCATCAACCGCGATGCGCCACACACCCATCGAGCCGCCGCGGTCGCTGGCGAAGAATAGGAACGTTCCGTCGGGAGACCAGGACGGGGAAATGTCGCTGGCCACATCGTGCGACAGCGCGACCGCTGCCCCGCCGCCGGTCGCGACGGTGTAAATGTCGCGCACGCCGTTCACGACCCCTCCGAACGCGATCCGTGTGCCGGACGGCGACCACGAGGGCTGATGACTACCCGTGCCGCCGGTGGGCAGGATGACGTTGAGCGAGCGCGGCGCGCCACCGCTCACGCTCGCGATCTCCAGCGTAACTCCGCCTTGGATGTAATAGGCCGATCCGGCTTCGGCCGTTGCGTACACGATCTGCGTGCCGTCGGGCGACCACGAGGGCTGCACACCGACCGACGTCAGTCTTCGTGGCGACTCACCGGTGGCGCCGACAATGAAAATGCCGCCACCGGCGACGTTGTACGCGATCTGTTTGCCGTCCGGCGAATAGGCCGGCCACAACTCGTCGACCGTGGAGTCGCCTACCACGAGCGTGGGATTGCGACCGCCCACGCGCTGCGAATAAATGTCCGCCGTGCCGCGCACGCTGCTCACGTACACGAACGATTCGCCATCGGGCGAAATACTGGGGCTTGTTTCCACGCCCGACGCATCGGTGAGTTGTGTAAATGCGGACCACGCCGGTTCTGGCGCGCGTGCTCGCCAGCCAAGCCAACCTGTCCCGATGCTCATCGCAAGAGCACCAACGAGGCCGAGCGCGACGTTGCGTCTGCCACTGCTGGTGCTTGCGTGCGTGCTCGGTGCGCGCCCGCCTGTTGTGGACGTTCGCGTCGCGCGCTCGGCGACGTCCGTTCGCGCGAGCGCCTCGGCGAACAGTTTCGTTGTCGGCCAGCGATCGGCGGGCAACTTCGCGAGTGCCTTGAGCACCGCCGCTTCGATGCCTGGCGTGACCGTGTCGCGCACCGCACTGGGCGCCATCGGCTTTTCGGTGAGCACTTTCGCCACAATCGCCTGCACCGTCGCACCGCTGAACGGCGGCTCGCCGGTGAACATTTCGTACGTCACCGCGCCCAATGCATAAATATCCGAGCGTGCATCGATGGCGCGTTCCCCCATCGCCTGCTCGGGACTCATGTACTGTGGCGTACCGAGTGAGAGCCCCGTCTGTGTCATGCGCGCGCCGCCGGCCGTTTGCACGGCGAGCGCAATACCGAAGTCGGCCACCAGCGCGTGGCCGTTCTGCAGCAGAATGTTTTCAGGTTTGATGTCGCGATGAATCACGCCCAGGCCATGCGCGTAGCCGAGCGCGTCGGCGACTTCGCGCGCGATGAGTACGGCGTCTTCGATCGGCAGCTGTCGCTCACGTTCGAGCCGTGCACGCAACGTCTCGCCGGTCACGAGCGGCATCACGTAGTACAGCAGCCCGTCGGCGTCGCCGCTGTCGAGCAGCGGCAAGATGTGCGGATGCTGTAGACGCGCGGTGGTGCGGATTTCGGTCAAGAACCGCTCGCCGCCCAGCGCCGCGCCCAAGTCCGGATGCAGCACCTTGATGGCGACATCGCGGTCGTGCTTGAGATCGTGCGCGAGGTACACGGTGGCCATGCCGCCGGCCCCAAGTTCGCGCTCGAGGCGGTAGCTACGGCTAAGTGCTACGGAGAGGCGGGACTCAATAGACATTCACCCAAATTACGAGAGGCCCCGTGCGCCGTCGAGGCTGGTACCGAGCTCCGTCACGGTACGCCGCGTCGTCGGTGCACGGCATGGCGCACGTATGCGACAAACGGATGCCCAATGAGGGGAATCCTCTCCGATCGCGTTCAGCGCGTCGACGCGATCCGGTCGATGTTTGGGCGAGATATGTCCCGTGCGCGTTCCACCAGCACTTCGGTGGTTCCGTGGCGATCCCGCACATTACGAGCGCGGCGCGGGAACGCTCGCTCCCTGATTTATTCACCTGAGCCGCTGGCCAGAACTCGGAATGCTGACAGCGCTGGTCCTGGTCGCTTCAAGCCTCAGCAGAGTCCGCCCCATGGCAGCGATTAGAGCAAAGGGTAGACATTTCTCTCAGATGATACATATATGTCTCATATGAGAGCCAGCAATACCGCGCCAACTGCGAACCGAACACGGATCATGGCCGCCGCCACCAGCATCTGGTCGGCCGACCCATCAGCCGCGCTGGAACTGATCGCCGTCGAGGCAGGCGTCGGGCGCGCGACACTTCACCGCTACTTTCCCGCACGGGCCGATCTGCTGCGCGCGGCCGCCGTCGAAGGCATCGCGGCTGTCGATGCAGCGCTCGAGCAGGCCCAGCTCCCGGCGCGCTCGCACCATGACGCGCTCTTCACGATGGTGGAGATTCTGGTGCGATTTGGGGACCGGCTCCACTTCGTCCTCGTGGCCGGAGAGCTTCTCGGCGATCCCGCCGTCACGGCAGCCGAGGGCGTAGTGGACGCACGGCTGCAACGCGTGCTCGACGATGCCGTGGCCGCAGGAGCGCTGCGTGGTGACGTGCCGAAGGCCTGGCGGTTCCGCGCCATCGAAGCGCTGGTCTATGCCGCGTGGACCGCGGTGGCCGGCGGCGAACTCGCACCGCTCGATGCCCCCGGACTGGTCTACGACACGCTCATCCGCGGGCTCGGCACGTGATCGTGTCGTCGATCGGACCGCATGTGCAGGCGACGGACGACCGACGACCTGGCCGCCGCGACGACGCCATCGATGTGGCGCGCGCTGTCGCGATCCTTGGCATGTTCGTGATCCACGCCGTGCTGGTGCTGTCAGTGACGTATCCCCGTTCCGGCCCGCTGGCCTTCGTGCTGTGGGTATGCGATGGGCGTGCGGCCGCCACGTTCGTCACGCTGGCCGGCTTCGGTGTCGCGCGCCTTGCTGCCAAGCATCCTATCGCCAACGCAGACATCACTCTGCGGAAACGTGCCGTCATTCTCTGGACGATGGGCGTCCTCAATCTGATCATCTGGCCGGGCGACATTCTTCGCGTCTACGGCGTGGCGCTGTTGGCGGCCCCGATGATGTTGAAATGGCGTGCGCGCACACGCGTGCTGCTGAGCATTGGGCTGTTGGCGCTGTTCACGATCGGGATCGCAGTCCTCGATTGGACACGCCACTGGAATCTGCAGACGCTCACCTACCTCGACGTCTGGACCATCGAAGGTTTCGTCCGCAATCTCTTCTTCGATGGCTTCCGGCCGGTGGTGCCCTGGCTCGCCTTCTTCCTGATGGGCACCGTGCTCGCCGACATGGACCTGAGCGATGTCCGGCTGCACCGGCGAATGCTGGCGTTCGGCTTGTTGGCGCTCGGTGTGAGTCTTGGACTGTCTATCGGTCTCGATGGCCTGCTGCTTCAGCATGCACCGCAAATCGATGCCCTGACGCGCGAAGGGCTGGTCGGCACCACATCGCTTCCACCGATGCCACTCTTCATGCTGTCGGCCATCGGCACCACATCACTGTTGCTCGGCGGCGTCCTGTTGGTCGTAACGGTGGCACCGGCGCGTCTGGTGGCGATGCTGGCAGCAACGGGCAGGCGTGCGTTGACCTGGTATGTGTTGCATGTCGTCGTGCTGGTGACGCTGTACTCCACTGGTGTGAAGAACTCACTCAGCGCGGGGACCGCGATGTTCGTTGGTGTGGCACTGTTCTCCGGCGCCGCGTGGTGGTCGGATCGGCGTCGAACGACGACCGGGGTTTTCGAGTCGATGATGCGTCGGTTGAGCGGTGGCCAGTCGGTCGCGGCAGAGCCCGCACGCCCCCCCGCGCGCACAGCGTGACCGACCTGCAAGGGCATAGGCGGCACGAATTCGCGAATCTCGGTGAGGTACGAGTGTGCTTTCGCAAACGCGCCGATGATTTGAGAGTGCGCGGAAAGAAGCATGTCTTCGTCGACCGACCGTGCTGTTCCCGGTTGTTCCGGTGCGTTTCCGGCGAGCGCGGGCGGCGCGAGCGACTTGGGGATCGACGCCAGCACGAGCAGCGCAGCATGTAGGCCGCGAGGAACAGACCGACACGCGCGACAGGCGATCTCAAGGCGTCGCCTGTCCGTACTCCCACCGCCACGGCATCGCCGTCTCACCAAGGATTCTTCGCGCGAGTTCCCGGTAGATCCGCTCGGCACGCACGTCGTTGGCGAGAAACACCACACACCGTTGCGAGCGCTCCTGACAGATCAGCATGTTGCCGGTCTGATCGTTGTGGCCGCCCTTGAACCAGGAGGGACCGGCGAGGTGGTCCTGATACGTCACGACTCCGAGGCCGGCCGAGAGGGCAACGGTCGTGTCGAAGCCACCCCGTTCGTCGCGTAGTGTCGGGAACTGACTGAGCGAGGTGATCTGGTGCTGCGGCCGTACCAGCTCCGCGCGAGACGACGCGGTCAGCCCTTCGCCGCGCATGATCCCAGCCCATAACAACGCCTGATCTTCGATGTTGGTGTCCATCGAGCCCGCTGCACTGACCCTACTGCGCTCGTCGTGCGGCTCCATTCGGCCGTCGACGCCGTAACCGTCCGCGAGGTCCTCCGCGAAGTCCGGCCGCCATTGCATACTGGTGCCCTTCAACCCGAACCGATCAAACACCCGACGTTGCATCTCAGCGCCGACATCAAGCTTGAAGCGCTCCTCAAGCACTAGCTGCAGGATGTAGAAGCCTTCACCGGAATACCCATAGCGGGTGCCGGGATCGGCGTGGAGTCGCAGCTTTTTGTCGGGTTCAAGCCATCGAAAATTGGCGAACCCGGTGGTGTGGTTCAGCACCATACGCGGTGTCAGCGATCGCCACCGTGTGTCGTTGGCGAGGTCCGCGAAGTCTGCGTACTCGGGCAGGGGTCTAGGCAGAAGATTCGGCAGTGAGTCGTCGAGCGAAAGGAGACCCTCGTCGACGTATTGCAGAATGAGATAGGCGAAGGCCGCCTTGGTCAATGAGGCACCGTACATCACCGTCCGCGGTGTGAGCGGCAACCGGCGCTCCACGTTTCGAAAACCGTATGCGGCGACGAACGCAACGCGGCCGCTATCGATGACGGCCACGGCGAGTCCCTGCACCTGTTCGCGTGACATTAGTTCGACCGCAGACGCGTCTATGCGGGCACGTGAAGGAATCGGCGGCGCCACGTCAGCGACACGGCATCCGTTGGTTGCCAGAACCATCGACGCCGCAAGCACACCAACCCAATTCGGATAGCCGAAGTCACAGAGCGAATCTCTGATTTCGTGGTTCTCAGCACGCGGCACTCACCACCTCGCCACAGTCACGCTCGGGTATTGGCTTGTTGTCTGGTCGCGATGATTGGCATCGCGACACTCTCACCGGCACGGGCGTACGCGATGCGTCGGACGAAGTTTCCACTCAGCTCGACACACTTCCCGGTGGTGCCATACGGGTGATGAACCGTGCCCCCGCTGACAGCCGAGATGTTCGTTCTCGCGGGCATCCGCGCCTGGCCAGCGGAGCAGCACGATCGATGCGGCCGGATCGGCCCATCACGATTTACCGGCCAACGTTACTTGCGCGCCCATCGCACCGTAGGCGCGTCGTGCATACGTACCCTTCGGTGCGAGTTCCCACGCGGTGGGATCGGTCAGATAGCGGTTGAGAATCGAGTCAAGGCGACGTGATGACCCTGGTCGGGCACAGGTACCAAGAGTTCGACACGACGACGCAGGTTGCGCGGTCGCAAGTCTGACGACCCAATGAAGTACTCCGAATTCCCATCGTCAGGATAGGAAATTCTATCGGGCGCGGTCGAGTATCCGGCGAACGTCCGGCGCGATTGCCGACGCGGCGACCCGCCGCGATCCACTGAGCCGCCTGAGCCGCGCCCCGACACCCCGCCCCGCCCCGCGCGGGGACGTTCGGCGTGCGCGTCCGTCCCACCAGGGCGTCGGATCGGTCCCCACTGAGACCAGGCGCCTACGGAATACGCCGTTTGCTCGGCCACCGAGGCGCGGCGGCGGGCGCTGGGCAGGCCGCCGCGTGCCCGCCGGCCCTCGCGGGGTCAGCGACCGCGCTCTACATTCGCCGAATACTCGACCGACCCCGATTGAATTTCCTATTCCGCGCGTCCACTTTCCCCGGGTAAATCCATTTTGCAAAAATCCGCGCCAGCGGATTTCCGGTGCCGTCGAGCATGCGCAGGCGGCGAGCACGAACGGGAACAGGAGGCGTTGCGTGATCACGGATTGTGTCGACGTCTCCATGGTGCTTACCGGTAAAGTGTGGCAGGATAATCGCCGCCACATGTACCTGTCTGGACAGTGATGTATACATCTGGCGATGGATCGACGTTTCTGTAGTTACCCCAGATCAAATCGCCTCCGAGCATAGGCCTCAGGGCAACCTCACCCCTCCCTTGTCATGGACCTCCCGAACGGGCGCACCCTGCTGATCATCTTTCAGGTGGCCGTCGTCATCCTGATACCGCTGGGCGTCTATCTCGCCGTGACCGTTGGCCGACGTCGCGACCTGCAGCGGCACTACGCAATTGTCAGCATCGCGACAGAGCTCGGACTGCCGTACACGTCGGAAGATCAGACCGTGCTCCCCCTCTTCGGCGGCATCCCCTTCCCGCCGACCGGAAATGCTCCGCGCACGTATTCCGTTATGCGCGGTACAATGGCCGGTGCGCCGATGATACTATTCGACTACGACGTCACGGTGGGCACGACCAACAACCGGAACATCCTGCGACGAACGGTCGCGGCGTTCGACGTGACCACCACTCCGCTGCCCGTATTCTTTCTCGAGAGCGGATATCAGGAAAAGGTCACACGTTTTCTCGACAAGGTGTTGGGAGCGGAGGCAGGAATCGACGTCCCCGACGACCCCGCGTTTGCGCTCAGGTACCGCGTGCGCGGCGCGGATGCGGAGGCCGTGCGTCGCGTGCTGGGACCTGCCGTACGCTCGTTTCTGAAGCAGCGTGATTGGAAGTGCAGCTCGACGGGCCGCTGGCTGCTGATGTCCTGGTTGAAGGAGCGGCCGACGCCCGCCGAGTACCGGGCGTTTATCGAGGAGGCATCGGAAGGCAGGTCATTGCTGGTTGGCAGATAGGCCACGTGAACACTTGACGGAAAGCCGTGTTGGCAGCGATGTCTTAGCGCACCAAACCGGACGCCCACTTCGCAGCCACACACAGGAGCCCCGCCGTGTCAGATCGCGATCTCACGAAGACGTACAACCGCGTTCAGTTTGTCGCCAAGCTTCGCCGACTGGCGGATGCGATCGAATCGGAGAAGGCCTTCACGATTCAGGTCGCTGGCGAGCGTCTGCGGATACCTGCGAATGCGGAGTTCAATGTGGAGCATGACCGGAGCGGTGATCAGCAGGAACTGGAGTTCCAGTTGATCTGGTCGGCAAAGGAGGACTAGTCGCGAGCCCACGCGAATGGTGGCGCCGCGGTACTGGCGCGCGCAGATAACGCCCTTGCACGAGCGCTGCCATCCGCGCCGGGCAGTGACATCGTGTCTGAGCTGGTCAGCACAGGCGGCCTCTGATCAGGCAAGAGGTCGGATAGTCATTCTCTGACTATGCACGGCCCCAAGAGCCGAGAACAAACATCTGAAGCATGTGTCAGCCACTGGGCCGTGTTCGCCCGCTACCCGTTCGACCAGTCGATCGCACGTTACGACGCCGCGAAAGCAGGTTGCGAACGATGAGCACGACGGCTGGTATGCCAACCGCCCGCGCGGCATGCGGTGGCAGGCCGAGCCGGCCGAGGCTGAGACACCGCCCGCGATCGTACCCGCACCACGGCTGGCGCCGACTGAGGCCGCCCGCCGCTGGGCGAAGGCCCTATGGCGGCGCTGCTTCAACAGATCTTTGAGGTCGCCCGCTCGCGTGTCCCATCTGCCACGGCGCGTTCATTACCCAGCAGTCGGTGATCGACCAGATCCTCACGCACCTCCGCACCCGTGCCGCGGCGGCAGCCCACGCCGACGCGCGGAGTCGTCCGTCGACCCGGGGACCGTCTGGACCGGGCCCCACGCGACGACCCGGCGCGATCCACTGAGCCCCCTGAGCCGCGCCCCGACATCCCGCCCCGCGCGGGAACGTTCGGCGTGCGCGTCCGTCCCACCCCGGCGACCGATCGGTCCCCGCTGAGACCAGGCGCCTACGGAACACGCCGTCCGGACGGCCACCAAGGCGCGGCGGCGGGCGGAGCGCAGGCCGGCGGGC
>Ga0209490_10004769_pt1 | contig 12443 bp, 13 predicted proteins | sample MAT06_FD_187209 | JGI IMG/M metagenome (GOLD analysis project Ga0209490, IMG submission 187209) | Freshwater microbial communities from Lake Fryxell liftoff mats and glacier meltwater in Antarctica - MAT-06 (SPAdes) (version 2) | ecosystem: Environmental > Aquatic > Freshwater > Ice > Liftoff...
CGCGTGAAGTCGGCGAATGTGCTGCGCATGCCCTGTTAGCGCTGCGCTCCTGGGCCGAACTCAGTTTGGGCGCCGGGCGTATTCCAGACACGTTGACGGTGCGGCAATCCTTGTTGGCACTGGCGCGACGGTCGTTGCGCTAAGCCACGGCGTTCAGACACGGCGAGAGGCATTGATTGCCCTCCTGGTCGCGTCCCGCACCATACCCGTGCCATGACCACTGCTACGCTGCCGACCCTGCAAGCCTCTCTCCTCGAATTGATTCGAGTGACTTCGACGGTGTTGCCCCAGGACGTGGTACGTGCGGTGAATACCGCGCGGGGAGTCGAAGAAGCGGGTTCCAATGCCGCGTACGCGTTAGAAGTCATCGACTGCAATATCGATCTCGCGAAAGTGAAAAGTCAACCCTTGTGCCAGGATACGGGCTCAATCCTGTTTTATGTCACCGCGCCGGTCGGCTACGATCTGCTCGCCTTTGAAGAAGCGACCATTGCCGCAGTCAAAGAGGCCACGGTCAAAGGCTACCTGCGTCAAAACAGCGTCGACAGCGTCACCGGGCGCAACAGCGGCGATAATATCGGCCCCGGCACGCCGGACCTGCACCTGCATCAATGGCATCGCGACTACGTCGAAGTGAAATTAATGCTCAAGGGCGGCGGCTGCGAAAACGTCGGTGCGCAATATTCCCTACCCCATCCCGATCTGGGCGGGCGCGATCTGAAGGGCGTTGAAAATGCCATTCTTGACTGCGTGCTCCAAGCCCAGGGCAAGGGTTGCGGACCGGGCATTCTGGGGGTCTGCATCGGTGGCGACCGCGCTTCTGGCTACGCGGAATCGAAAGTGCAATTCCTACGCCTGCTGGATGACAGCAACGGCGATCCGGTTCTGGGCGACTTGGAAACCCGCATCGTCCATAAAAGCAATCTGAGTGGGATTGGCCCGATGGGCTTTGGCGGAAGCACCACGTTGCTGGGCTGCAAGATCGGCAAGCTGAATCGCGTTCCCGCCAGCTTTTTCGTCACCATTTCCTATATGTGCTGGGCTTTCCGCCGGCAGGGCATCAACTTATCCGTGGATGGTGCGATTGGCGAATGGCTGTATTGATGATCCGGCCCTTCTGACCTGCACCGCAACCCACATTTCACAAAGAATTTCTATGATCAGCCTGACATCGCCCCTTTCTGAAGACCAGACGCGCTCGCTGAAGGTCGGCGATACGGTGGAATTATCCGGGCGTATTTATACCGGCCGCGATGCCGTGCATCATCGCCTGCACACGGGTACGCCGCCGCCCGTCGATCTGCATGGTCAGGTCATCTACCATTGCGGCCCGGTGATGATGCAGGGCAGCGACGGGCGCTATACGTGCACTGCCGCTGGCCCGACCACCTCGGCCCGCGAAGAGCCCTATCAGTGGGAGGTGATGCGCGATCACGGCATCCGTGGCGTCATTGGCAAAGGCGGCATGGGGCCGAAGACCATCGCCGGCTGCCAGGATTATGGCTGCGTCTATTTTCACGCTATTGGCGGCGCCGCCCAGGTCTGCGCCGAACGCATCAGCCGCGTCGATGGCGTCGATTGGCTGGATCTGGGCAGCCCAGAAGCGATGTGGCACCTGTGGTGCGAGCGCTTTCCGTTGATCGTCACCATCGACGCGCATGGCAATTCTTTGCATGCGGATGTGTTTGCCGCGTCAAAGGCCAAGCTGGACGCGCTCAAGGCGTAAAAAGAGGATTCAGGCGGGCTTTACGCCGGTTCCGTGGCCTGCGCGCGCAGCAGCGGGATCAATTCACGCAGACAGTCACTGAGGTTTCCGGGGATGGTGCAGCCCGACGCTTGGCGATGGCCGCCGCCGCCGAAGCGCTCAGCGACCGGGCTCACCTCCCACGGTGGATTGCTGCGCAGACTGACCCGCACCGATTTACGGTCCGCTTGCTCGCGGGCGAGATAAGCGATGCGGTTGCCGTGCAAGGTGCGCGGCACTTCGACCAGATCACCCCAATCTTCGGGGGCGCCGACGACTTGAATGCGCTCGCTGGGCAGGGCGATGCCGGCCAAGCTCGGGACCTCGGTGTCGACGATTAAATGTTCCAGGCCCATGGCGAGAATGGCGAGATCTTTGAGACTGCGCGTATAGGTCAGGGCACGATTGATCGCTGCAGCATCAATGCCGGTATCGAGCAATTCCGCGGTCCAGCGAAAGGTGTGCGCCGTGGTATTGCTGTGCATAAAACGACCGGTGTCGAAGACGATGGTCGTATAGAGACACGTCGCGAGGCGGGCATCCAGCGGAACGCCCAATGATTTCAATAAACGTGACACGACCACGCCCGAACTTTCAGCAGCTTCATCGACCAGATTGAGATCGCCAAAACGATCATTGGTGGCGTGATGGTCGAGATTGATCAACAATGTGCGGGGCGCATCCCACACCGCGCCCAGGCGCTTGCGATCGCCGCAGTCAGCGGAAATCATCACTTCGCAGGGCGGCAGGGCCTTGGCCGCTTCGGGTGTATCGATGACTTCGATGCGCTCAAAGCCGGGCAGAAAATTGTACAACGACGCAATGCGTGAAGGACAGATGAAGCGCACCTGGCGGCCCAGGCCCTCCAAGGCATGGAGTAGCGCTAGGCCCGCGCCAATACCATCACCATCGGGATTGATGTGGGTGGTGATGGTGATCGAACGCGCGCTATTGAGGGCGGCGGCTGCTTTTTCGTACGGCATGGCGGATAGTCCGCGGATGACGGACAACCGGAAGGCGCAAAGCCGGGGGCGCCGGACCGATGATGCGGCGAGCGCGTCCGTTCGAGCCGACTGAGGTCGGTGGTACGGAGAGCGGATGCATCGCTGACGGCGTACGCACAGGGAATGGGGAAGGACGACTCAGCTCCAACGCATGCGGCGGGAGAGCGAGTATGACAGTGCTCGCTGGCGCAGCAGTCTTCCCGGCCAGCCAGGCGGGAGGCAGGACTGGCGCAACGCCATGACGGCCCAGGATGGTCGCCCATGACTACCCCGCAGACGACTCTGACCCGCCGCGCCCGTAAGAAGACTAAGGTCGTCGCGACCATTGGGCCGTCGTGCTCAGACCCCGATACCCTGCGCGCAATGTGCCATGCAGGCATGAATGTCGCACGGTTGAACATGAGCCACGGCGATCACAGCGACCATTTTGCGCGTCTGCAAATGGTGCGCGCCATCAGTCGCGAACTGGAGCGCCCGATCGCGATCATGGCTGATCTGCAAGGGCCCAAGATTCGCACCGGCCGGCTCAAGGATAACGAGCCCGTGCTGTGGAAAACCGGCGCTACCACCATCATCACCGTCAGCGTCTGTCCCGAAGGCACCGCCGAACGCGTCGGTACCACCTATTCTGGCCTAGCCAAAGACGTGCACGCCGAAGACGTGATCCTGGTCGACGATGGGCGCATGCGCTTGCGCGTCGACCGCGTCGATGGCGACGATGTCCACTGCACCATTCTGGTGGGCGGCATGCTCAAGAACAATAAGGGCATTAATCTGCCTGGTGTCGCCATGAGCACCCCTTCCTTGTCCGAAAAAGACAAGGCCGATCTGGCTTGGGCCATCGCCAACGATGTCGATTATATCGCCTTGAGTTTTGTGCGCACCGCCCGCGATGTGCGCAACGTCAAGCACCGCATCGCCGAAAGCGGCCGCGAAATTCCGATCATTGCCAAGATCGAAAAGCCGCAGGCGATCGAAAATATCGACGAAATCCTCGCTGAAGCCGATGCGATCATGGTCGCGCGCGGCGATCTCGGCATCGAAATTTCTACTGAGAAATTGCCGGTGGTGCAAAAGATGCTCATCCGCCGCGCCAACGAAGTTGGTAAGCTGGTCATCACCGCCACCCAGATGCTGGAGTCGATGATCGAAAATCCGATCCCGACCCGCGCTGAATCCAGCGACGTTGCCAACGCCATCTTCGACGGCACCGACGCAGTCATGCTCTCGGGCGAAACCGCAGCGGGCAAATATCCGGTCGAATCGATTGCGGAAATGATGCGCATCGCGGTCGAGGCCGAAAAAAGCCCGTATATGCCCAGCCACCGCCTAGATAAGGCGGCCTCGACCTTTGACCATTTCTCACACGCCATGACCGGGGCCGCCGATCACCTCTCGCGAGATCTTGATGCTGCGGGTCTGATGATCTTCAGCCACGGCCATGAAAAACCGCTGTTGCTGTCCAAGCGCCGCAACCCCAAAGCGTTGGTCGCACTATGCTACGATGAGCGCACCTGGCACCGTCTATCGCTTTATTGGGGTGTGGTTCCGCTGATGATTCCCTTCGCCGAAGACACCCAGGACTTACTGGAAACCGGCGTCGAAGAAGCGATTCGCCACCAGGCTCTGCGTGAAGGCGACACCGTGGTCGTGGTGTTTGGGTTCAGTGCCACCGGCGCCAACGCGATTAAAGTGCATCAGCTCTGACGTTGTTCGGACCGAGGCGTTGAACACCCGCTGCGGCGGTGACTCCTCGTCACCGCCGCATTTTCATGGGAAGTCAATCAGCCGTCGCGTGCGGCGCGCAGCAGGCCGACTGGCATCCAGGAACGGTCGTTGGCTAGGCACAGCAGGCGCCGGGGCGTATCCGCTGTGGCGGCTTCGACCGCGGCCCAATCCAGCGGACCTTCAACAGCTTTGCCTTTGGCCAGGTACCATTTCATCGCGGGATCCTTGATCTTTTCGACCCAGGCGAGGGCTAGGCCCACCGCTTCGCCGAGATCGCTATCGTCGATGACGCCGTCTTTGTTGCGATCAAAGGTGAACAGCGTATTCGCGTTTTCCTTGGCCCAGGCCTGCGCCGCCGCGAAGCGGCGATGATAGGCGCTGGCAATGACTGAACTGGCACTGGATTCGAGCTTGGTAGTCGCCTGTTCGGCGCCGTCTTCGGGCGGGGGTGCATGCACGGTGCCGAGGAAGCTCGGCAGATCGATGCCGACGTTGCGGGTCAATTCATGTAAGGGCGGCAAGACGCCCGCCATGCCGCTGAGAAAATTGGCGGTGCTGTTTTTGCCATTGGCGCCGGCACCGCTGTCCCACACGGTGATCTTGTCGATCTTCAAGGAGCTGATCGCCTTGACCTGTTCGGCGACCAGGACAGGCAATTGTTCGGTGATCATCAATTGTGCCGCGGCGCTGGGGCTGCCTTGGGCGGCGGCGACAAGGTCGCGCAAGCCTTCGGCCTTACGGCTGAGGATGGCCTTGGCGCCTTCGGCTTGAGCTTCGAGAATCAGACGAATACCGTCGGCTTCGCCGCGTTTGACTCGACGGATGCGTTCGGCTTCGGCTTCGGCAGCCAATTCGATTTTGCGTTTGTCGATGTCGGCGGCGATCAGGACTTCGGCGACCAGGGCGGCCTCTTCGCGCAGGGCGCGTTGACGCTCGGCAGTTTCCTCGGCGGCGTACGCTTCGCGCAGGGCATCGGCGGATTTGACTTTCTCGGCCGCAGTTGCCAGGCGCTGGGCTTCGGCTTCACGTTCGCGCCGGCTGGCGTTGGAATTGGCGATCGACACTAACGCTTCGTTTTCACCCTTCACCGCCAGGGCGTGCGCGGCGGCGACCTTAATCCGCTTTTCACGATCGGCTTCGGCCTTGCCGACATCGCCGTCGCGTTCCTGCTGGCTGACCGCTACTTTGGCTTCGTTGATCGCACGGGCGGCGGCCTCTTTGCCGAGGGCGTCGATGTAGCCGGAATCGTCGGTAATGTCTTGAATGTTGACGTTGATCAGGCGCAGGCCGATCTTTTTCAGTTCGACCTCGACGCCGTTGGCGAACTTGGTCACCAGCTTGTCACGGTCGGAATTGATCTCTTCAATCGGCATGGTGGCGATAACCACACGCATCTGCCCGAAGATAATATCCTTGGCCAGATCCTGGATATGGGGCCGGGCCAGACCCAGCAGGCGCTCAGCGGCGTTTTCCATGATCCCGGGATCGGTGGAAATCCCGACCGTGAACACCGACGGCACATTGACCCGGATATTCTGCTGCGACAGGGCGCCTTGCAGATTGATCTCGATCGCCATCGGCGCCAGATCGAGATAGCTGTAATCCTGGATTACCGGCCACACAAACGCGGCACCGCCATGCATACAGCGCGCTGCCATGCCTTCATCGGCTTTGCCGACGCGGCCATAGACCACGAGAATGCGATCGGACGGACAGCGGCGCAGCCGGCTTAACAGCCAGGTAATGAAGCCGATAATGAAAACGACAACGATGCCGATGACGACGAAGGGATGGTCCATGACTGCTTTCGGAACGTGGGATTTTCAGCTTGAATGAAGTGCGGATAGAGAAAAGTGCGGATAGAGAAAAGTGCGAAAGAAAGGAATGTGGTGGCACGCCCCGCTTCAGGGCACGGCCTCAACAATGAGCGTGTTCTGATTCAAGGCCGCCACCACCTGGACCTTTTGTCCGGTAGCAAAACCCAGAGCACCGCGCGTGATCGCCTGGGCATAGACCATGCGGTGCTGAAAATAGACCTCAATCTGGCCCTCACCTTGCGCGGCCGGGGGAATTGGCACCCGAACCATCCCGATCTGGCCGACGGCGCGGCTATATTGCAAACTGCCACTGACCGCCAGCCGAGAGATCTGACGCATAAGGAAAATCAAAAAACAGGCAAAGGCGATACCGACCGCGACTCCAGCCGCCAAGGCGACCGGAAGCGCAACCTCGGCATTGCGCAGCCAGATCGTGGTCCAGGCCCCGCCGACAAAAAAGCCGGTGATGGAGCGGACGCTGAAGAATTCCAGGCCGCTGGCGTGCTCTGCCCCGCCTGCTCCGTCGCCGCCATGATCGCCGAAGCCGAAAAACATCAGGACCGTCTCGATGATCATCGCCAGCAATCCGGCGTAGCCGAGCAGGTAGAGGACCTTCAGGTCAATCGGCAATTCCTGCCACCATGCGTCCATCGGGGTCCTTTCAGGTGACCAGGGCCGGTTCTCGTCGTAGAAACGATACCCATCGCCGTCAGCCGGGCTGTTTACGCCCCCGTTCATAGATTCGGCTGCCTGCGTGTCCAGTTCAAAGCAGAGACTGCGTTTGACCTTGGCCTCCCGACTGCCCACCTGCGGATGGCCGGAATCTGGCTTGGCGGTTGCGTAGTCACGGGACTTGGAGGTATGCTCATGCTAACCATGTCCGCCACCCCGTCCGTCAGCACCGTTTCGATCGCCACCGCGCAAGGTCCGCTGGAGGTCCCCGCCACCGCGGTACTGCGCTTCATGGCCCCCCTGCTCGGCTTTCCCGAAGTGAGCCGGTATGCACTGCATCAGCGCAAAGCCGGACCGCTCTGGTGGCTCCAGGCGACCGACCGTGTCGATGTCGCCTTTTGCGTGATCCAGCCGCAGACCTTGGGACTCGATCCCGACTACGAGGTCGATGCCGCGGAAGTGACCGACCTCGGCACCACTGATCCCAGCGAACTGGAAATCTGGACGGTCGTCGTGCTCGATGCCGACCCGCGTCAGTCGCGCACCAACCTGCGGGCGCCGATTCTGGTCTGCCGGCGGACCGGCCGCGCTAAGCAGATCGTGTTCAATGATGGTCGTCTGCCCTTGCGTCAGCCCCTGCTCCCGACCCAGGCCGGGGGGAAGTAACTGCCTATGCTCGTTCTCGCCCGCCGTCCGAACGAGCAAATCGTCATTAATGGCGAAATATTTATCACCGTTCTCGGCGTTGGCCGCGGCGGTCAGGTGCGCATCGGCATTGATGCGCCACCGCATGTGCAGATTTATCGCCAAGAATTGTGGGTACAAATCCAAGCTGAAAACCGCGATGCTGCGCAGGGACCGGATGGACCCGCCGACCTGCTCAGCGATCTGCTCTCGCAGCAGACGCCGCCCACCCCCGTCAAGGATGCCTAGACGTGCCCCTCAATCGAGTTTCCCTGAACGAAGTTGTCGAACGCATGCACACCATTCCCACCTTGCCCGAGGTGGTGAACAAACTGATCAAATTGGTGAACGATCCCGACGCCGATGCCGAGTCGGTCGGCGCCCTGGTGTCGCGCGATCCGGGCATCGCCGCGAAAATGCTGCGGCTGGTCAATAGCGTCTATTACGGACTCAACGAGCCCATCCATGATCTCGAACACGCGGTCACCGTGCTCGGGTTCAAGACTCTCCGCTCGTTGGCGCTGTCAGTTTCAGTAATCAGCGCCTTTCAACAGCAGTCGGCGTGTTTCAGCATGAAAGCGTATTGGACGCATAGCGTGGTCGCTGGCGGCATTGCGCGCATGGTCGCCACCCGCTGTGGACTGCGCGAGCCGGAATTGGCCTTTACGGTCGGTCTGCTGCGTCATATCGGGCGCTTGGTCTTGGTCGAAAATGCCCCAGATGAGACTCGCGCGATCATTGCCGTCGCGCATAAGTTGAAATGGGCCTTTCACCGTGCCGCGCATGAAGTGGTCGATACCGATGACGCCGAAATTGGTGCCTGGCTGGCTGAGCACTGGGAATTGGCCCCGGAAATCCGTGATTCCATCCGCCACCAATACCAGCCAGAAAAGGCACCTGACCCCAAGGTATTGGCAGCCCTGCATGTCGCTGACGCGATTTGCGCCCGCAAAGGCCTGCGCGCCAGCGGCGACTACGATGACTTACAGCTCAATCCCGACGATGTGACCTTGCTGGGACTCAGGAAAGATGCGCTGATCGACATTATGACCGCCGCGACCGCGGAATTCGAATATGCGCGCGAATTATTGACGGGGGCGGTATGACCATCGCCCGTTCGTCCTTGGACACCATTGTCGCGCGGGTCAAGACGGTGCCGTCGTTGCCCGAAGTCGTGACCCAGATCGCCAGCGCGACCCAGGATCCGACTGCCGATGCCAAACGCATCACCAGCTTGGTGGTCAAAGACCCCGCTATTGCTGGGAAAATGTTGCAGATGGTCAATTCGGTCTTTTACGGCCTCCAGGAACCCGTGCATGATCTCGGGCAAGCCGTGTCGATCCTGGGCTTTAAAACCATCCGCTCGATTGCCTTGTCGATCGGGGTGATGAACGCCTTTCAGCAGCAGAATGCGTGTTTCAACATGAAGAGATTCTGGACCCACAGCGCCGTCGCCGCTGGCGTCAGTCGCCTGATTGCCCAGCGCGCCTGGGTGATGGAGCCGGAAATGGCATTTATTGCCGGGCTGATGCGTTCGGTCGGCCGCGCCCTATTGGCACAAAATGCGCCCGAAGAAATGCGCGCGATTATCGCCGTGGCCCAAGAATACCGCCTGTCGTTCCGCGACGCCGCGCGCGAAGTGATTCGCACCGACGACGCCGAAATCGGCGCCTGGTTGATCGGTGTATGGGAATTGGAACCGCTATTGGCCCGCTGCCTGAGTGACCGCTACGACTTAGAAACCACCAGCGACCCGGGCCCGATTGCACTGGGTCTGTTCTGCGATCATCTGTGCGCCTTAAAAGCCCTGCGCGCCCCCGGCGATTTCGACGAAAGCACCCTGGACCCCGAGGTCTGGCGCCATCTCGGCATCGACAAGACCGCGCTGGTCGAATTGGTGTCGTCGGTGAACGATGAGGTCGAGGCGGCGAAGGCGTTGCTCGCCGCGTAGGTTCATTGCCTCTGGTCCGGAAGTCCGGAAGCCTTCATTGCCACAGTCCGGAAGTCGTGAAGTCCGGAAGTCCGGAAGTCGAGTGGCAGGACGGTGTTTGTCCGGTATGGTTGCTCCATCCGGCATTCGACCGATACCCTTATCCCCATGCATACCCCCGCAGACAAGACTTCCGGACTCCCGGACCTCCGGACTTCCGGATCAGGGGCAATGGTCCCCAAGACTTCCGGACTTCCGGACCTCCGGACCTCCGGACCAGAGGCAATGGCCCCACAGGCAATTCTGTCGATTTCCCACGTCTGCAAATCCTTCGGCAACCTCACCGCCGTTGATGATTTAACATTAAGCGTGCCGGCGGGACAAATTCATGCATTTTTAGGGCCGAACGGGGCCGGGAAAACCACCACGATTAAAATGTGCACGGGTTTGCTGCGGCCGGATAGCGGCAGCATCACCATCGCTGGGCATGATGTGCTGAGCGCGGGGCGGGCGGCCCGCGCAGCGCTGGCGTATGTGCCGGATGAACCTTTTCTGTACGAGCGCCTGACCGGGCGCGAGTTTCTCGATTTCACCGCCCGGCTGTATGGCCTCGATCGAGCGACCTACGAACAGCGCTTGGCGCTGGAAAGCGACCGCTTCGGTCTGCACGGTTTCATTGATCAGCTCGCCGAGGGCTACAGCCATGGCATGCGCCAGCGCGTAGTCCTGGCGGCGGCAGCCCTGCACACGCCGCGGCTGCTGATTGTCGACGAACCCCTGGTCGGCCTGGATCCCAAGTACATCCGCGTCGTCCTGGCGTGGATGCGCGAGCTGACCAACACGGGCGCCGCGATTCTGATGAGCACCCACACCCTAGCCGCGGTCGAAACCGTGGCCGACCGGGTCACGGTCATTCGCGCGGGCCGCATCGTCGCCTCGGGCACCGTGGCCGAGGTCCGTGGCGAACAGAACCTAGAATCCGCTTTCCTCGAACTGACCGAGCCCGAATAGCCCGCTCCCGGCCCCATCGGGCCACCGTGCGGCAATGGGCATACCCTTCGCGTAGGAACCCCCATGCGCCTGCTCATCGTTGAAGATGAGGACGCCATCCGCACTGCCCTTGGCCGGGCCCTTGCGGGGGGCGATTCCGAAGTTCGCACCGCCGCCAGTCTGGTGGAGGCGCGGGCTGTCGCGGCGACATGGCCGCCCGAAGCCCTGCTGTCTGATCTTAAACTGCCTGATGGCAGCGGGTTAGATTTCGCCAGTGAATGTGGAGTCCCGTTTGTCCTGATGAGCGGTTACGCCGCCTTTGACGATGCGGTTGCCGCCCTGCGCATGGGCTGTGTCGACTTCTTCACCAAGCCCGTGGCGATCAAGGACCTCCGCCGCGCTCTGGACCGTCTGCGCACCCGGCTGCGCGTCGATGCGATCCAGGTCGTCGCCCCTCTGGGCCAGGGTCTGGTGCGTATCCAACCCGCGGCGGTGGGCCTGATCGAAGAGCCCTTTTCCGCCCTGCGGGTAAGCTGGACCACACCGGCAGAAGCCCAAGCCTGCTTCACGGCCCACCCCGCCTGGGTCCCCGGCGCGCACCACCGCCTGGTCTTCGCGGAGTTGCTCCAGGCCAGCCCGCAGGGGGCGTTGGTCCTCAATCAGGGACGCGGCTGGTGGAATGCCTGGCTGGCTGCCGAGGTCGATTGGACCGCGCAGGCCGACCGCCGCGCCGCCATCGAAGCAGCCGCGGAACGCTGCGTGTGGAGACCCAGCGGGGCTTTAGTGGAGTGCAGCGATGATTGAGCCGAGTCCTTCCTCTGGGGCTGCTACCTCTGCTGAGTCCACGGTCGCCGTGTGGCAGGGCGAATTACTGTGGCCGACCCCGTTGCCGATAGCTGCGGTTATTGATGCGCGGGCGGTGACCCAATACGGCGTGTGGATCTGGAATATTCTCCGTGCGCATCCCGGCATTGCGATCGTTGCCGACGAACATCTGCGCGATGCGTTACTGCACGCCCAAGTGCCGGTGCGTTGGTTCCGCGATCTTGAACAGGCACTAGCCGAGCCCAGCTCCGGCGTGACGGCGAGCGAACGCTCGTTGCTGTGGGAATAAAGGTATGAGTAACAACGACTCCAATCCGCCCAAGCCTGCGTCCCAGGACGATCTCGACGCCCTGCTGGCCGAACTCGGCGGCGGCACCGCACGAAGCCAGAATCCTGTTGATGCGAACGCGGTGACCATGGATGCGGGCCAGGACGATATTGATACACTCATAGGGGCACTTGGCGGCCCGAGTGGTGCGCCGAGTGGTGGGCCGAGTGGTGGGCCAAGTGGCGGACAAAAGGGCGGTGAAAAAACCGCCGCCGATCATGACGACATCGAAGCCTTGCTCAGCGAAATTAGCAATACCGCCGAGGGCCGTCTGGCCGGTGGCTTGACCCAGGATCAGACCAAACGCATCGACGCCGTGCTTGAATCCTTGCAATCCGGACCACAGCCGACCCAGGGAACGACGCACGGCAACGGCACCCTGGGCTTGAGCAGTGAAGAATTGGAAGAGCTGGTCGCCAAGCATGCACCTGGCCCACATGCGCCCGCGCCCGCCGAAGCAATGATCTCACAAGAGGATATTGACGATCTGGTCGCTCAGCTCACCGCCGTGGTCGGTGGCACCGGGCCGATCACCATGGCGCAGAGGCGTCAGGACGCGCCGACGCTGCCCGACAGCGGCGGCCGTCCGCTGGCGTCGATCACCGGCGCCATGCCGGCGATCACTACCCCGAATGCGGGACAAAATGCGGGACAAAATGCGGGACAAAAAGCAGGCAAATCCACGCCGGCTGCCACCCCGTCCAGTAAGCCCGCCGGGAAA
>Ga0209490_10004771_pt1 | contig 12442 bp, 10 predicted proteins | sample MAT06_FD_187209 | JGI IMG/M metagenome (GOLD analysis project Ga0209490, IMG submission 187209) | Freshwater microbial communities from Lake Fryxell liftoff mats and glacier meltwater in Antarctica - MAT-06 (SPAdes) (version 2) | ecosystem: Environmental > Aquatic > Freshwater > Ice > Liftoff...
GCACTTCCTTCAGCGGCGCTAACTCCATTTTCCGGTCGCCGGTGAGTTTGGCCAGGGCTTTTAAGTCGAGCTCCATATTGCCGGGGATCACGGCGAAGCAAAACCCCTGGCGATCGCCGCGCACCAGCAGCGTCTTAAAAACCTGCTCCGGCGGCAGCCCCACTTTGCCCGCGACGGTAAGGGCATCCAAGTGCTCCTCGTCCACGTCATAGCTCCGTAACACGTGCGCGATGGCCATGTTTTCGAGCATGCGGACCGCATTGGTTTTCATACCATCCATCGTCCTTCACACTGCGCTAAGCGGCAAGAAGTGCGCGTTTTGGCGCAGAACCGCTACCCTTACCGCAGAAACTACCTGCCAAAATACATTTGGCCACTCGATTGCTTTTAGTATCTGAGGAGAACCCTGCTTGACCCAACTTTCCGACGACCTTTTGGCCAAAATGAATGCCTACTGGTCTGCCGCCAACTACTTGTCTGTCGGCCAGATCTACCTCTACGCGAACCCGCTGCTCCAGGAGCCGCTCACCGTTCAGCATGTGAAGCCCCGATTACTGGGCCATTGGGGCACCACGCCGGGGCTCAATTTTATCTACGTCCACCTGAACCGCATCATCCAGCAGCGCGACCTCAACCTGATCTACGTCGCCGGCCCCGGCCATGGCGGCCCGGGCATCGTCGCCAACACCTACCTCGAGGGCACTTACAGCGAAGTTTATCCCAACATCTCGCAAACCACCGACGGCATGCGGCGCTTGTTCAAGCAGTTCTCCTTCCCCGGCGGCATTCCCAGCCATGTGGCACCCGAAACGCCCGGGTCCATCCATGAGGGCGGCGAGTTGGGCTACTCCCTGCTGCACGCCTTTGGCGCGGTGTTCGACACCCCGGACCTCGTCGCCTGCTGCGTCGTCGGCGATGGCGAGGCAGAAACTGGTCCGCTAGCCACCAGTTGGCACTCGAACAAGTTCCTTAACCCGCAGCGCGACGGCGCCGTCCTGCCGATCCTGCATTTGAACGGCTATAAAATCGCCGGCCCCACGGTGCTGGCGCGCATACCCCACGCCGAGCTCGAGCAGCTGTTTCTCGGCTACGGCTACCAGCCCTACTTTGTCGAAGGCTCTGACCCGGTTGCGATGCACCGCCTGATGGCCACCGCGCTCGATAAAGCCTTCGATGACCTGCGGCAAATCAAGCAATCGCCCGAACGCCCACGCTGGCCAATGATCATCCTGCGCACGCCCAAAGGCTGGACAGGGCCGAAAGTGGTGGATGGGCTGCCTGCCGAAGGCTCCTTCCGTTCGCACCAGGTCCCGCTTTCGAACATTGGCACGAATCCAGAGCACCTACGCCAGCTTGAGGAGTGGATGCGCAGCTATCGGCCCGAAGAGTTGTTCGACGCGAGCGGGAAGCTGCGGCCGGACTTGGCGGCGCTGGCCCCCCAAGGCCCTCGCCGTATGGGTGCCAACCCGCATGCTAACGGCGGTACGCTGCTGCAGGATTTGATCATGCCGGATTTCCGCACCTACGCCGTCGACGTGCCCCAGCCCGGCACGGTGACCGCTGAGGCGACACGCGCGATGGGTTGCCTGCTGCGCGATGTCTTGACACTCAATGAAGACGCCCAAAACTTCCGCGTCTTTGGCCCTGATGAAACGGCTTCGAACCGGCTCGGCGCGGTCTTCGAAGTGACGAATCGCGAGTGGATGGCCGAGCGCTTGCCTACTGACGACCACATTGCCACGGATGGCCGCGTGATGGAAGTGCTGAGCGAACATATGTGCCAAGGCTGGCTCGAGGGCTACTTGCTCACGGGCCGCCATGGAATCTTTTCTTGTTACGAAGCTTTTATCCATATCATCGATTCGATGTTCAATCAACACGCCAAGTGGCTGAAAGTAACTCGGGGTATCCCTTGGCGCCGGCCGATTGCGTCGCTCAACTACTTACTCACTTCGCACGTCTGGCGGCAGGATCACAACGGCTTCAGCCATCAGGACCCGGGCTTTATTGACCAGGTGGTAAATAAGAAAGCCGAGGTTGTCCGCGTCTATCTGCCACCCGATGCGAATACCTTACTCTCGGTTACTGACCATTGCCTGCGCAGCCGGAATTACGTCAACGTCATCGTCGCCGGCAAGCAGCCAGCCCTACAATGGCTCAATATGGAAGCCGCCGAACGCCACTGCGCCGCCGGCATCGGGATCTGGACCTGGGCCAGCAACGACGCGGGCTGCGAGCCCGACGTGGTGATGGCCTGCGCCGGCGACGTGCCGACGCTTGAGACGCTGGCCGCTGTTGACCTGCTGCGGCAGCACTTACCGCAACTCAAAATCCGCGTGGTGAACATCGTTGACTTGATGACCCTGCAACCCGCTTCTGAGCATCCGCACGGCCTCTCCGATTGGGACTTTGATTCTATCTTTACCACTGATAAGCCCGTGGTCTTTGCCTATCACGGCTACCCTTGGCTGATTCATCGACTTACTTACCGCCGCCACAACCATGACAATCTGCACGTCCGCGGTTACAAAGAAGAAGGCACCACCACTACGCCCTTCGATATGACCGTGCTCAACGACCTTGACCGTTTCCACCTCGCCGGCGACGTCATCGACCGCGTGCCCCGCCTGCGCGATACCGCGGGACACACCAAGCAGTTTCTCCGCGATAAACTCGCCGAGCATCAGCGTTACATCGTCGAGCACGGCGACGACATGCCGGAAATCCGCGACTGGCAATGGCCCGCCAGCCGATGAAACACATTTGGGAACTTCCGCTTGCGGAAGTAATGCTGCAAGCGCGGGCCACCCCCGCCGGACTCACTTCCTCAGAAGCGGCGGAGCGCTTGCGGGTCCATGGCCGCAATAGCTTAGAGCAGGAGTCCCGCTTTGCCACACTACGGGCCATCTTTCAGTTATTCACCAATCCCCTGGTGCTGATTCTTTTAGCAGCCGGCGCTACGTCGCTGATCCTGGGCGACGGCGTGGGCGGCGGCATCATCATGGCCATGGTGCTGATGAGTGTGATGCTCAGCTTCTACATGGAGTATCAGGCCCGCCACGCGGTGGCCGAGATTCAGAAGCGGGTGGCTACCACGGCGGAGGTGCTCCGCGATGGCCAAGCGCGAGAACTTCCGGTGGCCGAGTTAGTGCCCGGCGACATTATTATCTTGAACGCCGGCGACTTAGTGCCCGCCGACGCTCGCTTGTTAGAGGAAAAGGATTTGCAGGTGCGGGAAGCCGCACTTACGGGCGAATCGCTGCCGGTGGAGAAAAACACCAACGATGTCTCGACTGACCCGAGTAACTGCGTCTTTCTCGGCACCGGCCTACAAACCGGCATCGCGCGCGCGGTAGTTGTCGCCACGGGCAAAGATACTGAGCTCGGCGAAACGGCCCTCAGCCTGGCGGCCAAAGCACCGGAGACCGAGTTCGACCGCGGCATTCGTAAGTACGGTGTGATGATCACGCGCGTCGTCCTGCTTTTAGTGGTTTTTGTGCTGCTGGTAAACCTGGGAATGCATCGGCCGCTGCTCGAGTCCTTCCTCTTCTCCATCGCGCTAGCCGTGGGGATGACGCCGGAGATGATGCCGATGATTATTACTATCACCCTCGCCGCCGGCGCGCGCCGCATGGCGGAGAAAAAGGTGTTGATTAAGCAATTGGCGGCGATCGAGGACTTCGGCAGCCTCACCATCCTCTGTAGCGACAAGACCGGCACCTTAACCGAGGGCACCATCGTACTCGATCGCCACGTCGATATCCGCGGCAAGGATGACGATACCGTACTGCGCTATGTCTACCTCAATAGCTACTTTCAGGCTGGCATTAAGAGTCCCATTGACGATGCGGTGCTTCAGCACGATCGTCCGGCGATTGCGGAATATATTAAGGTCGACGAAATCCCTTTCGACTTCCTGCGCAGACGCCTTTCGGTGGTGGTGCGGCACCAAAGCGGAGAACCGCTGCTGGTCACTAAGGGCGAAGCCGAAAGTATTTTCGCCATTTGCCGGTCGGTGAATATCGATGGCGCGGAACAGCCCTTCGACGAGGCCCGGCGCGCCCAAGCCCTGGCGACATTCCAACAGCTAAGTGCCGATGGCTACCGGACGATCGGCGTGGCGACGGCGAAGGTGCCGTCCCAGACCACTTATCGCGCCGTAAGCGAGCAGGAGATGACGCTCGAGGGTTTTGCCGCCTTCCTCGATCCGCCCAAACCGGGCATCGGCGAGGTGCTCACGACGCTCAAACAGAACGGCGTGTCCGTTGTCGTGATGACTGGCGATAACCAATACGTCACCCGCAAGGTGGCTCGCGACGTGGGCCTGCCGGTCGATCTGGTCCTTACCGGCCCCGATGTCGACGGTATGGACGATGCCGCCTTGGCCGTCCACGCCGAGCAGGGTGCCATCTTCGCGCGCGTGTCACCGGCGCAGAAGAACCGCGTGATTCTGGCCTTAAAGACGCGTGGCCACGTGGTTGGTTTTATCGGCGATGGCATTAACGACGCGCCGTCGCTCCATTCGGCAGACGTCGGCATCTCGGTGATGAATGGCGTGGCCGTGGCCAAAGATGCCGCCAAAGTAATTCTGCTCGAGAAAGATCTGGCCGTGCTGAACGAAGGCATTCTGGAAGGCCGGCGCAGTTTCGCTAACATCATGAAGTACATCGTGATGGGCACCAGCTCGAACTTCGGCAATATGTTCAGCCTGGCCGCAGCGGCGTTATTCTTGCCCTTCCTGCCGATGTTACCCACTCAGATTCTGTTGAATAACTTTCTCTATGACTTATCCCAAGTCAGCATCCCCAGCGACAATGTCGACGTCGCCTTGTTACATGTCCCCAAGCGTTGGCGGATCGACTTTATTACGAAATTCATGCTGATCATCGGCCCGATTAGCTCGCTCTACGACCTGCTCACCTTCGGTCTGCTCTTCTGGCTATTCCAGGCCGCCACCAATCCGCCGCTCTTCCGTACGGCCTGGTTTGTAGAATCGCTGGTGACCCAGACGCTGGTAGTCTTTGTGATTCGCACGGCGGGGAGCCCTTTTGCGAGCCGACCAGGCTGGTTCTTGCAGACAACAATACTTTCGGTCGTTGCGGCGGCGGTACTGATTCCTTTTACTCCACTGGGCGACCTACTGGGCTTCGTGCCGCTGCCTCTGAGTCTCCTCGGGGTGATCGCCCTGCTCGCCGGCACCTACTTAGTGCTGGTGCAGGCGGTAAAGAGTTGGTTCTATCGCCGTTATCCGCTGCTCTAATACACTTATGGAAACTGTCCTCACGATCAACGCCGGGTCCTCGAGCATCAAGTTCGCCCTCTATGCCATCGCGGATCCCCCGGCCCTGCAACTCTCCGGGAAAGTGGAGCGCATCGGGCTCAGCGGCAGCGCACTCAGCTTTCATCAGCACGCCCAAGGCGAAAAGGGCCGGTTGGCGAGCGAAGGTCTCACTCAGCTTACCGCCGCCGCGTTTCTGCTGGATTGGCTCGCCACCCGCACCGAGGTCGCTGCTCTTCGCGCGATCGGCCATCGCGTGGTGCACGGCATGCAGCAGACCGAACCCGTACTCATCACTCCGGACTTACTCGAAGAGCTGCACCGCATCAGCGCTTACGACCCAGAACATCTACCGCAAGAAATTGGGTTAGCTGAGGCATGCGCGGCCCGCTACCCTGACTTACCGCAACTCGCGTGTTTCGATACGTCCTTCCATCGGACGATGCCGCTAGTGGCGAAGTTACTCGCCATCCCCCGCCGTTTTGGCATTGAGCGCTATGGCTTCCACGGGCTGTCTTACTCCTTCCTGATGGAAGAGCTTGCCCGCCTCGCCGGCGCCCAAACCGCGAATGGGCGAGTGATCCTCGCGCATCTGGGCAACGGCGCGAGTCTGGCCGCGGTGCACAAAGGTAAGTGCATCGACACCAGCATGGGATTTACCCCCGCCGCCGGATTGCCGATGGGCACTCGCTCCGGCGATCTCGACCCCGGCGTGGCCGCGTACCTGATGCACTCCGGAAAACTCACGACGGACCAGTTCAATCAGCTGATACACCACGAGTCCGGCCTGTTGGGCATCTCGGAGATCAGCTCCGATATGCGCGACTTACTCGAAAGCCAAGACCCCCGCGCGACCGAAGCTGTGGACTTCTTCTGTTACCAAACCCGCAAATGGATCGGCGCCTACGCCGCGGCCCTCGGCGGACTCGACACCCTGGTATTCTCCGGCGGCATCGGCGAGAACGCGAGCGAAGTGCGGGCCCGTATTTGTGAAGGCCTGCAATTCCTGGGTATCGAACTGGATGAGCACGGAAAATCGACCGGCCGGGTTACCGTGCGCGTCATCCCGACCGACGAAGAGCGGATGATCGCGATGGAGGTCTGCCGCCTATTACAGGCCAAATTGCCGTAAGTGATGGTCAGTGTGGCGCCAGATAAGCACGCCCCAGTCGCGGGCGGTTAGCTGGCCGAAGCCCGGATGCTTCGGCCACGGCAACTCCTGCCCACGCTGGCCCAAGGCCTCCGTCAGACGCAAGAGCTCTTCGCGTTCCGCCTCAAAATTGGCGCCCGGCGGATCCTGCAACTCCGGTGCCGTCGGCAGGCCCTTCGGCCACGGCAACGGTGAGTGGATTGCCAGCCATCGCCCGACCGGGTTGGCCAGGAGCGTCCTCTTCGGAGCCACGGCCAAGGTCCCCAAGGCCATGCGCGCCCCGGCGATGAGGTGGGCCTGCATGGCGGAGGCCGTCATCTGACCCCACTTCCGGGGCGTGTCTGGGCGCAGTTGGCGTACTCGTCCCGCGAGGGCCGCGCGGACAGTGGGATCGAAGATGGTGGACATCGGATTTAGTTTACTCTCGCGGCTAACCGGGCTCCATTTGACAAGCCCACCGCCCAAACCCTACCCTAGAAGTTGGGTCCTCCGTAGTCCCCACGCCCTTGCCGGCGTAGCTCAGCTGGTTAGAGCGGCGGTCTCATAAGCCGCAGGTCGAAGGTTCGAGTCCTTCCGCCGGCACCACTCCTCAACTGGGGTCCTCCTTCAACGTGGGATACTAAAAAGGTACGCTGCCCTCGCAATGAAGCCTTCCCACATCCGCAATTTCTCGATCATCGCCCACATTGACCACGGTAAGTCCACCTTGGCTGACCGGTTGCTCGAAGCCACGCATGCCCTTTCCGAACGCGAAATGATGGCGCAAGTGCTGGACTCGATGGACCTTGAGCGCGAACGCGGCATCACCATCAAGGCCCACGCCGTCCGGCTCGACTATAAGGCTAAGAACGGCGAGATGTATCAGCTGAACCTGATCGACACGCCCGGCCACGTCGACTTCACCTATGAAGTCTCCCGCAGCCTGCAAGCCTGCGAAGGCGCGCTCCTCGTCGTCGATGCTTCGCAAGGCGTCGAGGCCCAGACACTGGCCAACACCTACCTCGCCATTCACCATAACCTTGAGTTGATCCCCGTGATCAACAAGATCGACCTGCCTTCCGCCGACCCGGACCGCATCAAAGACCAGATCGAGCAGATCGTCGGAATTGACGCTTCCGAGGCGGTGCTCGCCAGTGCCAAGAACGGCATCGGCATTGAGGATATTTTGGAAGCGGTGGTCGCCCGGGTGCCGCCACCCACCGGCGACCCCGAAGCGCCCCTGCGCGCCCTGGTCTTCGACTCCTGGTTCGACCCTTACCGCGGCGTCATCATCCTGATGCGCATCGTCGATGGCCGCATCAAGCTCGGCCAGAAGATCAAGCTGATGATGAACGGCACTTTGCACGAGGTGGAAGGCCTGGGCTATCAGTCGCCCAAACCCGTGCCTTGCAAGGAGCTTTCGGCGGGTGAGGCGGGCTTTGTCCACGCCAATATCAAGACTGTCTCCGACGCCAAAATCGGCGACACGATTACCGACGCGTTGAATCCGGCGAGTGAGCCGCTGCCGGGCTTTCAAGAGATCAAGCCCATGGTGTTCGCGGGCCTCTATTCGGTGGAATCGCACGAACACAATATTCTGCGCGATGCCCTCGAAAAGCTGCGCCTCAATGACTCGGCGTTTAACTTTGAGCCCGAAAGCTCGGTGGCGCTGGGCTTCGGTTTCCGCTGTGGCTTTCTCGGCCTGTTGCACTTAGAGATAATCCAGGAGCGCCTGGAACGCGAATTCAACATTGACCTGATCACCACCGCGCCCAGCGTGAGTTACTTGGTCACTTTGACGAATGGCGATCAGATCCACGTTGAAAACCCGTCGCGCTGGCCCGAGCCCACCGTGATCGACAAAATCGACGAGCCGATTATCGATGCGACGGTAATTACTCGCGAAGAGTATATCGGCGATATTTTGAAGTTACTCGAAGACAAGCGCGGCACGCAGAAGAAATTCGAACACATCGGCGGCGGGCGGGTGCTGTTGATGTACGAAATGCCGCTCTGCGAAGTAGTGCTCGATTTCTACGATCGCTTAAAGAGCTGTTCCCGCGGCTATGCTTCGCTCGACTATCAATTGTCGGGCTTCCGCACTTCGCCGATGGTGAAGCTGGATGTGCTGGTGGCCGGCGAGCCGGTGGATGCGCTTTCCATTATTGTCCATCGGGAATACTCGCACGAGCGGGGTAAAGCTTTAATCGAACGGCTGCGTAAGTTAATTCCGCGGCAGATGTTCGAGGTCGCGCTGCAAGCGGCGATTGGGGCTAAAGTGATTGCGCGCGAGACGATTTCGGCGCGAAGTAAGAACGTGCTGGCCAAGTGCTACGGCGGCGACATTTCGCGCAAACGTAAGTTACTCGATAAGCAAAAAGAAGGTAAGCGCCGCATGAAACGCGTGGGCCGCGTGGAAATTCCGCAGGAAGCGTTCCTGGCGGTGCTGAAAGTCAGCCAAGGTCAGAGTGACGACTAACTAACGGCTGGACAAGTGACTTCTTGCGTCACCGATACGCCTCGCCCATCGCCCTCCCGAACGCCGCCATCTCCACCGGGCTGCCAATCGCTAGCGGCGTGCGCTGATGGATGCCTTCGGGCTGGATGTCGAGGATGCGGCGGTGGCCGTCGGTGGCCAAGCCTCCGGCTTGTTCGGCGAGGAAGGCCAGTGGATTCGCTTCGTACAGTAGCCGCAGCTTACCGCCCGGATGGGTGACGGTGGGCGGATAGAGGAAGATGCCACCTTTAAGCAGCGTGCGATGGAAGTCCGCCACCAGCGAGCCGATGTAGCGCGAGCTATACTCGTGCCCCAGGCCGCCATTGCGTAACTGGGAAAGATAGGTTCGGTAGGGGGCTGGAAAGCGTTCGGCGTTGGCCTCGTTCACGGAGTAATAGTGGCCTTGCTCCGGCATCCGCAGGTGGTCATGGCTGAGCACGAAGGCGCCAATATTGGGGTCGAGCGTGAAGCCGAAGACGCCATTGCCGGCGGTGTAGACGAACATCGTCGACGGGCCATACACGACATAGCCGGCGGCCACTTGCTTGGAGCCCACTTGTAGGGCCGCCGCGTTGGGCACGTCACTCGGCTTTTCGGGCCGGAGAAAGATCGAAAAGATGGTGCCCACGCTGACGTTGACGTCGATGTTCGAGGAGCCATCGAGGGGGTCGAAGATGACGACATACTTGCCGGTCTCCGGCGCCCGGTCGAAGGTCACCGGCTCTTCATTCTCTTCGGAAACCAGGACGGCGACGGCGTCGCGCACGCCCAGGCAATGCAGCAAAGCTTCGTTGGCGTAGACGTCCAGCTTTTGCTGCGTTTCCCCCTGCACATTGGTGGCCCCAGCGGAGCCCGCAATGCCCAGCAAGCCGGCGCGGCGAATCTGCGCCTGGATCATTTTGGTGGCCAGGGTGATGCCCGAAAGCAGCCAGGAGAACGTGCCCTTCGCTCCGGGATAAAGGGCTTCCTGTTGCTGGGCGATGTGCTGTTGTACGGTAACAATCATAGTCCGGTGATGCGATGTTACCATCCTCGATATGTCCCCCGACGCCTTGTTTTTCTTCTCCTTACCGCCAATTTGCCAGCGCTCGGGCAAAGCCGTTTTCAGCCGGGGCTGCCCGCCCAGCAGGACGTGCAGAAGGCCTTGCGGTCGATCGACGAGCGCGCGTCGGCCATTGTCGACGAGTGGGTGAAAGACGTGGAGATACCGGCGCCTCCACCAAGGAGCAGGGAGCGGCCAAGTACAAGCGGGCGTAGATGGAGAAACTGGGCCTCGCCGTCATACGCACCGACGACATCTTCAAGGTAAGCGGCGTGCGCAAGGGCACCGGTGGCGGACCCAGCGTCGTCTTCGCCAAGTGGCATGATCGCCCTGGCCGTCTCACTCACCAATCCTTAACCAGCCTCGCGCTATACTCACGGTTGGTTCATGCTGCATCAACTGATTAAGGTTTGGTTCGAATGGTCCCGCGACATGGGCTACTGGGGGGTCTTTCTGATGATGGCCCTCGAAAGCACGATCATTCCGGTGCCATCTGAGGTAATTATGCCCCCCGCCGGTTACTGGGCGGCACAGGGGCAGATGTCGCTGGTGGGTGTTATCCTCGCCGGCGGCTTGGGGTCGACGTTTGGCTCGGCACTCTGTTACTGGTTCTCCCGCACCGTCGGCCGCGCGATGTTACTGCGCTACGGGAAGTGGATGTTACTCCCGCCCGAACGCCTCGAATTGGCCGAACGTTGGCTCAACGACTTTGCCGTGGGCGGCGTCTTTCTGGCGCGGTTATTGCCAGTGGTCCGCCACTTAATCGGCTTCCCGGCGGGCTTGGTCCGCATGCCGTTCGGGACATTTACTTTAGTTACTTTCGTGGGATCGACTTTATGGTGCGCGATTCTCGCCATCTTCGGCGCGCAGACCATCGGCAAGCAACCCGGGCTCATCGATGACCCGGAAGCGATGATGCAGGCCGTGAAGGGGAACCTGATCTGGTTTCTCCTGTTAGTCGCTGGCTTGGGCGCCGGGTGGATGTTTGTGAAGTGGTTCAGTCAGCGCAAGCGGACGACTGCCTAAATTGCATCGAACGGCAAGATTCGGCTGCGTCAAAGAGCTCAACGGCAGCGGGAAATGACTCATTCAGATGGGCGGTGACCCTCTGGTTTCGCATCGCCAGCCAATTGGCACTCCAAGTGCTCCCTGAAAACCATGACTTACCAACGGCTCTATTTTTTGGTCGTCTCATTTTTCGCTAGCGTCGCCTCGGCACCCGCACTCACGATTACTTCTGGCTACTTCGAGAAACTCTCTGCGGAGTACTCCCAACAGACATTTCGCCTTTATGGTGACGATGGCTCGGTTTTCAGGGACTTTGAAAACCGCATTGGTTCTGGAGAATGGCGCACCCAGTTCTGTACCGCCACCTGTTTGATGGATTTTTCCGGCTTCACCGCGAGCGGCCTGGGATTGCGCTCGCTCGCAGGGGTGCCCGTCGGTTACTGGTTCTTGGACCTCAACATGACCGGCCCCCTAGTTTCGGCCACCGCCGTCAATCGCTTCCCTTTCAGTCAATTTTCGACCTACGACACCGACTGGGGGACGGCGCCAGTAGCAATTACCGGAACTCTCAGTCTCAGATCACTGGCCCACGTTGAGACTCAGGTGCTGAACTTTACGACGGCGGGTATTGCTTCCGCCCAGAGTCACTATGAGGTGATGCAGGGCCCGTGGAACTACACTACCGCGCGCGTGGATTTCGTTCCCGAAGTTGCCTCAGCGCGATACTTACTCGCCGGCCTCGTGGGAGTTCTACTATTCCGCCGCAGGCGTCCCATCGGATAAACTGCCTGCCTCGGCGCCGGGCGAATATTGGTCGAGTGGTTCGATCAGTGCAAGCGAAAGGCGGATTAGATCGCTGAGATCATCCAAAGCCACACTGGCCAAGGGACCCGGGCGGCCTTCCAAAACCATCGCGGCCTCCATATCCGACACCGCCGAAATTAACCGGCGCGCCGCCCGCTCAATAGCCAACTCGAAAGCCGCCGGCTCCGGATCATTCTCCAGAATCGCGATCAGTTACCGAAGTGATGAAATCATGAAAAAGGGGAGCTGGACCCCAGCTCCCCTCATCGGTCACTCCGGCTTCTTCACCACGTCCCGCAGCAATACCGCCAACAACCCATCCGTCACCGACGCACTCTTCTCCCCGCCCGACACCAGCACGTCCGGCGTCAACCGGATGCCCTTCTCGGCCAGCACCGTGAAGATTTGCAGCATCGAGTAGTTCTCGCCCATGGCTTCGACACCGAGCCGATAAGCGTCAGCGCGGGCCTGGCCGATCGACCGGATGGCCTCGGCTTCATTGCGGCCGCGGATGGCGACCACTTCGGCCTCGGCCTCACCGATGCGTTTCTTGGCCATCGCCTCGCCCTCGGCGCGACGCGACATCACCAGCGAATCGCCTTGCGCCGCTTCCACGGCCGCTTTGGCCCGCATCTCGGCGACGCGGACGTCCTGCTCCGAATTCAGCAACTCCTTCTGCTTATC
>Ga0209490_10004773_pt1 | contig 12439 bp, 10 predicted proteins | sample MAT06_FD_187209 | JGI IMG/M metagenome (GOLD analysis project Ga0209490, IMG submission 187209) | Freshwater microbial communities from Lake Fryxell liftoff mats and glacier meltwater in Antarctica - MAT-06 (SPAdes) (version 2) | ecosystem: Environmental > Aquatic > Freshwater > Ice > Liftoff...
CTTTACAGGCAAGTGTAGCGAACAACAGACCTGCTGCTAAAGCAATTGAAGTGATGAAGCAACAAACGTATGGAACCAAGAAAGATATTATTTACCAAGCTATTGGAGCAGAAGTAAATCTGACCACTTAAAAATCTACTCAACTATTTCGAAATGGCTTGGTCTTTTGATCAGCCATTTTTTTATTTAATCAATTACCTTTACCAAATAATAACATCATGGGTAGCATAGTCAACGATACAGATATCAAAACCTTAATTAAAAAAGATAAGATCATTGCTGACATCTATCACAAACATCAATCGCCACCCAATTGGATGAGGCCGCAAGGGTTTGTAACATTATCAAAAATAATTTTGGAGCAGCAAGTTAGCTTGGCTTCTGCCAATGCACATTTTCTAAAATTAAGCACGTATGTAAAAGACTTTACTCCATTGTCGATTATAAAGCTGTCCGATGATGAAATGCGCAGTTGCCAGATCAGCCGTCAGAAATCAACTTATCTTCGGTCATTATCATCAGCCATAATTGACAATTCCCTTGATCTTGAAATGATATCAATTAAGAGCGAAGAAGAAATAAGAAAGGAACTGACAAACATCAAAGGCATTGGCAATTGGACGGTGGATGTTTACCTGATGTTTTGTTTGCAAGCAAAGAACATTCTACCTATTGGCGATATTGCGCTCGTTAATACGATAAAGGAACTAACGTCAGCAAAAACAAAAGAAGAAATGATTTCTTTTGCGGAAAGATGGAGACCACTACGCTCACTAGCCACTTACTTTCTATGGCATCACTATTTAGAAAAGCGTAAGAAAAAAAACTTGAGCTTTTGATTTCACTTTATTTAAATTTAAGTTCAAAATCTAAAATAAAAGAGGTAAGTACTTATAATAAACATATTGGGTTTGGACCTCTTTCTACTTCTATACTAAGCAAAATGCTAGAATTAAAATTAGATGAGTTTAGAAATATTGGTCATTTCAATTTTGCACTCAATACACCTACCGATTTTCCGAATTGCTTAATAGAAATAGCATTCTTATGTAATGAAGCAGATAAAAAAATATTGTAACTCCAGCATTTAAAAAACAAGTAGCGGCTAAGATTCAAGCAAGTATTAAAGATTGGCTGAAAGGAATTAAAAACCAGATAATTATTTTACAAACATCTTACTCGAACTCGGGTAATTTTTAATAGCAATAAAATATGATCCTTTAACTAATCTTTCTGTATTAAAACGTATTTCATTTTTACCGATGTTTAATAAAGTTGGCTTCGATTCTATTACATTACCAGAATTATCTACTAATTGTAAAATGATGCGTTTTAAATTTTCACTTTCTATTTGTGCTATTACAAAAGAATTTACTGGGTTTGGATACAACATTGTTATTGGTGTAGTAATGTAAACAAATACATTACTAAAATCGCTCAAACATCCTGTATTATTAATTCTTACTTGATATCTGCCATTTAACAATGGATTAAATATTTTACCTTTGGCAACTTCTACAGGATTACTATATAGAGTAGGATTATTATCAATTGATGATTTATACCAAATACTACCAGTATCAATACTACTCACCAAATTCTGGTTAGCATCTAAAGTAATAGCTGGCTTTTCGGGCGTTTTATTAATAGTAATTAGTTTATTTACTAAAGAAAAACAACCACCTGTGCTATTTACTGTATAGCTAGCATTTACTTTCCCTTGCTTTATTGGAAGCAAAACGCCAATGTTATTGATAGTTGCAATATCAAATGAATCTACACTCCATATACCTCCAGTTGTAGTATTTGATAATAAAAGTGTTGTTCCAGTGCAAACAGAACTCGCTCCAATTATAGGAGATACTATAGGTTTAGAATAAACAGTTACATTTTTTACAACTTTGGTTTCACAACTCTTAGAATTGACAACGGTATAGGATATTGTAGTGGTTCCTGTAGTAATTCCATTTACTTGAGCAGCTACACCAGCATCTATAATAGATGCTATTGAAGTATTGTTACTACTCCAAACTCCACCACTAGTTGTAGTTGAAAAAGTAGTAGATCCATCTTTGCAAGTTTGTTCATTACCAGTAATAGCATTTACTTTTGGTAAACTATCTACAACTATATTTCGTTTTACAATTGTTTTACAACCATTAGCATTAGAAACAGAATATAAAATAGGAGCTGTTCCAACTTTTAGTGGAGTAATGAGTCCCTCGGTGTTAATAGTTGCAATTGAATCTTTTCCGCTACTCCAAATTCCACCTACAACTCCATTCGAAAATTTGGTTAAATTATTAATACAAACCTGATTTGCTCCAATTATTGGACTAACAATAGGCAATTCATTAACAATACGACTAACAGGAACTTTTTTAGATATAGCATCTGGTGATGAAACAACTATACTATCTGTAATTGTTTCAGCTTTACTAGTAATCATTCTTGTATATATAATTGTTGTATCAACAATACCTTCAGTTTGAGATAAAGTAAAACTATTAGTATATCCACTATCAATTCTTGTTGAAATTTCAAATCCGGCTGGAGCCGCAACTACAATATTATCTGATAAGCCGCTTCCACTAACTTTAATATTTTGTACTGAAGATGTAGAACCTACACAGCTTACAAAGGTATTTAATGTTCCAAAAGCATTAACAGTTTGATTGAATCTAATAACAGTTATCAAATGAGTTTTAACTGTTTGCTGATCTTCTGAAGTAATAATAATTTCGATTGAATTTTTGCCAAAATTTAATGGCATTTTATTCGATAAAAATCCACTTTTTACTATTGACTTAGCACTTCCATTTATTTTTACTTCAATTACAGCTGCTGAATCTGCAGCTGTTGCAGTTAATGCAATGCTATCTGTAGTTTTGGAAACACTGGTTGAATAAGTTAGAGTTTCAGAAGAAAAAATAGGAGATAAAGTACCAGCCGAAATGGTTAATGTATTTAAATTAGTATTAGTTGAAGCGACTCTAAATGCCCAAGTAGCGCCAATTGTATTATCACCCGGCCCACCAATAAACGCGGTACTTGCATCTGCACTTAAAGCAATTGAAGAACCAAATAAAGAATTGCCTATTGCGTTTTTACCCGTTAAAATTGTAGATTGTTCTTTCCATTCTCCGTTAATAGATTTAGTAAAAGTATAAATAGCACCTTTATTATTGGCTAAAGGTGCACTAACAAGTATTGTATTTCCATCTGCACTCATTGTAACAGACTTTCCAAGTTGTATATCATTACTTGCTGTGATTCCAATTAATGGAGTTAACAACGTAAATGAATTATTTATATCTTTTTCAAAAACGATAGCGCCTGCGCCCCCAACTTCTGTTTTATTTCCACCAACAACAATTCTATTTCCATCTGCATTAATAGTTACTGATGAGCCAAAATTTGATATGCTAATTGCATCACTTGCATTAAATTTTGGACCTCTTTGCAACCATCTATTATCAATTTTTACAAATACCCAAGCTGCTCCTTTTCCTTTATTATCTTGATTTCCACCGCTAACAATCGTATTGCCATCAGCACTAATAGCTATTGAATAACCCAACTGAGGTAATCCAATTGCACCTACTGGGAAAAGACTACTTTCTTCTGTCCATACATTTATATTTCTCTTAAATACCCATAAAGACCCTTCACCACCATTATTTTGCTTGCCTCCTATTACTGCAGTATTTCCATCTGCACTAATAGCTACAGAATATCCTTGCTGGGCAGCTCCCCTTGATCCAGTGCCAACTAATTTATTACCCTGCTGAGACCAAACGCCATTAGTTTTATTAAATACCCAAGCTGCTCCTTGATTTGCATTATCAATATAACTTCCAACGATAGCAGTATTACCATCTGCATTTATGGCAACAGAATATGCTTGTTGAGAATTATTTGAATTGATACTAAAAAGCTGATTTCCTTCTTGTCCCCAAACACTATTTGTTCTTTTATAAATGAATACATTTGCTTTACTTCCTACAACAGCAGTATTTCCATCTGCACTTATAGCAACAGAATAACCATATTGTGCATTTACTGTAACACCATTAATTTTTTCACCCTGTTGTAATGTTGGGTATGAAGTAGGTATTACCGAAAAATTATCTGCAGTTACAGTACCAATTGCAGTAGTAATATTTACTTCTGCTGTATTAGCTCCTGGCATTACCATAACCACCAAATTGGTATCTGTACTGCTAATTATTAAAGCTGAAACTCCTCCAATACCAACAGTTATTAAATTTTTAAAATTAGTTCCTGAAATTTTTACAAGTGTTCCAATAGTACCTTTAGTTGGTGTTAAATTGGAAATAGTTGGTACCGGAAGTTTTACAAAAATACTTGCAGGCCCTACTCCATCTGCAATAGATCCTAAAATTATTGTACTAGCATCTGCACTCATTCCTACAGCTAAACCATTACTAGTAGTAGGAATATTACCTACTCCTACTAATTGATTATTATTTTGAGTCCATTTATCTCCATCTCTTGTAAATAGTAAAGCAGCACCTTTAGAACCATCATTATTTGTGCCACCAATAAGGGCAATATTACCATCTGCATTTAATGCTACAGAAAATTTTAATCTTGCAGTATCTCTATTAGTATCATTACTCACTAATTTACTTCCTTGTTGTACCCATTGATTTCCATTTCTTGTAAAAATCCATGCAGCACCTTTTCCTTTATTGTCTTTACCTCCAGCAACAATTATTGTATTCCCATTGGCATTAAAACTTAATGAAGAACCTTGTTGTGCAGTATCAATACTACCTGTGCCTGATAATTTATTGCCTTGTTGGCTCCAGATACTATCAGTTAGCGTATAAATCCAAATTGCCCCTCGTTCAGAATTATCGGTATTTCCACCAACTGCTGCTGTTTTGCCATCGGCACTTATTGTAACAGCATAACCTTGTTGTGCATTTCCAATTGCACCTGTGCCAACTAATTTATTTCCATACTGTTTCCAAACTCCGTTAGTTCTCCTAAATAACCATGCTGCTCCTTTAAAATTATTATCGCCCATTCCTCCAATAATAGCAGTATTGCCATCAGCACTAATACCAACAGAACTGCCCTGCTGCGCAGTGCCTACATTGCCTGAACCTATTAATTTGTTTCCTTGCTGCCTCCAATTTCCAATGTTGTCTCTTGTAAATATCCATGCAGCACCTTGAAATGTATTATCTGTTATGCCGCCTACAATAACAGTGTTCCCATCTGCACTTACAGCTAAGGAGTAACCTTGTTGCGGTTTCCAAACGGTGTCGGTACCAATTAACTTTTTACCTTGTTGTTTCCAATCTCCATTAGTACGTGTAAATATCCATACAGCACCCTGATATTCATTATCTGTAAAACCACCCACTACAGCAGTATTGCCATCTGCACTTAATGCTACAGCATTTCCTTGGTTAGAAAATCCAATAACTCCAGTCCCAAGTAATTTTATACCCTGTTGAACAGTAGGGATATCAGCAGAAGCAACAACAAAATTATTAGTAGATACAACTGATTTACTTGTAATAGTTAAAGAAATTTTACCCGATACTGCACCTGGCATTACCATTGCTACTAAAGTAGCACCATTATTACTAATAACTATTGCAGAAACACCGCCTATAATTACGGAAGTAGGATTGTTTAAACTTGTGCCAGTAATTTTAACTAAAGATCCAACTGCTCCTTTCTGTGGAGTAAAAGATGAAATAGTTTGGGCCTTAACAGTGAGGGCACAAATATTAAATACTAAGTATATTACTATACCAGCAGCTGTTTTCATCTAATAAAATTACGAAAAATAATGCTAGCAACTGCTATGGCCTTATTTCTACTCTAGTTCCAACAGGTAATAGGTTAAAAAGCTCTTGAATATATTGGTTTTTAGTACTTATGCATCCTTCAGTCCAATTACGATACTGGTCTATGGCATAATCTTCATGTGGCCAAGTACCATGAATTCCTATTTCACCACCTATTAGAGCACTTTGAGGAACAATTCCTTCTGCTTTACGTTGCCTAAACTTTTCGAAACTTGCTTGATTGGGATAATCTATACTTAAAAACCGATTCCATTTCTCATGCTTTCTTTTACCTATTAAATGAAATACCCCTTCAGGTGTTTTTCTATCGCCTTGCATCATTTTATCTCCCAAATCTTTGCTTCCAAAAACAACAGGATACGAAGCCATCCATTCTCCAGCAGAGTCGTAAACCTTTAATTCATATTCGCTTTTAATTATATAAACTGAAAAACTATTTTTATCTGCATTGATTAAATTAATGCGAACAGGCTTTCGAAATGAACTAGTAATTATTACTGCTCCTAAAAACAATATCCAAAAAGCAATGGATTTCATGAAATGATTTTAAATTGTAAACGAAAATTACAATAAATCATTGTTGAAGCTATGTTAAATAAAAACACTCCCTAGAAAAGGAGCGTTTACTAACATGAGAAAAAAACTTTTGATTACCAAGTGCTAAAGCGAATACCAACTGTATATGGATACTGCTCAACACGGGTTACACTTTTTTGCAATCCGTTCAGGCTATACGATCCATAAATCCTAACCGGACCTAGGCCAAATTCTGTAATAGCAGCTAAGCGCCATGGCTCTAATTCAAAATTGCCATCTACTTTTTGTTTGCCTCGTTCTCCACTAACTTGTTTATTTCTTGAATCAACTAAATAACCAGCACTCATACCTGCACTAAAACTAAATCCGTTTCTTTTATCAGGTGTAACATTTACATTAATCATCATTGGAATAGTTAAATACCCAACAAATAATTTATTCTTGCTAAAACCAATTGAATCATTATGAACAAAAGGTTGAGGGTCTTTACGATAACTTAATCTTGTATCATATCTGAAATTATACGTTTCATAACCAAGACCATATTTTAAATTCAAAACATGCTTGCTAATATTTAACTTCTGCATAAAAAACCAAATATTAACATTACTTGTTTTTCCAGTGTTTAATTGATAACTGTTTTGATTAACTGGACCATCTGCTGGTCTTAAAGTTTTAAAATAACTTCCAGCTTGTGCACTAGCATAATTGGTATTATCACGAAGATTTGCAAAACCTAAATCAAATATCCACCAATTGGTACTGATATTTTTTTTCTTAGCTGGACGACGCTCAACTTTAAAAGTAACATTTACATCATTATTATTTCCACGGGAAGTAGATTCGCCAGTTTTATTTTTCTTAATGATAATAAAATTACCAACTTTAACAGTGTCGGTTACTTTTACAGTACTATCTGTTTGTGCAAAACATGTTCCTGCAGTAAGCAATACTGCTGCAATACTTAACATTTTTTTCATAGCATTATTTATTTGTGTCTGTTTTATCCTCTATTTGTTTGGATTTGGAGCGGAAAATAGTTCCAGCTTTGCGGAGAAATCCTCTTAGTTTATCTTTATTAATTTCTAGTGAGCCAACGTATAAACTATTACTAGATTCATCTGTATCTAATTCTCTGTATACCGCTTGTTTAATGATGCTTGGCTGATCGGGTTCATCAATTAATGATGCTGTAATGGTTTTACTTTTTTCAGTTAGATCAATGATTGATAAAGTATTATTACCTATTTTAGAAATTGAATTTGTATTTGCAGTTTCTAGTTGAGTATTTTCTGAAATGGCTGTTTTATTATTAGAAGCAATTAAATCATTTGAAGTAATTGCAATTTCATTTTGCACATCGGCTTTAGCTTCTTTTTTAATGTAACTATTTAAGTTGCCATTTAAAATAATTGGCTCAACTGCTACTACATCTTTAGAAATTGATTGCTCTGTTTTATTGCCAGAAGAAATGAACGTATTTTTTACTTTTGCCATTTGTTGGTTAGGTTGCTTAACTGAATTATTTGGTACAATCATCCATATTGAAAAAATAAGCCCAATAATTGCAGCTGCAATAGCTAATCTTCTCCAGTTAAAATAGATAACCGGCTTTTCATCTTCTTCTTTTTTATAAAGCAATTCTTTATTATCAAATGCAATAATTTCTTGAGATAAAATAGTTTTTTGTAACAATAAGAACTCTGCTTGTAAAGCTGGATGCTGCAAAACAAAAAGTTCTACTTCTTGTTTTTCTTTACTGCTTAATTCATTATCTATATAAAGTAAAAAATAATCTTCATAAGTAGATAATGACAAAGAGGGTGATTCAATTTTTAATAAACTTTCTTTATTCAAATAAATTATAGAATCATCAATTGGCAATTTAGTATCTTGCAATAAAGCCAATTCACTTGCCAAGTCTGGATTTTTATCGATAAACTCTTCTACATCTTTCTGCTCTTGAATAGACAGTTCCCCGTCTACCCAAAGTAGAAAAAATGTTTCGTAATTATGTCGATTGATTTCCATGATATTATTATACGTTTTCTTTACTTACTAAATAGTTTTTTAATATTAGTCTTGCTCTGTGCAAATAAACTTTAACCTGACTTTCATTCAAACTCATTATTGAACCAATTTCTTCGTAACTATATCCTTCATAGTCTTTCAACATTACTAAACTTCTTTGTGTTTCATTGAGCTTGTTTAAAGCCTCCATTAAAATTTTCTTTAAATTACCACTCTGTTGATATTGAACCCTTACATCATCCGTAAAATCTTCTTTCAAATGAATTCGCCTATTTTTTCTAATATGATCAATCATTTGATTATATGCAACTGTAAATAGATAAGATTTTGATTTTTCTGTTTCTACCATTTCCCTATTTCTCCATAATTTTTCGAAAGCAGTTTGTACAATATCTCGTGCATCCTCCTCATGTCGAAGGTTTTTTAGAATAAACCGAAAAAGGTTATCGGAATATTCGTTTACACAATAGTTATACTCGCGTTCATTCATAAATAAGCAGAAAATGATGGTATAATAAACAAATTACTCCTATGATACGATTCAATGGAATATTTGTTACAGAAATATTAAAAAAAATTAGAATCCTGCCACTTTAATTAAATAATAAAGTACCCCCACGCAGATAAAAAAGATAAAAAGCGAACCATAAAAATATCGGAAACCTCTTTGAGCAGTGGCATTTTGGGTATTTTCATCCATACTCGTGAATTCATGAATTGTTTCCAAAAAGTATTGTTTACCGCCAAAAGCAGCAAAAGCAATCAGATAAATAAGTGCAAGGGTCATAATAATACCAACTCTTCCGGCAACTTCCCAATAATGGAGTTCATTTAGTACAAAATAAATATTATCTCTGCCTTCAATAATTAAAAAGTAAATGAGAACTAATGCAACGATAGTTAGCAAATTGGCAATTAGCGTCAATCCTATCATGTGAATACCATTGGTTTTCACTTGAATTGACCTTTTTTGAGCCCTTAAAACCGAATAATCTTGGCATATAATTGCCTTAAATATGTTCATATTCCAGATTACAATTAATATAAATCAATACAACTTACTAGTAATTGGCCTTTAAATAGATTGGATAAAAGAGATTATAACGAAAATAAAAATACATTATTTCCTTTATAAATAAAAGAAACAGTTTAATAATCTATGATTTGTTCACTAATAGTTTCAGGAATTTCTCTCCATTCGTATTGCTGATTTCTTAATTGCGGCTCAAAACCCGCTTCTTTTATAGCTTCTTGAATACTTTTATACGTAAAACGATGAGGTGCGCCAGCAGCGCTAACTACATTTTCTTCTAACATAATGCTTCCAAAATCATTAGCCCCAGCATGTAAACATATTTCGGCTGTTTCCTTGCCAACGGTTAACCAACTTGCCTGAATATTCTTAACATTTGGCAACATAATTCTACTAATAGCAATCATTCTTATGTATTCATCTGGAGTAGTAAGGTTATGAACCCCTCTAATTTTGGTCAATAATGTATCAACATCCTGAAATGTCCATGGTATAAATGCCAAAAATCCTTTAGCATTTGCTGGTTTTTTAGCTTGAACATCTCTAATACTTACCAAATGTATAAATCGCTCTTCTAAGGTTTCAACATGACCAAACATCATTGTAGCACTCGTAGTAATATTAAGTTTATGCGCTTCATGCATAATTGTTAACCACTCTTCGGCTCCACATTTGCCTTTAGAAATAAGCCTTCTAACCCTATCTACTAAAATTTCTGCTCCTGCGCCAGGCAATGAATCTAAACCTGCCTCCTGCAATGTTTTCAGTACATCATGGTGACTCATTTTTGCCAATTTAGCAATATGGGCAATTTCTGGGGGTCCTAGAGCATGTAATTTTAAAGATGGATATTCTTGCTTTAGCTGACGAAATGTTTTTGCATAAAAATCGATACCTAATTCAGGATGATGCCCTCCTTGGAGCAATAGTTGATCTCCTCCATATTTAAAGGTTTCTTCAATTTTTTTGCGATAAACAGGCATTTCGGTGATATATGCTTCTGCATGTCCCGGAATTCTGTAAAAATTACAAAATTTACAATTAGCAATACAAACATTGGTGGTGTTTACATTTCTGTCTATCTGCCAAGTTACTTTACCATGAGGAACTTGTTTTTTTCTTAACTCATCAGCAATATTCATTAAATCGGTCAAGGGTGCGTTTTCGAATAAAAACATTCCCTCCTCTACTGATAAAAATTCAAAATCTAGCGCCCTTTTGTATAATTCAGCTAACTGCATATTTTAGTTTGTTACTCTATAACAAAGGTAATGTTGAATAGTTGTTTGATGCAACCTAATTATAAATCATCGTGTCCTATATTTGTAATTTGAAACATATGTTACAAAGATTGCTATTGTTATTTGCCCTTTTGGGCACTCAAACTGTATTCTCCCAAGAAGAGTTTGTTTCGCCTGAATGTAAATTAATTACCAAACTACCCTTTTCACAGCTTTCGGGTGGGATAATCATTATAAGAGCAAAACTGGACAACTATCCTGATTCACTCAATTTTGTATTGGATACGGGCAGTGGAGGAATTTCCCTAGATTCTATTACTACTGAAGAGTTAAAAATTCCCCGAATTAAAACAGAAAAAACGATCAGAGGAATAGCAGGATTTAAGAAAGTAGATTTTGCCATGGACCATTCTTTGAATTTTGTAGGATTAACAGTTGATCACCTTGATTTTCACATAAATGATTATGAATTATTAACGAGTGTGTATGGAGTAAGAATTGACGGAATAATTGGTTATAGCTTTTTAAGAAGATATATAGTTAAATTAGATTATGATATAGGCAAAATAGAAATTTACACCCCAGGAACTTATAGATACCCAAGAGGAGGATTTTTATTGAAGCCTAATTTTACAACTTTGCCACATCAAATGGCTTTTATACAAGATGGCAGAGGAATTTTAAATAGGTTTATTTTTGATACGGGAGCTGGTTTATGTTTTTTATTATCAAAGGACTTTATAGAAGATAGTGCATTGTTTAAAAAGAATAAAAAGTTCTACACTACACAAGCGGAGGGACTTGGCGGGAAAAAACAAATGGAATTAACTACTGTAAAATCTGTAAAAATTGGCCCATTTAAATTTAGAAATGTTCCAGCGCATGTTTTTGAAGATTCTTATAATGTAACGAGCTATCCTCTTTTAGGTGGGATTATTGGAAATGACATTTTAAGAAGGTTTAATGTGGTACTTAATTACCCTGAACAATCTATACATATCAAACCCAATAGCCATTTTAATGAAGATTTCGACTATAGTTATACTGGTCTTGGTATTTATTTAATTGAAGGAGAAATAAGGGTAATTGATATAGTTAAAGACTCTCCAGGAGACAAAGCAGGATTTAAAGAAGGGGATGTAATTTTTTCGGTTGAAAGTAATTACACCAAGAATATTCAGATTTATAAAAATCTATTTCAAAATGCACTTGGAAGAATAAAAGTAGTAGTTTTTAGAGGTCCAATCCCTATGATATTAACCCTAGATGTAAAAGATATACGCAAAAACTAGTTACTACTTATATTATCATGTTTTATCTCTACAATGAACTATTTTGCATGCCGATTAGTATTTTATGATACAGTACAACAGATTTATATTAGATAATGGCTTAACCGTTTTGGTACACGAAGACAATGCTACGCCAATGGCTGTAGTGAATGTTTTATATGATGTTGGTGCAAGAGATGAGCAATTCAATAAAACTGGTTTTGCGCATTTATTTGAACATTTAATGTTTGGAGGAAGTGTAAATATTCCAGACTATGATGAACCTTTGCAAAGAGCAGGTGGAGATAATAATGCTTTTACTACACACGATCTTACCAATTATTATTGTCAACTTCCTGCACAAAATATTGAAACTGCATTTTGGTTAGAAAGTGATAGAATGTTGAGTTTGGCATTTAGTGAAAAAAGTTTAGCAGTTCAACGTAAAGTAGTATGCGAAGAATTTAAAGAACA
>Ga0209490_10004775_pt1 | contig 12437 bp, 13 predicted proteins | sample MAT06_FD_187209 | JGI IMG/M metagenome (GOLD analysis project Ga0209490, IMG submission 187209) | Freshwater microbial communities from Lake Fryxell liftoff mats and glacier meltwater in Antarctica - MAT-06 (SPAdes) (version 2) | ecosystem: Environmental > Aquatic > Freshwater > Ice > Liftoff...
GAAACTCCAATTGGTGCAATGGATAGACTAGAGGAGATGAGAAAGCATATTTGTATTCATTAATATTATTTATTCAAGAACTTCTCCTAACCATTTGCCAAAACTCAATGCTGGTGTGAGTAACATGCCTCCGCAGAATGCATGTCCGCTTGTTGCTGCGGCCCCCAAAATTTCTCCGGCAGCATATAAATTTTTGATAGGTATTTTATTCTCAACCAGTACTTGTAAATTCTCATTCACTTCAATGCCTCCAAAACTAATGAGAGAATAGGCATATACTAAAATGGCATAATAAGGAGCTTGTTTTATTGGATGATCTAAATAAGTTCTTCCAAACGAAAGATCAGATTTGGTTTCACAATATTGATTGTACTGAGTAATTGTTTCTGATAATGATTGTAAGGGCAATCCTATTTTTTGGGCAAGTTCATCAATTGAATTTGCTTGCCAAACAGCATTATTCTTTTTGCTTTCTTCAATCAACTGATTGTAGGTCCATTGTGGTACTACACATGCTCCATCTTTTAAAGAATGTTCATCAAATATCAACCAAAATCTTCTATTAGATTGTTGAAGTACCACCCGTTCTCTTTCATCTACATTTAAATCGTATTCATTCATAAATCGAAAACCCGCTTCGTTTACATAAATTTCTCTTTGCTTTCTATCCATACTATTACTCACTCTGGCCCATGCACCCCAAAAGTCAACCCTGCCACTAGCTGGTATTAATTCTATACCACCAAGAGTAGAAGAATGTTTTTCACTTCCACTAAATAAGCCACCCATTTCTTTTACTGCAATAATTCCATCACCTGTTGAATCTGGATTTGCAGTACTAATTAATCGAGAAGCATTTTGGGTAACACTATTAAAAAAAGCTGGATTTGAAGCGTAACCTCCTGTTGTTAAAACATAATTCGTAGCATAAATAGTTTCAACAGTTTTGGCATTTTCAATAACAATTCCAGTAATTCGATCATCAGTCCTATTGATCGATTTCATTTTTGTAGATAATTTGCATTCAATGTTTCCAATTGCAATGTATTGATCCCACAATGGTTGTATTACTTTTAGAATTGTTTTACCAGGAGCACTTATAGTTGGAGGTGCATCGTTTATTCCTAAATAAGTTCTTGGATTACTGTAAGGTTCATGGCCATAAATAAGAAGTGGAGCTTTTTCATGAAATGGGTAACCTAATTTATCTAACCAATCAATAGTAATTGGTGCTAAATCAACTGCTTTTCTGGTAAGCACAGGATTCATGGTATTTTGACTGATTCTTACTATATCAGCATAATGTTCATCGGTAGAATCGGCTATTCCTTTTAGTTTTTGACGATCGGTTCCAGCCCCTGATAAATGCCCAGCAGTGTAATGCAGAGTGCCCCCAACACGTTCAGATTTTTCAATAACCAATACTTTTTTACCTCTTTGGGCAGCACTAATTGCACAACTCATTCCAGCAGTTCCCGCGCCTATGATGATTAAATCTGTTAACATGACTTAAATTGAGGAATACATTTGTTGATTTAGTTAATGAAGTTAACTAATTTTAATGCAATTATTATGAATACATCTATTCCTCCATACAAGGCACTTGCTTTACAAACAACTACTCAATCTGTAAATAGTTGTAATGATTATGCTGCAGCTAAACCCATCATGATGCATACTATTGATAGGGTATCTAAGCAAGTAAAAGCATCAAAAGCCTTTATAGGCCCCGATTTAAAACTAGTGGTATTACCCGAATATTTCTTAACCGGATTTCCTATGGGTGAAACTATGGAACAGTGGCGCAATAAGGGTTGTGTTGATATGGAAGGCGATGTATATGATGCAATTAAACAAATTGCTATTGATGCTCAGGTTTATTTAAGTGGAAATTTATATGAGTTGGATCCTCATTTTCCTGAACTCTATTTTCAAGCTAGTTTTATTATTAGTCCCGATGGAGAATTAATTCTGCGATATAGACGGTTAAATAGCATGTTTGCTCCAACGCCACATGATGTTTTGGATGAGTATATAAAAATTTATGGAGAAGAAAGTTTATTTCCTGTTGCCAAAACTGCTATTGGAAATTTGGCTTGTATAGCTTCAGAAGAAATATTGTATCCAGAAATTGCCCGATGTTTGGCATTGAATGGAGCTGAAGTTTTTTTACATTCCACATCAGAAGTTGGGGCACTTACTTTAACTCCCAAAAATATTGCTAAGCTAGCGCGATCAATAGAAAATATGGCTTATGTTATAAGTGCTAATAGTGCTGGTATTACAGGTTATGCAATACCTTCATCCTCAACCGATGGTCATTCGCAAATTGTACAATACGAAGGGAATAAATTAATTGAAGCTGGTTTTGGAGAAAGTATGGTGGCTAATGCTACAATACATATTGATGCTTTAAGACATCATCGTAATAGACCGGGAATGGGTAATTATTTATCTCGTCAGCGCATGGAATTATTTGCTAAAACGTATCAACAATCTATATATCCTGCAAATTCGCTGGCCGATAAAAAAGCCGATCGAGCTCATTTTATTCAAACACAGCTTGGAGTGATTGAGGCTTTGAAGCATAAAGGAGTATTGTAGCGTTTATAAGGATATTGGGTTTACATAGTTTTTTATTGAAAACCAATCAAAGGGAGAATTAAATAAATTGAAAAGCAGTATATGAAAAAAATAATTATTTATGTAGCACTAATCTTCTGTGTAAAAATAGCAGAAGCTCAAAATGTGCCCTTTAACGAGGATGTATTTAACAAATGGATAGATATGAGAGTGGGAAATGGAAAATCACCAGCTATCTGGTATTGTTTTGGAGAAGTATATAGTTATCCAAGTGGCAAACTAGTTGCTAGAATGGAAGGAATTGATCAGGCCAATTTAATAAGGGCAACAAAAGACAGTGCTATACAATTGAATAGGAAAATATTTTTGTACGAAAACCTCGATGGATCGGTAATGTATGAGAACAATGGTCAGCCAGTAGAGCATATAGAGTACCCCTATCAGCTTATTAAATATGTATTGAATGGCGACAAATTAAAAACATGGGTAACTCAAGGTGTTGGTGAAAGAATGCAAACAATGGGACCTGGTTATAATTCAACTGCTCGTAAACTAGGTGAAAATTATGTTTTTTCTTCACCGGTGTTTCTCAACTTCGAAACGCCAAGAGGTAAATATGAGGCTTTTGAGAATTACGATTTTTTTGTGAATTTTTCTGCTAAGAACACTAAAGACAAGTACCAGCTAACTTGGAATCGTTATGGCGATTTACCACCATTTATTGGTGGGGGTAAAGGGGTAATTCAATTGGTTTGCTATAGAGTAGATAAGTTTGATGACTTACCTCAAACACTTAAAAAACATATACGTGAGAAAGCGCCTTTATGGAAGGCCCCACCAAAAGATATGGAAGAAATTAAACAAATGCAGGGTATAAAATAATCTTTGAATTTATGAAAATTAGAAACCCCCGAACTGGGCAGTACGATTATGAAATACCTGATTTAACTTCAGCAGAAGTAAATAAAATATGTAAAGACTTGCGTAAAAATCAGCATGAATGGTTTAAAGAAGGAGTAGAGAATAGGATAGCTGTTTTACAAGAATGGAAATCGGTTGTAATTGAAAATCGACAAGTATTAATTGATGCATTATGTATTGATACTGGTAGAGAATGGGAAACCATTTTAGAAGTAGATTTGGTAGCATCTTCAATTGATAGATGGTGTGATATAGCCAAACGTTTTTTTATTCCTTCCGAACAAAAAAATTCCTCCATTCCATTTATTAAATTACAGCAAAGCCTAGTACCTTTTGAATTAGTTGGTGTAATTTCTCCTTGGAATTTTCCATTGTTACTTTCTTTAATAGATACTATACCTGCTTTATTAGCGGGGTGCGCAGTAGTGGTTAAACCAAGTGAAGTAACACCAAGGTTTATTGCTGTTATGCAACAAACAATTGATGCAGTACCTGGCATTAAAAAAATATTTTCTTATATACCTGGTGATGGAATTGTTGGAACCGAATTGGTAAATACTTGTAACTTAATTTGTTTTACCGGAAGTACAACTACAGGCAAGAAAGTGTATGATGCAGCAAGCAAAAGAATGATACCAGTTTTTTTAGAATTGGGCGGAAAAGATCCTGTAATTGTAATGGAATCGGCCGATTTAGATTTGGCAGCTACTTCCATTTTATGGGGAAGCACTGCTAATGCTGGGCAAAGTTGTTTAAGCATTGAAAGAATTTATGTGCAGGAGAACGTGTTTGAAAAATTTACTAAACTATTGGTTGAAAAAGCAAATGATTTATTGTTAAATTCAACTGATATCCATTACGGTGAAATTGGACCGATTATTTTTGAAAAACAAGCTCGTATTATTAATGAACATTTATCTGATGCTATTGAACAAGGAGCGGAAATACTCACTGGCAATTCATCATGTGATTTAATTAATGGCGGGTATTATTGTAAACCAACTGTATTAGTAAATGTTACACATAATATGAAGCTAATGCAAGAAGAAACATTTGGTCCGTTAATGCCAGTTATGCCTTTTTCTACTAAGGAAGAAGCTATTGCATTGGCCAATGGAACCGTATATGGATTAAGCGCAGCTGTATTTGCAGGAACTATAGAAGAGGCAATGGAAATAGGAAAAGAAATTGATGGAGGAGCTATTAGTATTAATGATTGTGCATTAACTGCAATAATGCATGAAGGCGAAAAAAATTCTTTTAAAATGAGTGGTATTGGAGGCACAAGAATGGGTCCATCTGCCATTCAACGCTTTATGCGGCAGAAAGTTTTTATTATTAAAGATCAACCTATAGTTGCTCCTTGGAGTACTAAGAAGTATAGGGGTGAAGGTTTGTAGGGTTTATAAAGTTTACACGTTTGTAATGTTGAGTTTTTATTAGTATGGAAATTTTATGTTAAAAGAAAAAGTTATGAAAAAAGTTATCCTTATTGTTATTGCTCTGTTTGTTACCACAGTAAATTTTTATGCACAAAAACAATCAGTTTTACTATCACGCTTTCAGCATTACATAACAGGCGATTTTGATAATAGTAAACAAGTAGTGGCAGAGTTAAAAGCAGGAAAACAAATTCATCCCTTGTCGGTACATGTAAACAGAATAGCTAATGATAAAGTAAAAAATATACCAGCAAGTATAAATGGGTTTTTTATTATTGAAGAGAGTTATTATTTAATGGATGGAAAACAACTCGATTTAAAACCCTATCTATTTTTATTTGAAGAAAAAGAAGGGGGAATTATTCGGCTAACTACATTTCAATTAACCGATTTCAAAAAAGAAAATGTACGTAATGATAATGTAGAATTAAATTTTGACTACACAAAACTGTTGCCATCACCCACTTTTAAAGGAGCCGATTATACGTGGAACGCCGCAGATAAAACCTTTAGTACAATTTCGCCAAACGATTTGGGTAATGGTATGAAATTTACATTAACAGAAAAATTTACTAAAAATCAATTGAGTGTTTTAGAGCAAGTTGAAAAAGATGGCAAATTACTCACTACTTGGAATACACCAATAATTTATAATCGCACTAAGTAAATTTATTGCTTATTCGAATGCATTCCCATTAAACAAGTATCCATAAATTTGATCATGGTTACTTTTTCTACTTTACTAAACTTAGTAAAGAGCCGCTTATTATATTCATTTCTTACTTTCTCTATTTTATCTATCATTCTTATCCCAGCATCCGTTAAGGATAGTCGTTTTCTTCTTTTGTCAAAAGCATCTTCTACTTGTGTTACTAATTTCTTCTTAATTAAAATATTTAATAAATTAGTAACGTTTGCCCTGCTTACATTCAATGCTTCAGCTAGCTCCTTTGCCATTAAAGGTTTTTCATGTGGATTAAGTTTGAAATACAAAATATTCGGGTCTTTTATTAATAGCAACAAAATAAACCATTGTTGAGTAGTAATGCCAAATTCTTGTGTAATGCTATCGCCATTCCGCTTCCATGTTTCTGAAAGTTTAATGATATGAAATATAACTGATGCGTTGATATTTTTTTTGATCATAGTGGTTTAACCTTATTGCAACAGTAAACCTTTTTTAGCTCTTTGATTAATAATATAAGTAGCCAATAGAGAAATTACCGTTAGTATCATCATCAATATAAATGCTTTTTCGTAGTTGCCATTTGATTTGCGCATTCCACCTAAAATAGCTACTCCTAGTGATGCACAAATAGTATCTATAAAAGAAAGCATGCCTAAAATGGTGCCATATGCTGCTCCACCAAACAGATTTATTATATACAACTGAATCATGGTAAATGTTCCACTATATCCTAAACCAAATACAATTGCACAAGGAATAATGAATTGATGGTTTTGCAAACTCATGTATAAAAAAATACAGCCTAAAAGCATGTTAACCACACTTATAAACATTATTTTTTTCACATCAAATTTGTCGCCCAAAAACCCAAATAATAGTTTTCCTAATAATCCACATAAAAAGAAAATCCCTTGAAGTTTTCCACTCTGTGCTACATCTAAATTTAAATCAACCTGATAATTTCGCTGATTCTGTATAAATCCACCAATGCAAAACCATAAAGCAGCTGTAACAAGAGCCACCAAATAAAATTCTCTTGATGCCAATGCTTTTTTTAATAATGCTTTGCTTTCTGCTTTATCTACTTTAGGCTGCTTGCCAATTGTTCCAGGTATTCCGTCGGCAAATGTGTTGAGTTTTGAAGGGTGACTAAATACCAATAATGCAGGGATTATAATTAAAACGGAACACAAAATAAATTGATATTGAGCTGCGGTATGCCAACCCAAGGTTTTTATCCATTTACCAACTAATGGAGCGAATATAGCTGGACCAACACTACTTGCCATCAGTAAAATACCTGTTGCTATTCCTTTGTATTTTACAAACCAATTATTAATTACATACATGCTAGTAAGCAAACCTACCAAGCATAAAAAAAGCGGGTAGACAATTACAAAAATTTGAATCATTCCAAAACTTGTAGCCTTAGATAAAAAATATAAACCGCCAGATACACCAATGGCACCAGTTACTATTAAAACTTTAGGCGAGAAACGCTCTAGCAGGTTTCCTACAAATGGCAAAGGCAATGCCAAAACTAAATAAAGTATAGCCGCTAAGCTAGTAGCTTTTGCAATATCTACATTAAATTCTTTGGCAAATTCGGGCAGGTATAAATTAAAAGTGTTGAGTACAATGCCATTACTAGCCATGTACATTAAAAACAAACATGCAAGTACGACCCAGCAATAATATTTTTTCATGTTTTGGTTTTTTATATAAAAAGTAAGTTAATCAAAATTAATTAACCAAGTTAACTAATAATAGTTACCCCATTATTCCTTTAACTGCACCTCCATCAATAGTAATGGTTTGACCAGTAATAAATCTGCTAATTGGGCTCAATAACCAAACTGCTAAACTTGCAAAATCATTTGCCTCACCTAATACACCAACTGGTATTTGTTGTATTGCTGTTTTTTTTACTTCCTCAAATGGAATACCAGTCTGTTCTGATTTTTTATTGTACAATCGATCTATAGCAGGAGTATTATGAGAGCCAGGTCCCATGATATTTAAAGTAACACCCGACTTTGCAATTTCAGTAGACAAGGTCTTTACCATTGCAACAACAGCAACCCTCAAGGAATTACTTAATACTAAATTTTCTAATGGTTGCTTTACGGTGTGACTTTCTATATATACAATTCTTCCATAACCAGCTTTTACCATGCCTGGTACAAAAGCTTGTGTAAGAGCTACTTTCCAACGAAGTAAAGTTTGATAAGCATTGTCCCAATCTTCTAGGGTTGTTTCCATAACAGTTTTAGCGGGTGGACCTCCTGCATTTACCAATATACCATGAACTTGTCTTGAGCCAACCAATATAATTAAAGCTTGTAAAACATCTGGTTTTGATAAATCACCTGATAAAATTTCTACTTGTGTATCGGCAGTGGCTTTTAGTGCAAGTAGTTTTTCTTCTCCGCGTGCAATCGCTATAATATTTGCACCCTCTGCAATTAATGTTTCTGCAATGGCTTTACCAAAGCCAGATGTTGCACCACCTAAAATAAATAATTGTTGCTTAATATTTAAATTCATTAGTTTTTATTTTAATACTGTTACTATTTCTTCAGCAGAAGCTGTAAATATATTAGGTTGATTCATTATCCAACTCATTATTTCCTTTAAATAATTAATGCGATATGGCAAACCCATGATATAAGGATGCAAGGTTAATGAAATTACCCTGCCGCCATATTGTGTGGTTTCTGCATTTAACACTTCGTATTGATCTTTTATTTGTTGCACATAACTTTCTTCGGTATGATGGTAATTGGTAATAATTTGACGATCACTAATTTCTTGTGACACAGGCAAATTAATTAATGAACCATTTTTTGTATTCATTATATATGGCAAATCATCGTTGGCCCAGTCGCCACAATATTCAATACCTGCAGCGGTTAATAAATCTGGCGTATTAAATGATTGAGAATATGCGGGAGATAACCATCCCTTAATTTTCTTTTTACAAATAATATTTAAAGTCTCTAAACAATTACTTATTTGAGCAGCTTCTGTTATTTCATCTAAACCTCCGAAATGTAAAGTGTCCATATTAATACCATGCGCCATAATTTCATGACCATCCTCTAAAATATCTTGAATTAATAAGGGGTATCTTTTTGCAACATCGCTATTTACTGCAAATGTTCCTTTAATACCTAATTGTTGAAATAATTTTAAAAAACGATAAATACCTATTCTATTACCATAATCACGAGTAGTGTAATGTCTGAAATCGGGATAAGCTGTAACCATACTGCCAGGAGCTTTAAATGGCTTGCCAAATGGATTAAGTGGAAAAAACTCAACAGGTATAACTGTTAGCAATGCCATCTTTTTGTTGATAGACCATTCAATTGGTTTTCGTTCAAATAAATTACTCCAATTATACCGGTCATGATCCATGCCATGGCGGCGCATAGGGTATTCGAGGAATTCTTGCTCTAGAGGCATGGAGTATTATTATGTTATTGGGTTATTAAGTTATTGGGTTGATTGATGGAAGCCGAGAAAGAATCGTAATAATTTTCATAATAATAATCAGCAATTTCAGCAGCAGTAGTAACCCAAACATCTTCATGTGAAGTTATATATGCCAATGCTTCTTCAAATGCTTTAATGCGATGAGGATGACCAACTAAATATGCATGTAATGGAATACATATTACGGTTCCGCTTTCTGCACCTTCTTCATAAAGGGTATCAAATTGTTTTTTAATTACATCGCCATAATGTCGTGGACTATGCAAATAAGAATTATAACAAATCACATCATTTATTTCTAATGAATAGGGCATTGAGATAAGTCTACCTGTTTTTACATTTATAGGTTGAGGCTGATCATCTTGAAATAAATCGCAGGTATATTTTACTCCATATTCCGCAATTAAATCAAATGTTCTTTCTGTATGTGTTAATGCAGGAGCTAACCAGCCGGCAACTGTTTGTCCTGTTGCCTCTTTCACTGTTTTAAATGCATCTTCAATAATTGCTCTTTCTTGAGCTTCATCCATTCCATAACAATACCTTGTATTATAAATACCATGCGAAAAAAATTCCCAGTTACGGTCTACACAAGCTTTAATAATTTCGGGATGGTGTTGGCACATCGCTACCGATAAAGAAACACTTCCTCTTACATTGTGCTTGTCCATTGCTTCCATCATGCTGTAGTGCCCTACCCGATTTCCATAATCTCTCATGCTATATCCAGTGATATCTGGGTTTGGTTTTGCCCATGGAGTTCGTTGTGGATTTTTAGGTGGGTCTAGTTCATAAAATTCAATATTAGGAGCAACCCAAAAAGCAATACGAGCGCCATTTTTCCAAGTAATTTTTGGTCTATTTTTGTACCGCCAAAAATCATATAGTTGTGGGTCTTGCATCATATCAATAATTATTTTAAATATTCAATCACTTCTTTTACAGAAACAACATCTGCATATTTTAAAGTTATATCTGTTAAATTGGCAAAATGATAACTCTCATGTTTATCAGCTACACATTCTTCTGGAACAATGGTTCTATATCCTCTCGATAATGAATCTACTGCTGCGGATCTAATGCATCCAGAAGTGCTGCCACCAGTAAGTATCACTGTATCTATTTGATGCCAAACTAATAAAGACTGTAGTGGTGTTTCAAAAAACGGCGAAGGCATTTTTTTACAATAAATTACATCAACTTTTTTATCAACTACTAACCTGTCGTCAAATTCTGCTCTTCTAGAACCAAATTTAATATTTTGTAAAGAGTCTTCTGTATTGGTTCTGGTTCCCCATATTCCCGCATCTTCAGCAGAATCCATATAAGCAACATAGGTAAATACAACTGGCAATTTTTTTGCTCTTGCTAACTCATTTATCTGATTGATGTATTGAATTTGATTAGGGTCTGTTTCATAGGCAGTTTTAAACTCATCAGTACAAGTATAGGCTTTTTGAATATCAATATTTACAATAGCTGCTTTTTTGCCAAAGCCAAATTTCGCCCTTGTAGGATTTGCTTTTACAATTTCAAAAATTTCCCTTGCTGTTTTATTACTTAGTTCCATTGTTTACAATTTATTTGCATGTCTACTTGCTAATTGCCAGTTGTTTTTTTTGTTGATGTATACTTCTGTATACAATAAATTTATTTCTACAGGTTTGCCTTCGAGCATTACATTAAAAACCCCCTTGCCGTTTACAATAGCGGTGTTTTTATATATTCTTGCTTTTGCTTCTGTTACGTTTACTTTTATATAATTGAGTTTTCCAGATTTTAAATCAGCTATAACTTCTGCTTTAGTTTCGATCCATCCATTTGAATGAACATAAATCAATTCCTTTTCTAAAACTATTTGCAATGAATCATATTGTTTGTTAATCATCCAATCGAATTTTTTTTGGTGCAGCTCCAGTACTGCTATTTCTGTAGCCTTATTATCTATTTTATTTTTTTGAGCACTTAATTGTAAAGCACTCAACAATATAATTGCTAAAAGTAGTTGTTTCATTATTGTTTAATTATTTGTTGATTTTGTAATTGAGTAATTTCATCTTTGGTATAACCTAAACTCGTTAAAATTTCACTAGTATGTTCTCCAATGCTTGGCGGGTTCAGGGTCAGTTTTATTTCTGCACCTTCATATTCAATAGGTGTTTTGGGAAGCTTGGTAATAGTGCCATCAGGCAGAGTAGTGTTCAATAAACTATTTCCTTCATTCAGTTGAATATCATCAAATAAGTCTTCTGGTTTTGCAATTGGTGCGAATGTTATACCAGCCAATTCGCATTTATTCATAATTTCTTGCTTGGTATATTGTTGCATTAATTGTTCTACTGCTGGGATAAACCATTCTCGTTGATCTATTCTTCCGTTATTAGTATTTAGTCTTGGATCATTTTTCCAAGCTGCTTGGTTAAACGCTTCACAAAAACGATCCCAATGTTTTTCGCTTATGATTCCAACAAAAACTTGGTCATTGTCTTTTGTATCAAAAATTCGGTAGATGCTCCACGCACTAACTCTTGCAGGCATTGGAGGTACTGGAAATTTTGTAATAGCTCCATAAGCCATATGCTGTCCCATTAAAAATGCAGTAGTTTCAAAAAGACTGGCTTTTACTTTTTTTCCTTTACCCGTTTTTTCTCTTTCGTACAATGCCAATAAAATACCAATATATCCAAACATGCCACCAGTAATATCTACAATTGAAGTACCTGCTCTTAAAGGATCTCCTGGCCTCCCTGTCATATATGCCAAGCCTCCCATCATTTGAACCACTTCGTCCATTGCATGACGATTTTCGTATGGTCCTGATGCAAATCCTTTTAATGAACAATAAATTAAACGCTCATTTAATTTTTTTAGTTCTTGATATCCAAAACCCAAACGGTCCATTGTACCCGGTCCAAAATTTTCTACAACAATATCAGTAGTAACCACTAACTGATTAATAATTTTTTTTCCTTCCTCGGATTTTAAATCAACAGCCAAACTTTTTTTATTTCTACTGTAAAAAGGAAAGTAACCAGTACCAAATCCTTTTAGTCTGCGTGTTTCATCGCCTTGAGGCGGTTCTATATGTATTACTTCTGCGCCCATGTCGGCCAGTAATAGTCCAGTAGTTGGTCCCATTACAGCATGTGTAAATTCTAATACCCTAATATTTTCTAATGGTAAACTCATTCAAGTATATAGTCTTTATTTTTTTTAAGATAGTTTACCAGTCCACCTTCATTCATAATATCCAACATTACCTTAGGTAATTTAGTAGCGTTATAAATTTTATTTTGGGTTATATT
>Ga0209490_10004776_pt1 | contig 12436 bp, 10 predicted proteins | sample MAT06_FD_187209 | JGI IMG/M metagenome (GOLD analysis project Ga0209490, IMG submission 187209) | Freshwater microbial communities from Lake Fryxell liftoff mats and glacier meltwater in Antarctica - MAT-06 (SPAdes) (version 2) | ecosystem: Environmental > Aquatic > Freshwater > Ice > Liftoff...
GTGTGAATGAACGTTGGAAGATTAAATATTTAGAATCATACCCTGAATGTCACATCCAGGTATTTACAAGGACGGGACAATTGGTATATGAATCCAAAGGGTATAGTGACGCAACAGCATGGGATGGAACTCTAAAAGGGAAGTCTTTACCAATAGATACCTATTATTATATTTTGGAACCTGGCAGTGGGCGAAAGCCTGTTACCGGATACGTAACAATCATAAAATAAATTCGGAACGCAGGAGTACATAAACTGAGTGAATGAAAAAAAGTGTAGTGATAATAGGGTGTTTATTTTTAAGTAAGCTGGTTTGTGCACAGGCAAAGCCGATGTACACGCAATATGTTTTAAACAATTATATTTTAAACCCGGCAGTTACGGGTATCGAAAATTATACGGATGTAAAATTGAGCCACCGAAACCAATGGACCGGTATCAACGGTGCTCCGGTTACAACTTATTTCAGTATTCATGGGCCTCTTGGAAAAACCGATTACAGAACTACAGCAACCTCATTTGAAGTGCCGGGCGAAAACCCAAGGGGCAAACAGTATGCTGATAATTATACTGCACCGGATGCCCATCATGGAGTAGGTTTTACGGCGATGAATGATCGTGCCGGTTACATTGATCGCTGGTCAGTGTATGGTTCATATGCGTATCACCAGCCGTTGGGGTTAAAAACAACGTTGTCTGCGGGACTCAATGCAGGTCTTTCAAGTGTTTACCTTGACCAGACTAAAATAGATTTTGCTGACCTTGATCCCAATGATCCGGCAATCGGATATGGCAATGGTGATTTAAGAAAATTAAAACCCGAAGTTGGCGCAGGCTTATGGTTGTATGGGGCCAATTATTTTGCAGGCATATCAGTACAAAATTTAATTCCAGGCAAAGTGAAATTTACCTCCAATGGCGATTATGGTACTTATTATACGCCCAATTATTTTTTAACGGCCGGCTACCGGTTTTCTATTTCAGATGAGGTTACTGCACTGCCTTCGGTAATGGTACAGTTTTGGGAGCCGCAGTTGTATGGCATCCATAGCAATGTTAAGTTGCAGTATTTAGATAAGTTTTGGATAGGAGGAAGCTACCGTTTTTCTGATTTGGTTTCCGGCTATGCGGCCATGGCGGGCATCAATGTATCCAACACTTTTAATATTGGCTATGCGTATGAAAATGCCAGTACCTCCCGGTTAAGAACCTTTACCAGGAATTCCCACGAAATAATCATCGGGTTTTTATTGGGTAATAAATACGGCGATACCTGTCCCCGTAATGTGTGGTAGCATTTGCCTTCGTTTCCGGCAACTAAAATTTATATCGGATCAGCTTTATCCATTTCCAGGCTTTTGATTGGCGGTAGTTACAATTCAACAATTATATTCGAATAGCTCCTACATTTGTAATACTTTATGCCAACGAATAAACAGATCAATTTAGTAGAATGTCCCCGTGATGCGATGCAGGGCTGGGCGCATTTTATCCCAACCAGTGAAAAGATCCGGTACATCAATGCCTTATTAAAAGTGGGTTTTGATACCATTGATTTTGGCAGTTTTGTTTCACCCAAAGTCATCCCTCAAATGGCGGATACAAAGGAGGTATTGAAAGGGCTTGACGTGGATGCAGTGAAGACAAAGTTGCTTGCCATTGTTGCCAATGTAAGAGGGGCAGAAGAAGCGCTGTTGTATGATGAAATCAGTTATCTCGGTTTCCCTTTTTCGATATCACCCACCTTTCAGTTGCGGAATGCAAATAGCACGATAGAGGCTTCATTGGAAATGGTGGAGGAGATCCAAAACCTTTGTATTAAAAATCAGAAGGAGCTGGTGATCTATATTTCGATGGGTTTTGGCAATCCTTATGGTGATGTTTACAATGAGGAGATTGTGCTGGAGTGGGCAGATAAAATGGTAAAGCGGGATATCAGCATTATATCGTTGGCTGATACTGTTGGGCTTGCTACACCTGGTCAGGTAAGTTCTATATTGAGCCAGTTGATTCCAGCCTATTCAAATGCAACGATTGGTATACACCTGCATTCAACACCGGCCAACTGGAAGGCCAAAGTTGAAGCTGCTTTGAAAGCTGGATGTACCCGCTTTGATGGCGCATTAAAGGGAGTAGGAGGGTGCCCCATGGCGGATGATATATTGGTAGGCAATATGGACACAGAATTGATGATTCCGTATTTCAATGAATTGAACCTACTGAATAATTTAGATATGAATGCACTGGGTGACTGTAGTAAAATTGCGGCTAAATTGTTTGCGACTTTTTAAGTTTGACTGATCAATTTTTTTTTACCAACCTTAAATTTTATTTAGATGAAAGGATTGTTTTCTTTGCTGATATTGATAGTATGTCCGGTGCAATCCAGGCGCAATCAGCCAGAGATAGTGTAATGGCCGCCGTAAACAATTTATTTGAAGGCATGAAAAGGGCAGATACCATTTTGCTAAAAAACTGTTTTTCTGCCAATGCTGTTATGCAAACCATTCAGGACAATAAAGGCTCCATAAAAGTAAGCAATGAAAGTGTTGCTGATTTTATTGCCTTTGTTGGGAAAGAGGCAGTGGGTGCGGCGCATGAAAAAATCATGTTTGAAACAATCAAGATTGATGGTACACTGGCAACAGTATGGACGCCTTATAAATTTTATTATAAAGGAAAATTCAGTCATTGCGGCGTCAATTCCTTTCAACTTGTACGGCTAAATTCCGGATGACAGATTCAATATTTCATCGATACCCGACGAAAGGAAGATTGCCTTTAATTACTTCTGCTTTACCTTATATTTTTTATTCACCTTAGGGTTATTGAAATATTCATCCAATTCTTCGCTGTTTAATTTTTCTTCTGCAATGGGAATATCAATGAGCTGTATTTGAATTTGTTTTAGTTCGTCCTTCAACTTTTTGGTCTTCGTTAATATTTCAGCATCTCTATCACCAACAATATTATTTTCTGCAATCAGGTATTCCAATCGTTTGATGCTATTTCTTATGAGCGAAGCAGTATTTTGATCAGAGCTGCTGTTGGGGGCTGCGGCTTCCTTAACCGGAACAATTGCAACGCCCACACTTGGTAGTATTTTACCAATTGTTTTTTGATCGGGATTCGGTAAAGATGAAAATACAGTACCCCCTAAACCTGCACCTGCCGAACCTAAGTCAAAACTGGTTCGGGTTCTTTTCGTTTTCTTTAATTTGCTGTCTACCAATCTAAAACTGCTTTTTAATTGCAGAATGTAGCTGGATACATCCGTAAATAGTTTATTGAATTCTTTTTCCCTTAAGGGGTAATTGATATTTTCTTTTACATAAATATGAATAAGGGCAGTATCCCGGTTACTGAATTTATTTACCCCTACGAAATAAAGTTCCAGTAACTTTTGCCTGTCTTTGTCTGTTTCTTTTACGAAGTCGAACGGAGCACACCAGGTGTAATCATCATTGCATTTTGATACCGGAGTGAGCGATTTAGCCTGGTAGTTACTGAAGTAGGTAATTTCTTCAATTGGGAAACTTCCGTTATCACATTGTAATTTGAAAGTAATAGTGTCGCCTTCATCTATGTACAAAGTATTCGTTACGGTTGGTTTAATTCTGGAAGGGATGATTTCGGTATTGTAGAATAGTAAAACGAATGAGGTGTCAATGTGGTCATCGGGTATATTTAAATTTTGAATGCCAATGTTTACCTTATACTCATAATCGTATTTTAATTTACCTGAAAGGAAAAATGATTTTTCAGCTTTAAAAGTCAATACACCATTATCCTTATTAATCTTTAAGCCAACCGGCGAATTTTTAAGATACCAATAATATTGAGACTGGTCCCTGTTTATTTCGAACCCATACTTTAAAGTAGAATCAACATGCAAAGTGAAATAGGGATTAATATTTCTAATTCTCAAAACGGAGTCAGCATAATTAACCAGCTTATGTGTAGTATCTGCGATAATTTGAGCATGGCCGGTAAATGAAAAGAAAATAAAGAAGGCTATGATTGTCACTTTTATTTTGACCATGATAGAAATTGAAAATTAAGTTGCAAATTTACAAAATTAAAAGGTAAAAATAATTCTGTATAAAAGTCGACCAACTAAAAAGGCTTATCCGGTAATGTAAAGCAGCTTGCAACATACTTAATTTTACGGGCCATAGGTTTAACTATGCTGCGCAGGGTATCTATTGTGCGTTTGTATTTTGCTCCTCATCCGATAGTTATTGGATGATAAAATGTACAAGAGTGCGCCGCCAATGAAGCTTAATCCGATAGCCATCGGATGAAAAATTGCAGTCTGTTTCATAAAGAAATAGTAACCGATTTATCCATTGTTTACTATAACTCAAACGATTGTTCGCTTTTTTGCAGAAAGTCAATACAAAAAAAGCCATCCCAAAAAATTGGGACGGCTTTTAAAATCAAAATTAACCGTAAACTATGGGCAAAGCAAAAATGAAATACCCATACGATCTTCCTATTGTATTGTAATCTCTTTGCTCGAAATTTTTGCTACTTCTTTCTTAGGTAAGGCCAGCGTTAAAATTCCATTTTCATATTTGGCTTCAATAGCAGCAGCTTCAATTTTTTCATCCAGTGTAAATGAACGCTTAAATGCTTTTTGACTAAATTCCTTTCTGATTATTTTCTCAGTTGCTAATCTCGCCTCTTCCTTTTTATCTGCGCTTATTGTTAAAATATTGCCTTCTAATTTGATATTAAAATCGCTTTTTTCTAAGCCAGGCACAGATACCACTAATTGGTACGAATTGGTATTTTCAATGATGTTTACCGGAGGAAAGCTCAATACATCCTCTCTGAAAGTTTTTCCAAAAGTTACTGGAAAGTCATTGAGAATTTCATTCACGAAACCATCAAATGATTTTGAAACAGGGTTGTTTACTTTTACGAGTGTCATAGTAGTTTTATTTTTTTTTTAATAATATTTGTTTGATAGTAGGGTTTCAAATTCCATTCCACCCTGTATTTTATTCATTTTTGACTTATTGGGTGATACACTTCGGACGAATTGACGTACTGTACTGTATTTAAGTGACATATTGGCCCATTTGCGAGATCGGATCAAATTTTAAACACATTGAACTTCTTCAATGCATAATTCAAACCAAGTATGTAAATTTGTGTTTCTAAAAAAATAACAAGATATGTATCCAGAAGAAATTGTAATACCAATGAAAGAAGAGTTAACAGAAAATGGCTTTGCCGAAATGTTGACTGCATCTGATGTTGATGAAAAGATAACAGAAACCGGAACCACATTGGTGGTCATTAATTCGGTTTGTGGTTGCAGTGCGGGAACTGCAAGGCCTGGTGTATTAATGGCCGTGCATAACAGTGCTAAAAAGCCTGATCATCTGGCAACCAGTTTTGCTGGTTTTGACGTTGATGCGGTTAAGAAGATCAGGGAGCACCTGTTGCCTTATCCTCCATCATCACCTTCGATTGCTTTATTTAAAAATGGACAACTGGTTCATTTTATTGAAAGGCACAATATTGAGGGAAGAAGTGCTCAAATGATTGCAGAGAATTTGATTGGTGCGTTTGAGCAATATTGTAATTAATCAACAAATTTTTCGATGGGTGAATAAGTTAATCCTGTGGTGAAAACTGCAGGATTTTTTTGAAATAACATTTTTACTTTACGAATGATAATACTGTAATCGTATGCAGCATTGCCCAACCGCTAAAGGCAAAATACGTTTTTCCAACAAAAAAGTTCCGCCAGGTAAATGACGGAACTTTTTTTATTCAAGCTAAACTCGTTAGACTCAACTTTAGTATCAGAACGAATTATTCGACAATAGTGATTTTGATTGTGTTGGTTGGTAAATGAAGTTTGGTGGGCGTGCTGCCTGTGCTAACAATTACATCAGCCGTTTTAATAAATCCTCTTTCCTTCAGGATATTTACCTGGTCAAAAATAATATTATCCAAACCTTCTTCTTCTGCATAATAGATTGCACGAACACCCCAGCTTAAACTCAACTGATTGATGAGCGTTTTTTCTTTACTAAAAATATACAAAGGGGCTTTTGGGCGATAACTACTCAAAATAAAACCAGTGTAGCCACTTTGTGTCATACCGATCAAAGCACTTGCACTTACATCTTTGGCCAGCTTACAGGCACTGTAACAAAGCGCATCACTAAGCAAAGAAGGAGAATGTGCCTGCGGTGCAAGAATATCATCGCGGTCATAATCATAAGCCGTACGTTCCACTTCCATAATAATTTTACTCATCATTTCTACCACAAGCCTGGGATAGTCGCCCATTGCTGTTTCGCCACTTAGCATCACAGCATCCGCACCTTCTAAAACTGCATTAGCTACATCGGTTACTTCGCTTCTGTTTGGTTTGGTACGCTCCATCATGCTCTCCATCATCTGCGTTGCAACAATTACGGGTTTTGCCCTGCGCATACACCTTCGGATAATTTCTTTTTGTATCATTGGAACCTGTTCTACCGGAACTTCTACTCCTAAGTCGCCCCTGGCAACCATTACACCATCGCTTTCTACAATAATGTCCCGGATATTTCTCAATGCTTCCGGCATTTCAATTTTAGAAATTACTTTTATTTTACTGTTCTTCTCTTTAATTCTTTTTTTTAGTTCGATGATATCATTCGCTTTGCGGACAAAAGAAAGTGCTACCCAGTCGAGATTGTTATCAATGATAAACTCAAGATCTGCAAGGTCTTTTTCGGTTAGTGATGGCATGGTTAAAGCCGAATCGGGCAAGTTTACACCTTTCTTTGGAGTTAAGGTGCCTCCCAATGTAACGGACACCCGTATTTCGGTATCGTTGATAATTTCCTTAGCTAGCAATTCCATTTTACCGTCATCCAGAAAGATCCGTTCTCCCACTTTTACATCCTTTGCAAGATTTTTATAAGACACATAAATCTTTTCAGGCGTGCCTACCATCTTCTCGGTCGTGAAAATAAATTCATGCCCATCTTTCAGTTCAATCTTTCCGCCTTCCAATTCACCCACTCTTAGTTTTGGTCCCTGCAAATCGCCGAGAATTGCAATGTTGAACGGCTGTGTTCTGTTGATTTCCCTGATATGTTGAATGATATCCGCCTTGTCTTCGTAAGAACCATGTGAAAAATTTAAACGAAATACATTTACGCCTGCAATAACAAGTTCTAATAATTTTTCATACGTAGAGCAAGCGGGCCCTACGGTGGCAACAATTTTAGTTTTTTTCATGGAATGCTGTTTTCCTGCTTCCTTGTCCATCTCTTTATGCAGGTATTGGTTAATATTTTTACTCATTAAATATTTCTTTGTAAAAGTAACTGATAAAAACTTTTAGCGAAAAGGTTAAAAAAATCTTACGGCTTGCGCAAGTAAATCAGTTATCCGCCAACACTAGGATGCGAGAATTTTTACAATTTTCATCCACTCTTCATTAATACGCTGTTTCTTTTTTACGGCTTCATTCAGCGGCGTATAATGCATACGGTTGTTTACCATACCAACAAAAACATTGAATCTTCCTTCAATTAAACAATCCACGGCAGAATAACCCATGCGGCTGGCAATCAAGCGATCGAAGCAACTTGGTGAGCCACCTCTTTGAATATGCCCAAGTATACAAACCCTTACTTCCTGGATGGGTAAACGCTCCTTAATAATTCTGCCAACTTCATCGGCGCCGCCAAAATCATCACCTTCAGCCACCACTATTAAATTTACTAATTTATGACGCCTTTCTTTTTCCGCCAACTGCTTAATGATTTCTTCAATATCCGTTTTGCGTTCTGGTATCAATATGTTTTCAGCACCGGTTGCAATACCGCTATGCAATGCAATATAACCGGCATCTCTGCCCATTACTTCAATGATAAATAAACGGTCATGTGCATCCGCCGTATCTCTTATCTTATCAATGGCTTCTACTGCTGTATTTACCGCAGTATCAAAGCCAATGGTGAAATCTGTTCCGGCAATGTCTTTATCAATTGTGCCAGGTAAGCCAACACAGGGGATATCAAATTCGTTGCTAAATGTTTGGGCGCCACGAAAGCTGCCATCACCTCCAATAATCACAAGGCCATTGATCCCTAATTTCTTTAAATTATTGTATGCCTTTTTTCGTCCCTCGGGTGTTAAAAACTCTTTACAGCGGGAAGTTTTTAAAATGGTGCCACCTCTTTGAATGATGTTGGCAACACTGCGGCTTTCCATTTTAAATATATCATTTTCTACCATGCCGGTATAACCTCGCATGATACCGTAAACATCTAATCCATGATAAATTCCTGTACGTACAACAGCTCTAATGGCGGCATTCATGCCAGGTGCATCTCCTCCTGATGTTAGTACTCCTATCTTAGTTACTCTTTTTGTCATATCTAATAAAGACGGTTAAGTATTGAAATTTTTTTAATAAAATATGTGTTTTTGTAAACATGTCAGTTTTGAAAGATGTCAAAAATACACATTTAATATTAATCGGCTAACCCTCTTATTTTTTTATTCCTCATCAATAGGTTGTACTTAAAGCTATAAATTCAACGGTTGGTAAAGAAAGATAAATATGTATCAAAAAAAAAAAATAATTTGGATTGAGCAAATGTTTATTTAATTCTTTCAAATCTATGTTACCCATTAAAATACCTGGTTGTATAAAAAGTAACCCGGTTTTTTTTAAATTTGACCTAAATATAATGTTGCCTTTACCACCTTTAAGCAGGTAAAATATTAGTAAAATATTTCAGCTTCTTCAGTTAACTTACAACGAATATTAAATTGTAAAATTGAATGAAAATACTTGTTACAGGTGCCAATGGTTTGCTGGGGCAGCATTTGCTAAAAATGTTGAATAATTCAACGACCTGCGAAATTGTAGCTACGGGAAGGGGAGCAGCCCGATTGCCTTTTATTAATAACGGCCGGTATCATTATTTTTCGCTTGATATTACGGATGGTGTGGCAGTCGCCGACTTTATTGATCGCCATCAACCAACTGTTATTATCCATACTGCCGCAATCACCCAGGTGGATGAATGTGAAACCAATCCTGTTGCCTGTTGGAATACAAATGTTACGGCTACCCGCTTTTTGGTGAGTGCTGCTGAAAACATCGCTGCTCGTTTCATTTATATTTCTACTGATTTTGTTTTTGATGGATTGAATGGTCCTTACAAAGAAACTGATCTGGCAGGACCTATCAATTACTATGGCAGTAGCAAGCTCGCTGCAGAAAAGGCTGTGATGGACAGCCAGTTATCATGGAGTATTGTCAGAACTGTTTTGGTGTATGGCAATATATTGACTGGTAATCGCAGTAATATGGTGAGTTGGGTGCAACAGAATTTATCGGAAGGAAAAAATATAAAGGTTGTTAGCGACCAGTGGCGAACGCCTACCTATGTAGAAGATCTTGCAAAAGGAATCATACTGGTAGTAGAAAAAAAGGCAACCGGTATTTTTCATATTTCCGGTCCTGAAATGCTAACTCCTTATGAGATGGCGATATTGACAGCCAACTATCTTCATCTTGATACCAGTCTGATTGAAAAAGTAGACGCTTCCATTTTTTCGCAACCAGGTAAACGGCCTGCTAAAACAGGTTTCATTATTGACAAGGCAACGCAGCAATTGGGTTTTGAACCAATAAGTTTTGTTGAGGGATTGAAACAGATGTTACCGCAGAAAGAAGCCTGAAATACTAATAAAGACATCGGGATATTGCTGATGGAGTTACCCTGCAGGTCTTTTAATGATTGAAGCTTTTGCAATAAAAAGAGCCCGGTATTTTATATAATCTCAGGCTATTTTTATTGCACGTTTTCGCTCCGTAATCTGATCTGGTTAAAGGTTGAAATGAAACTTAACCGATCAACTTGACCTGGTGCTTTCTACATCCTCTCCGGTACCCGGATTCCCATTAATTGCATACCACTTTGAATGGTATTGGCTGTCATACCAGCTATCTGCAAACGCAGTTGTTTTTTGGCCTCCGTTTCAGCATTGGCAATAGAATGTTCTGCATAAAATGAATTGAATGTTTTGGCCAGGTTGAAAATATAATTGGCAATTACCGATGGATTTTTTTCATCGCAGGCCTGTTCCAAAATTACCGGGTATTGCTCCAGGTTTACAATCACTTCTTTTTCCAGGCTTAGTAAATTGTTATCTCCATCAGGAATACTCATCTCTTGAGCCGATGCTGTATTAGCTGATTCTTTTCTTAAAATACTTTTGATCCTTGCATAGGTGTACTGTACAAAGGGTGCTGTAAATCCATGAAAGTCGATGCTTTCCTCGGGGTTGAAGATCATCGTTTTTTTCGGGTCAACCCTCAGCAGGTAAAACTTCATCGCACCCAAGCCGATGATATCGTACAAGTCTTTTAATTCTTCTAGTGTGAAATCTTTTACCTTACCAAGTTCTTCTGTAAGTCTTTGCGATGTGCTTACCATTTCATCTACAATCTCATCCGCATCTACCACCGTACCCTCTCGACTTTTCATTTTGCCGGAGGTTAATTCCACCATCCCATAGCTCAGGTGAAAAATATTTTCTGCGTTGGGCATGCCCAGTTTTTTGCAAATCAATTGCAGCACTTTCATGTGATAATTTTGCTCATTTCCAATCACGTGAATGCTCTGGTCAATTTTATATTGCTCATATTTTTGAAGGGCTAAGCCGATGTCCTGGGTAATGTAAACAGACGTGCCGTCTTTACGCTGTACAATTTTTTCATCCAGTCCGTTGTTCGTCAGATCAATCCATATACTGCCATCGTCTTTCTTAAAAAACACCTTTTTGTCAAGTCCCTGCTGTACAATATTTTTTCCTAACAAATAGGTATTGCTTTCATAGTAAATTTTGTCAAAATCGGCACCGATCTTTTTATAAGTAACGTCAAAGCCAGCATACACCCAAGCGTTCATAGTTCTCCATAATTCCATTACCTCCGGTTTTCCATCTTCCCAATCCAGCAGCATTTGCTGGGTAGCTTTCATAATGGGGGCCTCTTTTTCAGCGTCTTCTTTTGGCACTCCGGTTGCTATCAACGCGGTAACCTCATTTTTGCAGGCTTCATTAAACTTTACATAATAATCGCCCACAAAATGATCTCCCTTTGTGTGGGTCAATTCGGGCGTGGCGCCGTTTGCAAACATTTGCCAGGCAATCATACTTTTACAGATATGAATACCCCGGTCATTTACAATACAGGTTTTTATTACTTCAAATCCATTGGCCTTCAAAATTTCAGCCACACTCCATCCTAAAAATATATTTCTTAAGTGACCCAAATGTAACGGCTTGTTGGTGTTGGGCGAAGAATATTCCACCATCACTTTTTTACCATTCATTTCCTTTCGGCCATAAGCATTGTTATTATGATTTTTTTGTAACAGTTCGAACCAGTAGTCATCTGAAACGGTAAGATTTAGAAAACCTTTGATGATATTGAATTGGGTAAAAAAAAACGGATTATTCGCCACCAGGTATTCTCCCAGTTGATTTCCGATTGCATCGGGCGATAACTTCAAGGATTTTACCAACGCAAACATAACAACCGTGTAATCTCCCGTAAATTCAGGCTTGGTTTGGTTTATCTGGAAATCTTTTTCTGTAAAAGGCTGATTAAAAACAGCACTTAATGCGGTGGTAACTTTTTGTTGTATGTTGCTTACAATAGACATGTTATAATTTTAAATGGCTGCAAAAATACTTATTTCAACCCTGCAATTTTTATTTTTTACCGTTGTATAACACAATAAAAGTCACCTTATTACGCTTATAAGGGGTAAAACCACCGACTAAATCCTGTTTGAACACTTTTTTGTTTATATGCCACAGGACACACAAAATAAATTTTTTGAATACCCTGATCCAGCTTATGGCACCTAACTTTACTTATATAAGAGCAAAAACTCTTTTTATTGTACTTGTTGCCATTGTTGCGCTCTCTAAAGGTGCTGACTTACCAACTGATAAAATTGCCCAAAGCAGAAGCGGATTTCCAAAGCATATTCAATTTCATGATCACTCCCGAATATACAAAGCCACCAATTTAGCTGTTTCAATCTACGTGATGGCAAATGCTACCGGTAATAACAATGGAGTTTCCTGGCAGGATGCATTCACTAGTTTAACCAACGCTTTAAGCAATGCAGTTCCTGGCGACACCATTCGGGTTGCCCAGGGAATTTATTATACAGAAGGCGGTCCATTTAATTTAAAAGATAGCGTGGTAATATTAGGAGGATATCCCAACGCAGGTAACCCGACAGATGCAGACAGGAATTATGGAATTTATCAAACTATCTTAAGCGGGGAAGCAGGGAATCCATTGTTCCCGTTTGATAATGCATCCACCATCGTTAACGGCAACCAGGTAAAAGATAGTACTGTATTGGATGGATTTATCA
>Ga0209490_10004777_pt1 | contig 12435 bp, 9 predicted proteins | sample MAT06_FD_187209 | JGI IMG/M metagenome (GOLD analysis project Ga0209490, IMG submission 187209) | Freshwater microbial communities from Lake Fryxell liftoff mats and glacier meltwater in Antarctica - MAT-06 (SPAdes) (version 2) | ecosystem: Environmental > Aquatic > Freshwater > Ice > Liftoff...
ACAAGCTTTAAAAGCTAACCTGACACCACTTAAACCTTGCAAACTTGCTATAGAGCTTTCGGATAAAAACTCATGGTCATATCCAGCAGTCGGGTCACAATCCCACTTAAAGACCACACCAAAGTTAGGATCTTTTGTGGGGATTACTCCATGATTGCAACCGAAAAATACTTTTAGCTTTAAATTTGGCTGCTGCGCTAGCTCCCGAAATACAGGCGCAAAATACTGCACTGGGTGAGAAACAAGAATTGCTAATTCGATCGAATTTTTATTCATCAAATTTTTAGTTACGGATTGTGTTTCCACGCATAGTGGAAATCAAAACGAACAGACATTTTCAAGCCAATCGTCTAATTCACTGATGTTTTGAAAATCTAACAAGGATTCACCAAGAGATTCTAATTGAGGAATAGAGAGCGATCGCACCTTAGCCTGTAACTCATCAGATAAATTCCCACAACGACGAGTTAACTGACGAATTAATAATTCCGCTTCACCCTCCCGCAAACCTTCTTGACGACCCTCCTGCAAACCTTCTTGACGACCCTCCCGCAAACCTTCTTGGCGACCAATCTGTACACCCTCTTGGCGACCCTCCTGCAAACCTTCTTGACGACCCTCCTGCAAACCTTCTTGACGACCCTCCTGCACACCCTCCTGGCGACCAATCTGTAACACCTCTTGATAAAAACGGGTTTGCGTTACATCTGCCTCTCTGAGATTGAGCATTTTTTGTACCTCTCCAATACTTAAACTCGGAAATTTATTCACCAGTATAGCTTCAATTAAATCTAGTTTCAGTCGAAATTCAGCCTGTGTGGTAGCACTATTTAAAATCTGTTGCGCTTGCGATAGAGCATCCGACTCAGGAATTACGATCAACTTTAATAGAGCTAAGTTAGGACTTAGGTTTTCTTGGATTAATAGGTCTTCTAAATATAATCTTTGAACCCGATGACTAAGCAAGTCTTGGTAGGGGATCTCTGAGCCTATATTCTGACTGCGACTATTAAATATCAATAGCCCCCGCCATGTCCTTGAGATTTTGTACTGGTGCAAATAAACAAACAACCCCGCAAAGTAACGACTGTAAAAGTCGCTATCCTTCTGCATTTGTGCTTCAAGAAAGATAATCGGTAGATTGGGATCGTCACTAATCGGGGTGAGTAAACCATCTAAGCGAATTTCCTTTTCTTTGACCACGGGAGCGCTATATTCAAACTGACAGTCATCGGGAATCTCTGGCAATAATTCCGCGATAAGACTCGGTTGATTTAGAAATATACGATAGAAGAGCTTATCAGTTTTCATTGATAGGGGAGTGAGGCTATGCCCCGCTCTTTTAAAATTTACAGATTGTTGGCAAAATCTCAGATGGTCTTGACAACTTTAAGCCAATTGTCCAGATCTGAGATATCCTGAAAATCTAATAAGGATTCAGCGAGAGATTCTAATTGAGGAATAGAGAGCGATCGCACCTTAGCCTGTAACTCATCAGATAAATTCCCACAACGACGAGTTAACTGACGAATTAATAATTCCGCTTCACCCTCCCGCAAACCTTCTTGACGACCCTCCTGCAAACCTTCTTGACGACCCTCCCGCAAACCTTCTTGGCGACCAATCTGTACACCCTCTTGGCGACCCTCCTGCAAACCTTCTTGACGACCCTCCTGCAAACCTTCTTGACGACCCTCCTGCACACCCTCCTGGCGACCAATCTGTAACACCTCTTGATAAAAACGGGTTTGCGTTACATCTGCCTCTCTGAGATTGAGCATTTTTTGTACCTCTCCAATACTTAAACTCGGAAATTTATTCACCAGTATAGCTTCAATTAAATCTAGTTTCAGTCGAAATTCAGCCTGTGTGGTAGCACTATTTAAAATCTGTTGCGCTTGCGATAGAGCATCCGACTCAGGAATGACGATCGACTTTAATAGCGCTAACTTAGCGGCAACCTATCGAATTAGCCTCAGTAAAAGAAGAGGATTGAGCAAGGGGTTTGCAATATCGAGGATGGAGAAAATATCGGTTTTTGGTACGATCACGACATCGCCATCTTGCACCTGAATCGTATCAGAAAGATTGCTCAGATCGACTCCCTGTTTTTGAATTGTGCCGTTCTCGCCCAACCGCACATATGATACTGCCATCAAATTTGCCTTATCTGTTGGTCCACCTGCGATCGCCACAGCACCTGAGATCGTACTATTCGGCGCAACATCCTTCTCCCCAGGAGCTTTCACTTCGCCCACCACTCGCACACGCACTGTTTTAGGCGACAGGGTAGAACGAGCTACCAGCATCGGGTCTAAGTCACTGATATCCCTCGCCTTGGGAATAAACAACGTATCGCCATCGCGTAGCAATAAGTCTGGTATGCCATTGGGAGACCGCAAGGCATCCCAGAGATTTAGGGTAATTGTTACCGCCTCACCCGAAGGCTTATTGCGCTTGAGCACGACACCTCGAATATCGGCACTGCGGGTTACTCCCCCTGCTTGGGCGATCGCAGCACTTACCGTGGGAGCGTTAAACGTCGTGTTGATTTGGGTCGTACCAGTAGGAGTAGAACCCGCGCCTAAACCCTGCAATTGAATTGGTCCAGGACGTTGGACTTCTCCTGCAACGTTGATCAAGAGCGGTCGGAGTTGGACTACTTTGATCGAAACAATCGGATCGACTAATAATGGTTTCAGCCTTGATGTCAAATACTGCGTTAGTTGCCCTGGGGTTTGCCCCGCTGCCAGCACAGTTCCGATCACTGGTAACGTAATTGTCCCATCGGGCAAAATTACTTGTGGTCCCGCATACTCATCGTAACCAAATACCCTTAGGTCGATCAAATCACCTGGCCCAAGCAGATAAGCGGAGATCGAGTTCGCCTCTGGATCGATCGGTGGAGACAACTGGATCGATGGTTGTGGCAAAGTTGGTGATGGTTTCGCTTTATCTTGTTTATTGGGTTGATTTGGTTTATTGGGCAACCCTTGAGCTAATGCTAAAGTTCCCGCAGACACATGCAGTCCCAGACAAGTCACAAAAAAAAGTCGTCGCAATAAATTGCTCATAGCCCTCACATATATATATCCCGATCAAGAAACGCCACTGGTTGACTCTTTGGTGTAGTAGTAATGGTACATGTAGTAACTATTGTCATCAGCGATCACATCATTCGTAACTAGACCTAAAACATGAATCCCAGATTGCTCTAATAGTATTTTGGCTCTCGACGCACTGGCAGAGTTGAGGATGCCAGGTCTTGCCACCATCAACACGCCATCAGCGACCTTGCCCAAAACCATCGCATCAGCTACTGCCAACAATGGAGGCGTATCGATAATCACGTAGTCATAGAGTTGCGACCACTCTTTAATCAAATCAGCCATATGCTGCGAATCGATCAGAGCCAGTGGATTCGGCGGGATCAACCCAGTTCCAAGTACATGAAGATTTGGGATCACCTCTTTAATCGAGTTCTGCAAGCTTCTTTCATTTACTAAGACATTAGTAAGACCGATGTTAGACGGGATGCCCCAAACATTTTGTTGAGTTGGGCGACGCATATCGGCATCAATCAGCAATACTCGCTTACCCAACTGTGCCATCGCCACTGCCATATTAGAAGACACCGTAGATTTACCTTCCCCTGGAATGGAACTGGTGATAACGATCGATTTAATCTTTCGATCGGAACTGAGAAAACGCAGACTAGTTTGCAGCATCCGATAAGCTTCGCTGATCGGAGATTTAGGATTATCTCGCACAAATACAATAGATGGAACGTTGGGGGCTTTTTTCCCGAAATTGGGTAATATGCCCAAGAGGGGATAGCCAAACAATCGCTTGACTTCATCTGTGGTTCTTAACAGTGTGTCCATACTTTGCAGCAGGATCGCAGTGGCGATCGCTAACAATAACCCCAAAGATGCACCTGTCAATAAATTCAAACTGACGCGGGGCGATATGGGCGAAGTCGGCTGCGATGAAGCTGACAGAATGCGAGCGTTCCCAATTGTCTGATTTTCCGCCAGTTGGACTTCTTGTAGTTTTTTGAGCAAGGCTTCATAGGTGGTACGGTTGGCTGCGACCTTACGCTCTAAAACACGTTCGGATTGTTCCAACTGCGGTATGGTCTTAATCCGCTCCTTATATGCATCAAACGTATCATTTAAGGTCAACAGTTGCTCTTGAATCCCGCCTCTTTCGACTTCGGCTTTAACTAAATCAGCAACCAGAGATCGTCCTAGTTCTCCGATCTGTAAATCTTTATCCAAGATTGCCACAGTCGTACCCAATGTCTGATCTACCCTATCTTTTAGCAGCTTTTGGAACGTTGCTTTTTGGCGCTCCAGCCTCGTAATGGAAGGATGCTCACCACGATAGAGAGTTTTCTGAATTGCCAACTGACTTTCTACTTTCTGAAGATCGGCAAAAGCTTCCTGTACAGCTTTTGACTCGCTCAACTTACTTAAAGACACCGCCTGTTCGGAGCCAATGCCGACACGCTGGCGTAAATCTTGCGATACTGCATTGACATTCGCCAACTTTGATTTTGTTTCAGTAATTCCTTTATCCAAATCCGCCATCACTTGAATTGAGGACTTAGCTTCCTCATCCAACGCAAAGACTTTATTCTTTTCTTTAAATTCTCGCAAAGCTATTTCTGCAAGGGTCAATTCCTTCTCGATCTGAGGCAATTGTTCGTTGATAAATTGTCGCGCTGCTACGGTTTGGGCGCGATTTGTCTGCACGTCATTGAGGATATAGCCGCTCATCAGTTGATTGACAACCCCAGATGCTTCCTTAGGATCGGTGCTCTTATAGGAAACCTTGAGCACATCAGTACCTCTCACAACCTCGACGGTAAGCCTTGATAAAAAACTTTCGCGAGTCAATGCTTGCTTCCCACCCTTACCATCTTCAACAGCTAAATCCAAAGCTCTAATTGTTTGCTGGACTACAGGAGCCGAGCGAATTACCTCCACTTCGGTATTGAGCGGGTTTGACTGTGGGGCAAGGTTATCTAATTGTCCGATGCCCGTAGCTATGCCTGTCAGACTAGAGGCTTGGTCGTTTTTCTTTAGAATCAGGGTACCGTTAGCCTCATAGATCGGCTTTTGCTGAAATGTAAAGAATGCAACGGCTCCAAACACAAAACTAAATAAAGCCATTCCTACCAACCAGTGTCGGCGCAGTAGTAGTGATAAACCCAGAAGGGAATTAGAGTTTTCTGCGAGAGATTCGGTTTGAGCTACTGCTTGAGGGACTGCTTGATTTGTATTCATAGAAGCGCTTTGTAAGGTCGTGAGAAACTCTGCAAAAAAATATAGATTTCGAAAAACAAAGTAATTCTTGGGCAAATTTGCGTCTTGCTTTTATTCCGCCTAAAACACAAGGTTTTGACGAGATACCTACATTGAACTCTCTATGAATATAAAAGTGGACTCGTAAGTCAGCATTACATGTTCATTTATAGTTTTAGCTAAGAACTATGGTGCTTACCTAAACTGATAATCTATACTACTTGCTTATGAGCTAAGCTGTCATCAGCAAATTAGTGGATAATTTCAATTGTCTCGCTGTCAAAGACTTTAGAGGAAATAGTTTGCGTTTTAACTGCTTGAAATACCTTTTGAAATGGCAAAAAATCGGAAAGCTAGCCAAAAAGCCTATGGTAAATTTGAGCTATATCTTGGAGAATGCGACTAGCTAGTGCGTATTTTTTGTGCGTATGAGATCGATCGGGGAACGATGTGAGGTAAATGAGTAAGGATTATGTTATGCAGATAAAATTTTGCCATTCGATCCAATTCAGTCTTTTCTGTCGGTTGATTGGGAAGCTCCCTCCGATATCTGCATTTGCAGTACTTCTCACTATCCTAGGTTCGATCGTAACTATCCCCGAAAGAGTTATGAGCGAACCGCAGCGTGCTGACTCTGCAACAAATCAGCAGCCGAACTGGATTTTGCTTTATCCCCAACATCCGCTATATCGTAAATCCGTACAAGATGCTTCGCAGCCAGCAGTAATCGTCAATCCCACAATAACTCAACCGCAATCTGGTCTTTTACCACCCACAAATTCTCAATCCACTTTGAGGACTACAATCCCTGCCACAAACCGACCCGAAACCATTCAAACACGGGAAGTTCTGCCGACAGTACCATCAAAAACTGCACAGGCTCCCGTTCCTGCTCCTCTTTATATCGAACCGATCGCTCCTAAACCTCAACCGACCAGAGGACCGCAGTATTTTCCTGGCTTTAGTGCTGGGTCTCCTTCTGGATTTGGGCTGAACTGGGGTGATGTTACCAGAGGACCGCAGTATTTTCCTGGCTTTAGTGCTGGGTCTCCTTCTGGATTTGGGCTGAACTGGGGTGATGTTTCTCTGGGACTGGCATATATTGACAAATCAACGATCACGTTTGATAACCCAGTGTCTGGCAAGGCGGATGGCTCGGCGGCAATCGCTTTTGGGCTTGGTAATTCCAGCGATTTTTTGGGCTTGGAGGTAAATTACAACCTGATCAGCTTAACGCCGTCACGCTTTGCCGCGAACGGTAGCTTTGACTTTAAGCTCCACCGCTATCTGGGCGATTTGACTTCGATCGCGATTGGTTGGGAAAACGCGATTAACTATGGAGAAGACGCTGGCGGCACAAATTCTTCGGTATATGGAGTCGTGAGCAAGCTTTTCTTATTAACGCCTGAGGATCTGGTTAACCCCAGAATTCTCAGTTTTTCAGTCGGCGTGGGCGGTGGAAGGTTTCGACCTTTCCAAGACGAGAGAAACAAAAAAGGGACGGTGGGAGTATTTGCCAATATTGGCTATCAGGTGCTCCCAAATGTATCGGCAATCGTGGACTGGACTGGACGGGAGTTAAACTTGGGTGTCTCGTATGTGCCTTTTAGTAATATTCCGTTTACAATAACTGCACTTGCCGTTGACGTGGCACAAAGTGTGGGGCCTGCCGTCAGATATGCGCTCACAGCTGGCTTTAGCTTTAGATTTCGCTAGTTCTTGCTAATTACTTTATATTACAGATAAACAGCTAAAAATTAGCCCTAAACCCCTCAAAAATGTTATTGGAGTTGAAATATTATGGCAATTGATTTGGGTAACGGTAATGATAACTTCACAGTTACTAATGCTGGAGGTGAGTCTGTAAGAGGCTTTGGTGGTAGTGATACGCTCATTGGCGGGCCTGGTAATGACACGCTTAGTGGTAATGAGGGTGATGATATTATTGTCGGCTCAGGAAATGATTTCTTATCAGGAGGGCAAGGGAATGACGCTGTAATTGCTAGCAATTCGGCGACTGGAGATGTCCTATACGGAAACAAAGGCACAGATATTCTGATCGGTTCGGCTGCAGGCGGAGTCTTAATGTTTGGTGGAAAAGGAAATGACCTTATTTACGCAGGTGAGATCGACACTGTGACTAGTGCTGGTGGAGATCTGATTTTTGGCGATCTAGGAGACGATCTAATATTTTCAAATGGGAATGGCACTTTGACAGGTGGCGGTGTTGCTTCTTTTCCTGATATTAATGACGGAAACGACACACTAGTTGGTGGCTTTGGCAATCAACTACTTGCTAGTAGTAGTGGTGAAGATACATTTTTATTCCAGAGTGCCGTTAGTCGTGTGATTGGCGGAAGAACTGTCCTAGAAGGTGGCTATGGTGGACAGGATGTCATTCGCAACTTTAAGTCAGGCGGAACGGGCAACGATAAAATCGTGTTTCGAGATCTGGTTTCTGGTGATACGGTTAAGATTGCCGATCTTGGCGCAAATGGTTCTGCCATCTCTCTTTCAGGATCTGTTCCAGGATTGATAATTGTTGAAGGTACTGCCCTCAGCAATCTGCTAACGAGTGGTAACAACGATATTACGGTCAACGGAACAGTTATTGATTTCTCGAATGGTAGCTTTGATGCTTCGACAAACCTCTTTACCTATGTCATACCCTAGTTATAGGTTTCGATTAATTGGATCGACTTGATGTAGACTTTTTATTATATTTTCTATATAATTCAAGATAGCTTTACTTGTTGTCAGAGGTAAGATTGTGAAAAAAATATTAACAGCTTTTGGTCTGGGATTAGTTAGCTCAATCGCTTCTGGTTCATTTTTGATCTCTCCTGCTCGTGCAGGTTCAGCCGCAGCTTTGAATGCAATTAATGCTGGATCTGCAACAACTGCCGCCATAGGATTATTTTCAATCCCCGCTGGGCAACCACCTACTGATGCACAGATCCAAGGTGCTCAAAATGTGATCAACCTCTTGACTCCTCCACCAGGTACTCCCGACGCTACAAACCCAGCCACACAAGCACAGATACTTAACGAATTGGCAAACCTAGGAATCACTCCTCCTCCTGCCAGCCAAACAACTCCTATCTCTCCTGCTCCAAGTGGATCTCCGACAATCATCTCAAATCCTGAGACAGGCGCAGCAATTACCACAATTTTAAATAGCCTGAGCGGTTTTATCTTTCCTTTCTGATTTATTTAGGCGAGCTTTAATAATTTTATGAGTGAAGCTAATCAACATGACCAGAAGCATTAGATATCTGTTTGGTGCGATAGGTTTGGTTTCAGTATTTTGTATTATTGGAGTTACTGTTGAGATTAATGTAGTTGATGTTCAGGCTCAAACATCAGTGCCTAATAGTAACGTGCCACCCAATCCAATCAATCTAACCCAAAAGCTAGAATCTAGTGCTGTAGATTTAATTACGCCGATATCCAACACAAGTGGAAATTTTCTTGCGCCTCCAATTATTGGAAATATGAACTCTGCTAAGACTGCCTCTGTCAGATTGCTTGTTTCCGTTGCAAACCTTGGTCAGATTACTCGCTTTCTAACTCTAGATAAAGTAAATAATGCTTTTGCTGCTTACAATAATCTCGTGGTTGTGATGGGGCTAACAGATGCTAGGCAATTGGCATATTATCCTAGGCTGAAAGCGATATCTGAGTCTTTAGTCCAACTGAAGACTCAGATATCGGAAAATTGATTATTCATGATCTCAAGGTGCGCGAAGTTGTGACGGCGGGTAATAATAGTAAAACTGCTTGGTAAAGCCTGACATTTAATAAGCTCCCTTGCCTAGCAATACGACTCTGAATGTCGATGCCAGAATGTAAAAATCTAAAGATAGCGACCAGTTTCGCACGTAATAAATATCAATATCGAGGCGTTGCTGAAAGCTACAATTATTGCGACCGCGTACTTGCCATAGCCCTGTGATCCCAGGTAGGGCTTTGAGAATCATGTTTTCGGAGCTATTCATCTTGACCAATTCATTTGGGATGTAGGCGCGAGGTCCAACCAAACTCATCTCTCCTTTTAACACGTTCCACATCTGCGGTAATTCATCAAGACTGAACTTACGCAAAAACCTTCCCACTCCTGTAACACGGGGATCGCGGCGCAATTTATGGAATACTTCAAATTCTTGACGTAGTTCTCGATCGCTCTGCAAGATCTCCTCTAACTTTGCTTCGGCATTCAGGTACATGCTGCGAAACTTCAGGGCTTTAAAGCGAGTGCCATCCATGCCTAAACGCTCTTGAGCGAAGAGAATAGGACCTCTAGAACTTAGTTTAATTGCCAGTGCAATCAAAATCAACAATGGCAGGAAGATCAGAATACCTGCGATCGTGAGTGTGATATCCAAAATCCGTTTAATCAATTGCGAACTAGGGAAGAGCAGATTGTGCTTTACCTCTAATCCCAACACCCCGCCCAAATCGCGCGCTGTTACCCAAAGATTCAGCGAGTCCAGAAAATTGGGTAACAGAATCAAGTACGGAAACATCGAAGTATGCCTGCGTAGTAACGAAGTTAAATCTGCTTGGCTCATATCAGGCAAACAGAGAATGGCATGACGTATTTTCAGAGTCTTGGCCAGCTTAGGAGCCATTGATAGCGGTCCCAGCATCGGCACGCCAAAGTAAGAGCCTTGAGTCTGAGGATCGTTATCGACGATTGCAATCGGCTTAAATCCCATTCTGGGTTGCTCTTTGAGTCGTTTGACTAGATTTTGACCAATATCACCCGCGCCTAAAATCAGCACTGGTACACCCCACCAGAAGCGATGGGCGCAGAAATCTCGCACTAGGGTGCGGGCGAGCGGCACAAACATCAGTGCCAACAGGCAGGAAGTCAACAAAACCCCGCGTGAATATGCATTCAAGGCATCTCTGAGCAAAAAAGCTGATGCAGCTATCACCACATGCATAAGAATCGTGTTGACTGTGAGTTTTTTTAATTCTTCATGTGGTCTAATTCCTACACCTGGATAAAGCCCAGAAACGGCATAGGCAAGGATAAACAGTCCCATCACAAGCGTTGGTTCTAGATAAAACAGCTTATTTGTAGTAAGTCGGACTAAATCCCACAGCCTTGCACTCAGCTCAAACGCCATCACTAGGGCTGCGGCATCAACCAGCATCAATGTGATTGTGGTGAGAAATGGACTAGGGGATTGGATCAGCCGCAAAGCCCGTTTTTTTTCTTGGGGGACTCGAAGTGACTGTTTTAACATGAAGCCTCAGCAACAGATAGAACGGATCCTAAAGTTGAGATTGTACGCGGTTCTGGCAAAAAGTGACAAAAAATAGCAGAAACAAAAAAGTAGCAACAGCAATTGCAAATTCAAATCGGACGTTTTAACCTAATTTGCTGATAAGACAGATCAACCAAATGTAAAATAGTATGAAATAGGAATGCCAAAAGATTGAGCGTTAGTAGAGTTCATGCTAAATGGTCTTGACCGTGCCCAAAATTATGCTCCAAATGCTAACCCTTTGCTGGAAATCAATTGCCTAAACCCTGAAATGTGAAATCTAAGTTAGAATACTTAGCTGTGTCCAATCGTTTTCAGTCTTACGCCGACACAAAACACTAATCGTTTCACTAACTGCTTTATCAAAAATCTGTCCGACTCAGACTGACGACAGACCGATCACAATTCTGGAGTTCTATGTCTTCTTCTGGGTCTATCTCTAAAACTGCTTCTAAATCTTCGGTCAAACCAATCTCTAAGCCAATCTCCAAACCTGCGCCTGAGGCTTTTTCTGGGCCGCTCCCTGAGGCTTTTTCTCAGCTTGGCTTATCGAATGATATTGTCCGTGCCGTGGCAGCGCGTGGCTACACCGAACCGACCCCAATTCAACTTCAGGCAATCCCTGCGGTACTATCGGGTAGCGATCTGCTGGCTGGGGCTCAGACTGGAACGGGCAAGACTGCTGGCTTCACCCTGCCAATTTTGCAGCTCCTATCTAATTCCTTCGCGCCGAAAACATCAAGTGGTCGAGCGCCAATTCGATCGTTAATTCTCACACCCACTCGCGAACTTGCCATGCAGGTAGAAGAAAGTGTGCGCGAGTATGGCAGACACCTGAAGCTAAGTTCGATGACGATCTTTGGCGGTGTGAATATTAACCCCCAAATTCAAAAACTCAAAGGACGGATCGATATTCTGGTTGCGACACCAGGACGATTACTCGATCATGTGCAGCAAGGTACATTGGATCTGTCTCATGTCGAAATCTTGGTGCTGGATGAAGCCGATCGAATGTTGGATATGGGTTTCATTCGCGATATTCGTCGCATCTTGACGCTATTACCGAAACAACGACAAAATCTCTTGTTCTCAGCTACTTTTTCGGACGAAATCAAAGCCTTTGCCACAGGACTGCTAAATCAACCTGTGATGATCCAAGTCGCTGTGCGTAATGCCACGCCTGACTTGGTAGCGCAAAAAGTTTACCCTGTCGATCGAGACAAAAAACGCGAACTACTGGCGCATTTAATCAAACAAAATAACTGGTATCAGGTACTGGTATTTACTCGGACTAAGCATGGTGCCGATCGACTGGTCAAACAACTCACCCAAGACGACATCCCCTGTATGGCAATCCACGGTAACAAGAGCCAAGCAGCACGGACGCGGGCTTTAGCCAAGTTTAAAGATGGCAGTTTGCAGGTGTTGGTGGCAACCGACATCGCGGCGCGGGGCATCGACATTAGCGAATTGCTGCATGTGGTCAATTTCGAGCTGCCAAATGTGCCAGAAGATTACGTCCATCGGATCGGGCGGACAGGACGAGCAGGTTTAGAGGGGGAAGCGATCTCGCTAGTATGTGTGGATGAGCGCAAACTTCTGATCGATATCGAGCGATTGATCAAGCGATCGATTCCTAGAGAAATGGTTGATGGTTTTGAGCCAGACCCACGCGCCCAGCCTCAACCGATCCAAAACGGTCAGCAGCAGCAACGTCAGAGATCGGGCGGTCAGGGTTCTGGATACTCATCTGGTCGATCGTCATCACAGACAACTCGATCGAAGCCCTCTCAGTCGGCTCCATCCCATCGCCCGTCATCTCATCCCACACCATCTCGTCGTCAAGAGCG
>Ga0209490_10004782_pt1 | contig 12432 bp, 14 predicted proteins | sample MAT06_FD_187209 | JGI IMG/M metagenome (GOLD analysis project Ga0209490, IMG submission 187209) | Freshwater microbial communities from Lake Fryxell liftoff mats and glacier meltwater in Antarctica - MAT-06 (SPAdes) (version 2) | ecosystem: Environmental > Aquatic > Freshwater > Ice > Liftoff...
AGACGGATTACCTGATGGCGAATATGGTAGAATCGGTATTAGCATTAGTAGAACAGAACCTAATAGAGTGTATGCTTTGGTTGAAGCCACAAAAAATGGTTTGTATAAAACCGATGATGGTGGTATTAAATGGGAGCTTGTAAATAGCGATCCTGCAATTGTAACTAATAGAGCTTTTTATTTTCAAGACATAGCTGTTGACACAAAAAATGAAAACAGATTGTACAATATCAATCAAGAAATTACTGTGAGTGATGATGGAGGTAAAACTTTTAAATCGGTAATTCCTTACAGCGGCATTCATCCAGATCACCATGCTTGGTGGATCCACCCTTACGATGCAAATTTTATAATCGATGGAAATGATGGCGGTATTGGATGAGAAACTTCCATTGGGACAGTTTTATCATATTAATGTAGACAACAAAATTCCATATAATGTAATGGGTGGATTGCAAGATAATGGAAGTTGGCATGGTCCTGCCTATGCTTGGGTGCGTAGTGGTTTGCGCAATGCATTTTGGCAAGGCGTAGGTGGTGGAGATGGTTTTGATGTAATGCCAGACGCAGAAGATCCTAATTGGGTGTTTACTATGAGTCAGGGTGGTTCTGTATCTCGTTATAATATTGCAACAGGTGAGCAATGGGGTATTCGACCCCCTCGCCCCGATAAAAATCTTAAACAAAGATTCAACTGGAATGCAGCCATTGCACAAGATCCATTTGATAAAGCAACTATTTATTATGGTAGTCAATTTGTAAATATGAGTACTAATAAAGGAGCTTCATGGGAACAAATTTCTGGCGATCTAAGTACCAATGATTCAGTAAAAATTGATCAGAGTAATAATGGAGGAATTTCTGTAGACATTACTGGAGCAGAAAATTATTGTACCATTTTATGTATTGAACCATCAGTAAAAGAGAAAGGTGTTATTTGGGCTGGAACAGATGATGGCAATGTGCAATTAACTAGAGATGGTGGAAAAACATGGACAAACTTCAGGGGAAAAATTCCTGGAATGCCATTAGGCGGCTGGGTTCCACAGATTCGTGTTTCTAAACACAACGCAGGGGAAGCTTTTGTAATTGTGAATGATTATAGACGTGGAGATATGAAGCCATATATTTTTAGGACAAGCGATTATGGTAAAACATGGAGTAGATTAGTTGATGAAAAGAAAGTAGTAGGATATGCTTTATGCGTTATTCAAGATCCTGTAGAACCAAATTTAATTTTTGTTGGAACTGAGCAAGGTTTGTGGGTGAGCTTAGATAATGGAAATAATTTTCAGCAATTTAAAAATGGATATCCTTCTGTATCAACCTACGATTTAGTTATTCAAGAAAGAGAAGCCGATTTAGTAATTGCTACTTTTGGTAGAGCACTTTGGATTTTAGATGATATTCGTCCATTAAGAAAAGTCGCTGCTAATAAGGGACAAATTTTTACTAAAAAAATTACTGCATTTGATGTCCCTCAAGCTTATCAGGCAAAAATGAAAAACGCTTCAGGTATTGAATACAGTACTTATGGAACTTATGAAGGCGAAAATAAAAGAACAGGAGCGCCTTTAAGTTTCTATGTAAATAAAACTGCAACTGATACTGGAAAAAATAAAATTGCAGATACTGTTCAAGTTAAAATTGTTGATGCAAATGGTGTTGTAGTAAGAAATTTAAGAGCAAAAGCAGATACGGGATATAATAAATTTTATTGGGGAATGGAAGGCAAAGGAATTCGTCAGGCTAGTGGCGGTGGAAGAGGAGGCGGACGCTTTGGTGGTGCTGGCGGCGGAGCAGCTGAGCCAGGTGGTTTGCCAGTTGATCCGGGTACTTTTAAAGTAGTACTTACTTTAGGAAAAGACATGAGTGATAGTATGATGGTAGTTGTGAATGATGATCCTAATGCTCCAACATCTAAAGATGTGAGAGATGCAATGCGTAAAGCAAATACAAGAATGGAAAAATCTATTTTAAGATTAACTGCATTAAATGATCGATTAACTGAAGCCGAAGACATTATGAAAAAAGTGGATGCTGGCATGCCTAATATGGAAAAAAAGGATGCCGATACTTTACGTAAAGTTGGTAAGCAAATGACTGAGGGCGTTAAAGAAATTAGAGAAATGCTTAATGGCAAACCACAATTAAAACAAGGCTATGGCAATATTCCGCAAGAAACAGTGAATGGCTTATTGGGAGAAGCGCGACAATTAATTATGGGTAAAACAATTGTTCCGGGTGCACAAGAAGACCGATTAATGAGTTATGCTGAAGAAGCGGTTGATGGTGTAATTAAAAAAGCAAATACTTTATTTGATGGCACTTGGAAACAATATAAAACATTGGCAGAAGCGGCACCTATAAAATTGTTTAAAGATTATAAGCCGATAGAATAGAAATGTAAAAATTAATTAATGAGCCTGTGATTTTTGTCACAGGCTTTTTTGTAGCTTTCTATGTTTAGAAGAAAGCAGCGTATTACTATTAAATTTCATCTATCTCTTATCTTGATTAATTATATTGATACAATTAATGAAAAATCTAACAAAATGGATATTGCTAGTTTTTGTAATACTAGCAATGATATATACTTGGAAAGAATATAATCGAACACAAAAAAGCACTTTAGATATTGATACGTTTATTTCAATTACAGCTAGTACATTAGTAAAGGAATTTGAAGTTGATGAAACTAGTGCAAATAAAAAATACAATGACAAAGTAATTTCAGTAAAAGGAATTATTCAGTCCATTGAGCTTACCGATTCTACTCATCGTATTATTTTAAAAGGAGAAACAGGTGGAGTAATTGGCGAATTAGAAAAACCTGAACGTAAAAAAGTAGCTGAATTAAAAGTAGGAGATTCAGTTATTATAAAAGGAGTTTGCACAGGATATTTAATGGATGTAATTTTAGTAAGAACAATTATTGTAAATTAATTTGGGACATGAAAAAAATCTATTTAATTGCTATTGGAATTATTTCAATTTTTATTTGCAATGCCCAAAACAGATTAATGACTAAAGCAGCAACTATTAGTTTTTACTCAAAAGCTCCAATGGAAAATATTGAAGCCACCAACAAATCTGGCATATCGGTTATTGATAAAACTACTGGTCATCTCGAATTTAGTGTTTTATTAAAAGGCTTTAATTTTGAAAGAGCTTTAATGCAAGAACATTTTAATGAAAATTATGTTGAGAGCGATCAGTTTCCAAAAGCTGGTTTTAAAGGAAAAATTACCGATCAAACAAAAGTAAATTTTTCAAAAGATGGTATTTATAACGTTCCTATTACAGGAGTATTAACCTTGCATGGCGTTTTAAATGAAATTACAACTTCTGCTACAATTACTATTCGCAATGGAATTACAGAAGGCGAAGCTGCTTTTAATATTGATATAGAAGATTATAAAATAAAAATACCAGCTATTGTAAAAGACAAAATTGCTAAAAAAGTAAAAATTACCGTAAAAGCAACTTATCAAACACTTTAAATTTATTTATGAAAATAATCATACACATTATTTTTTATTTTTGCTCACTCTCCTCACTAAATGCACAAACAGATTTATTAAAAGGATTAGAAGATAGTATTCCTAAAAAAGAATATATTTCAAGTGCTTTTAAGTCTACTAGAGTTGTTAATTCTCATTCAATGGAAATGCTTGGTGCTGGTTCAATGGACTTTAGAATACTTCACAGATTTGGTCCGATTAATCAAGGGTTTGATCAATTTTTCGGTCTTGATCAAGCAAGTATGCGTATGGGGTTTGATTTTGGACTTACCAAAGACCTTACCCTTGGAATTGGTAGATCTACATTTAAAAAAGATGTTGATGCTTTTGTAAAGTATAGAATTGTTCAACAATCAAAAGGACCAAAATCAAATCCATTTTCTTTAATTGCAGTAGCTGGTCTTTCTACTTATACCTTTAAAAATCCTGATCCTACAAAACCCTTTACTTTTAGCGATCGTTCTGCATACTATTTTCAAGGAATCATCGGAAGAAAAATGAGCACTAATTTTTCAATGCAATTGAGCCCAACTTTAGTCCATAGAAATATGGTACAGCCAAACGATGAAAAAAATATTTATGCATTAGGGTTTGGTGCTCGGTACAAAATATCCAAAAGAATGGCAATCATTGTAGATTATTTTTATGTAGCCAATGGATTTCCGAAAACTCAAGGAACGAATCCTTTATCTATAGGTTTAGATATTGAAACTGGTGGACATATTTTTCAATTAAATTTTTCTAATACAGCAGGAATGAACGAGCGCTCATTTATTACAGAAACTGTTAATAGTTGGGGCAAAGGCGAAATTCAATTTGGCTTTAACCTTTCTAGGATATTTAATATTAGGTCAAAGAAATCAGCAATAAGATAAATTGATAATACAGCATTTGTAATTATTTTGTATCTTAAGATTATTAAAAGCTATTTCTTTAACAAATATTATACGATTATGAAAAAATTAATGAGTCTCTTTATCCTTATAACTGTATTTGCACTTGCTTGTTCAAAAGGAGGCGATGCAGTTACAACTCCCCCTCCAGCTAATGTAGATTGTAGTACAGTAGATAGCAGATATGGAGCAGTAGTTTCAGTAATTATTCAAAATTCATGTTCATCCAGTGGTTGTCATAATGCAGGGAGTAGTAATGGCCCTGGTCCACTAACTAATTTTACACAAGTAAAAGCTTCTGCTAGTGCAGTAGCTGGTTCTGTTGCATCAGGTAGAATGCCAAGAGGAAGTTCATTAACTACCGCACAGAAAAACGCCATTGCTTGTTGGGTTTCTTCTGGAGCATTAAATAATTAAGTAAACTTAATTAAGAAGCTTTTCTTGGTGTAACAGAAAAGCCACCGCCTTTTTTAGAAGAAGAGAAATTTTTGTTCCCCGTTGCGCCAGTTGCTTTGCCAAATGTGCTAGCCGGACCAGCAGGTTTTGTTGTCATTCCAGATGCAGATGTAGGCTTTTTTGTAGTTTTTCTGCTTGATTTTGCTTTTCCCATTTATTTCATTTTGTATGAAGTTACTGATTTTATTATTCAATTATTTCAATCACGTAACTTCGCCAAAATTTATATTGAATGAGTAAGCTCAGTAATTTGGCAGAAACATTAATTGGAAGTGAAATAGTAAAATTGGGGAATGCCATTAATGAGCGTATCCGAAACGGCGAAACCATTTATAATTTTACCATTGGAGATTTTAACCCTAACATATTCCCTATTCCTTTTGAGTTAGAGCAATTAATTATTGAGTCGTATCAAAAACATTATACCAACTACCCAGCGGCAGAAGGCATATTAGAACTGCGACAAGCCATTGGTTCTTTCATTAAAGAATGGGAAGGTCTCGATTTTAGTCCATCTGAAATTCAAGTAGCATCTGGTGGACGACCATTAATTTATTCCTTATTTAAAGTAATAGTTGATAAAGGGGATAAAGTAATTTATGGCGTTCCATCTTGGAATAACAATCACTATGTTCATTTAACAGATGGCGAACATTGTCTTGTAAATTGCACTCCCGAAAATAATTTCATGCCAACAGTTGCAGATATTAAAGCCAATATTAAAGGAGCAACCCTTATATGTTTGTGTACACCACAAAATCCAACAGGAACAACACTTTCAAAAGATTCATTGTCACAAATTTGCGATCTAATTATTGAAGAGAATAACCAACGAGCTGCCGATGAAAAGAAATTGTATTTGATGTTCGATCAAATGTATTGGACGCTAACTTATGGTGATACAGTTCATTACAATCCTATTGCTTTAAATCCTGCAATGAAGCCTTACACCATTTATATAGATGGAATTTCAAAAGTTTTTTCAGCAACTGGTGTAAGAGTTGGATGGGCACTCGGCCCAGAAAATGTAATTGCTAAAATGAAAGCAATATTAAGTCACCTTGGTGCTTGGGCACCAATGGCAGAGCAGAAAGCAGTAGCTAAGTACCTGCCTATGAAAGCGGCAATTAGCAAATACCTAGATCATTTTAAATCAGAAATTGAAGAAAGGCTTCAAACTATTTATAAAGGATTTATTGCATTAAAAGAAAAAGGGTTTAGTGTAGATGCTGTTAGTCCACAAGCAGCCATCTACTTAACTATCAAAATAAATTTAGTAGGAAAGAAAACGGCTGATGGTAAATTATTACAAACGCAATCCGATGTAACTTCTTATATTTTAGGGGAAGCAAAAATTGCAGTGGTTCCTTTTTCTGCATTTGGTGCTGGGGCAGACAGTACTTGGTACAGGCTCAGTGTTGGCACTTCTGTAAAAGAAGAGATTCCTACAATGCTAAGTAATTTAGAGACAGCCTTGCAAAAACTAAGTTAGTTTTTGTTATTGATGAAAATGAATGGCTTGTTGGGGTGATCTTGTAATAGTTTTTTAACTAAATGCTCTTTGGAAATTATTTTTCTGCGATTGATATCAATTATTTCATTTGCTAAACAAAAACTACCCCAATTTTCTACGGGTATTAAAATTAAATTCAATATTTCTAATTGACGATCAATTTCAACTTGTGAAAGATGTTTGATATTAGATAAAACAAGTAAATCTCTATTCATAGCTAAAACCTAATTAATGTTTGGGACAAGCACAGAATGTAGTTTTCTTCGATTTTTGAAAAATACCACATGAACTCACCACTAACATGGTAATTAACAACAAAACAATAATTTGGTTTATTTTCAGTCTCATATTATCCTTCTAAATTACTGAATTTGAATTCATTTAAAAAATATACCATTTTAGTTGCCCCTTTAGATTGGGGCCTGGGGCATGCAACAAGGTGTATTCCTATAATTAGAGCATTGTTAAATAATGGTCACAAAGTAGTAATAGCAGCGGAAGGAGCCCAGTTTATTTTGTTAAAACAAGAATTTCTAACAATTAAATTTGTTGAATTAAGAGGCTATAGGGTGAAATATAGCAAAAGCAACTATTTTTTTTCGTTTAAGCTTATTACTCAAATACCATCGATAATTAAAACAATCAATGCCGAAAATAAATGGCTTAAGCAAATTATTCATGATGAAAAGATTGATTTAGTTATTGCCGACAATAGATATGGATTATACCACAAAACCATTCCATCTATTTTTATTACACATCAACTCACCATTAAAGCTCCTTTTAAATGGTTAGAGCAATTGATTCAATCTATCAATTATAAATACATTAATCGATTTAAGGGATGCTGGGTACCAGATATAGAAGGCACTCCAAATGTTGGAGGTATTTTATCTCATCCATCTAAAATGCCTACTACACCAGTTCAATATATTAATTTACTTTCTCGATTTGAAATTAAATTGAGCCAACAAAAATACGATCTGTGCATTTTGTTATCGGGGCCAGAACCGCAGCGAACTATGCTTGAAGAAAAAATATTGAAATCAATTGCAACAATAAATGCAACTATTTTACTGGTTAGAGGTAAACCAGAAAGCAACCAAGTGCTTTCTGTTCCTACTAATGTTACTGTAGTAAATCATTTAAGTACAAATTTATTAGGAGAAGCAATTCAACAAAGTGAATTTATTTTAAGTAGAAGCGGATATACTACCATAATGGAGCTTTTGGCATTAAAGAAAAAAATGATATTGATACCCACTCCTTCACAAACTGAACAAGAATACTTAGCTAATAATTTAATGAAGCAGCAACTTGCAATCACTGCCTCGCAAAATAATGTTGATTTAGTAAACCTACTACAACAAGCTAAAGCATTTGAATACAAAACCATTAATGTAAAACAATTTGATGAGCATAATATTGATGAACTCATACAAATTGCAGTTTCTTAATTACTCAACTTACATTTGTAAAGAATGCAAAGTAAAACCAAGGCATATCTTGCAGCAATCGGCGCTAATTTTATTTTTGGTAGCAGCTATGCCATAGTAAAATATATCACGCCAGAATTTATACATCCATTTGGACTAAACTTTGTTCGTGTTACTGTAAGCATTATTTTATTCTGGACTTTATTTTTATTTAAACCCGGCAAAACAAGGATCGATAAAAAAGATATTCCAAGATTTATTATTTGTGCTATTACTGGAATAGTAATCAATCAATTATTTTTTATTAAAGGATTATCATTAACTACCGCAATACATAGTTCACTACTTTCATTAGCAACACCTATTTTTATAACAATCATTGCAGCATTGGTTTTAAAAGAAGGTTTTACCACTTTGAAGGCAATTGGATTAGCTTTTGGCGTTGGAGGAGCTTCTTTATTAATTATGATGAAAGACAATAGCTTACAAGGTAGCAATATGCTTTTGGGAGATATTATGATTTTAATAAATGCCATTTCTTATGCATTTTATTTAGTAATGGTACGCCCATTGATGGAAAAATATTCTGGTATTCAAGTATTAAGATGGGCATTTACAATTGGTGCTATAGGAATTTTACCGTTCGGGTTACCCCATTTTTTAACTACTGATTGGTCTGCATTTAGTACTAGTCACTTTATTGCATTAGGCTATATTGCAATTGCAACAACATTTCTTGCATACCTTTTAACGGTTTATAGTATTTCATCAATTGGGTCTTCGGCAACTGGTGCATTTATTTATACTCAACCAGTTTTTGCAGCTGTAATTGCAACTTTGTTTGCAGGCGAACATTTTAACTTGATCAAAGCAATGGCTGCTTTACTTATTTTTACAGGAGTATATTTGGTGAATTTTAAGAAATCATCTGTTACCCCAGTTTAGGATAATCGAAAAACCAAAACTCCTTTTTGCAGGTCCTAATTTTACTCCAATCTGTTGTATGAAGTTTTATAGCAAACACAGCACAAGTGGGCATGTTATCAATTTTTGTGGTTTCTAATGAATTAACAAAATTGGTAATGCCCGGATTATGTGCAAAAATTGCGATTGTATTAATCGTGGCTTTAACAGTTTCTAATACTTCATAATAGGTTATAGAAGAGGCATGGTATAATTCTTGCTTTTTACTAATATCAGTAGCTTTTTTATTGTACGCTTCAGCAAAATAAGTTGCTGTACTAAACGCTCTTTTTGCAGTACTTGCAATAAATGAATCAATTGAAATTTCCCTTGCAATAAGTCTTCTAGCCATTTCTGGAGCATCTTTAATTCCACGTTCATTCAGCGGTCTCTCAAAATCGGATTGACCAATATTGGCCCAACTACTTTTAGCATGTCTAATTACCAATAATTCTTTCATACCGAAAAGTTACAAATTGCCTTGTACATTTGTACCAATGGCGATTACTAAATTACCTATTGATGAATTTTTAACACTTATTAAGCACAATCAATTGCTTGATGTAAGAAGTCCGGGCGAGTTTAAACAAGCCCATATACCTGGTGCCATTAGCTTCCCGTTGTTCACTGATGATGAAAGAAAAATTGTTGGAACAGCGTACAAGCAGGAGTCGAAGCAAATAGCCGTTAAAATTGGGTTGAAATATTTTGGCAAGAAGATGGTAAAGATGGTTGAAGATGCCGAGGAAATTACAAAAGACAAAAATATTGTGCTATTGCATTGTTGGCGTGGAGGAATGAGAAGTGCAGGTGTAGCTTGGTTGTTAGATTTGTATGGCTTTAAAGTGTTTACATTAGTTGGAGGTTATAAAGCATATAGAAATTGGGTGCTTAAACAATTTGAAAAAGAGTACCCAATAAATATTTTAGGTGGTTTTACTGGATCTGGGAAAACAGAAGTTTTACATGAGCTTGCAAAAACAGGGCAACAAATAATTGATTTAGAAGGTTTGGCAAGCCATAAGGGTTCTTCATTTGGTGCAATTGGTCAACCGCCTCAACCAACTCAAGAGCAATTCGAAAACTTATTGGCAAAAGAACTTTCTACAGTTAAATATGATACTGGGTCGATCCTATATTTAGAAGATGAGAGCCAACGTATTGGCGAAGTAAATATTCCATCAGTATTGTTTAAACAGATGCGCGAGAAGAAAGTGCTTTTTTTAAATATTCCATTTGAGGAACGATTAAATTTTATTGTTGCTAACTATGGCAAATTTAAAAAAGAAGAGTTGGTTAATGCAGTTATTCGTATCAAGAAAAAATTAGGCGGATTAGAAACAAAAATAGCCATCAATGCCTTAGTTGAAGATGATGTAAAAAATTGTTTTGTGGTTTTATTGCAGTACTACGATAAATTATATCAAAAGGGTTTGTTGAAAAGAGATCAACCAGAATTATTAGTTCAAAAAGTTGAGTGTAAAAAAGTTGATGCAATAAACAATGCACATACTATTAACCAGTTATCCATTTAGAAATAGTTAGAAATCCCATCCAACTCATTGCCACAACAACAAGCCATCCAGCAATTTGTAGCCAAATAGGATGCCGATAATTATTTACCAATCGTTTATTAGTTGCTGCAATTAAAATCACTGCTAATGCAACAGGTAATATTAATCCGTTTAAAGCACCTACAGTTACCAGAATTTTTATTGGATTGCCAATGATATTAAAAACGACAGTTGAAAGAATAATAAAAATGGAAATAATTATTTTTTCATTCTTTTCAATTAACGGATGAAACGTTTTTATAAAAGAAACTGAAGTATATGCTGCGCCTATAACTGAGGTGATGGCAGCGCACCAAATTACTACTCCAAAAAAACGATAGCCAATTTCTCCTGCAGCTAATTTAAAAACAGAAGCAGGAGGATTGCTTGGGTCTAGCGTAACTCCTTTTACTATTACTCCCAATGCCGCTAAGAATAATAAGAAGCGCATTATTGCTGTTACAATAATACCGGTAACAGCACTTTTATTTACATCAGGTAATGAAGCCTGTCCTTTAATGCCAGCATCTAATAAACGATGGCCTCCCGAAAAACTTATATATCCACCAACAGTACCGCCTACTAAAGTTACAATAGCCAAAGCAGAAATTTTTTCAGGAAAAAAACTATGATGTATAGCAGATGCTATGGGAGGATTTGCTTTAAAAACTATGTAGAGCGTTAGCATTATCATTAAGAGGCCGAGCAATTTTGTAAATCCATCAATTGCCTTGCCAGCTTCTTTATTCCAGAAAATTAGCAAAGCAACAATGCAACTTAATATGCTGCCATATTTAACATCGAGCCCAGTTAGTACCTGTAAACCAAGTCCGCTTCCACCAATATTGCCAATATTAAATGCTAACCCTCCTATAACTATAAGTACTGCTAAAAAATAACCAAGTCCCGGTAATAAATCATTTGCAATTAGCTGCGCTCTTTTTTCAGTAACAGCAATAATTCGCCAAATATTTAATTGAGCACCAATATCTAGCAAAACAGAAATAACAATTACAAAGCCAAAGCTTGCAGCTAGTTGTTGAGTAAAAACAGTTGTCTGTGTAAGAAAACCCGGACCAATTGCCGAAGTTGCCATTAAAAACGCAGCACCCGTAATTGCAGAAGATGTTTTTTTACTCATTCACCAATTGTTTTAAGGTGAATATTATTTTTAAGAAAGTGGTGGTGAATGGCTTTTGCAAAATCAACTGCATGTTCCCCATCCCCATGAATACAAATAGTTGTTGCATCTACAGCAATAGTAGAGCCATCAACAGCTACCATTCTTTTTTCAAGTACCATTTGCAACGATTGTTGTAGTGCCTCATCGGTATTGTTAATTAATGCATTGGGCATACTTCTTGGAGTTAGTGAGCCATCTGCTTGATAAGTTCTATCGGCAAAAACCTCAGCAGCGGTTTGTAAGCCTAGTTTTTTTGCTTCTGTAATTAAATAGCTATTGCATAATCCATATACAATTAAGGAAGCATCTAATTCTTTAATAGCTGCTGCAATAGTATAACTAATACTTGCATCTGCTGCAGCCATATTGTACAATGCCCCATGAGGTTTTACATGATGCAATAAACAACCCTCCCTTCTACAAATGCGTTGCATCAGTTCAATTTGTTCTGCAATTAAATCATACAATTCACAATCTGATAAATGCATATTAGTTCTTCCAAAATTTTCCCTGTCTTTAAAACTAGGATGTGCACCAATAGCTACTTCATCTATCAAACAAAGGTCAATTGTTCTTTTAATGGTTTCTTCATCACCCGCATGAAAGCCACAAGCAATATTAGCAGAACTTATAAAGGGCATTATTCTATTATCAAAAGGGAATCCTTCTCCTAAATCACAATTAATGTCTATGGTATGCATCGAGTTGTAAGATACAGGCATTCTTTAATTGTTGCAAATGTTGCTCTTGATCATGCAATAATTTTTGGGAAAGTTCCATTGTTGTTTCACTAAAATATAACTGATCAGATGTACCTTTTTGAGCAAGATTATAAAAGTCGGAACTAATGATATGTCCTATTCTTGGATAGCCACCAGTTGTTTGATGATCGGCCATTAGTATAATGCATT
>Ga0209490_10004784_pt1 | contig 12430 bp, 5 predicted proteins | sample MAT06_FD_187209 | JGI IMG/M metagenome (GOLD analysis project Ga0209490, IMG submission 187209) | Freshwater microbial communities from Lake Fryxell liftoff mats and glacier meltwater in Antarctica - MAT-06 (SPAdes) (version 2) | ecosystem: Environmental > Aquatic > Freshwater > Ice > Liftoff...
ATTTTTGTGGTAAATGACCAAGTCATTGAAAAATTACTGTTTCCTGCATCGTTTGAGGCCCTGACTCTCCAATAATAGGTTTGGCCTCCTATTAAATTGCTGACAAGAAAAGAATTTGAAGTCAGGGAACTATTGTCAAGAAACAGGGTGCCAAAATTGCTTTCTTTCGAAATTTGGATCCGGTATGACTCCACCCCGGTAACAGCAGTCCATTGGAAATTTATGGAATTAGCCAAGTCTTTTGCACCATTGGAAGGACTAAGTAGGGCAGGAACAGCCGGTACAGTCAGGTTTTGTCCAATTGAAAACTGTATGGAAAGTGGTGTACCTTTTGTTCCTCCCAAATTAGGTTCCGAATAAGGGACAGCCACCAAGGTATATTGCCCTTCTATTAGTTTTTTCCCATCATAATTGCCTCTGCTATCCCCGAAAATCGAATAGGGTGCAATATTTTCCGTGATGGCAGCATCTAACGGCCCGGAAAGTTGAATGGACACACTTCCGACCGTGACCGGATTGGTATTGACCCGAACAGTCAAATTTAAATCGCGGACCTGATTGATGTCCAATTGGGTGCCATTCGAAAGGTTGCTGATGTCTATGTCGGTATCTGCATTGACCAAGGTAAAAGAAGAAATCCCTTGAGGAGGAGCAGAGGCGGTTACAGTGATAATAGCTGTAGCAGCAAAATTTCCTTCCTGGGTTTTGGCAGTGATGGTGGCAGTACCGGTTTTGATCCCTTTTACTAATCCCGCAGTACTTACCGTCGCAATATTGGTATCTGAGGAAGTCCAAGAAACCGACCTGTTGGTGGCGTTGGTTGGAGAAAAGATAGCCGCTAGTTGAGCCGTTTTTCCAAGTTCTATGGAAAGTGTTTGGGGAGCGATAGAAACTCCTGAAACTGCAATAGGGTCGGATTTATCCTCCTCGGCAATTTGGGTAACCAAGCTATTGATATATACTTCAATATTGGTGTAGGTGCTGCTGAGTTGATAGCCATTGTTATCAGCTGAATTTGGATTTAACCCATTTTCAAGTTCCCAAGTATCCGGCATTCCGTCCCTGTCTGTATCCTTTGGTGCGGGAAGTGATTTCAGGATAGACCAACCACCCACGTCCTTTTGACTGTCTATAATGCCTTTGGTGCTTCCATTTGACCCATTAAAAGAAAATGTTCCATTTTTCACATTTGATATGACTCTAATGTCTGCTCCATCCCTTCTAAGACTCGCTCCTCCTCTTTCTAATACCAAGTCATATGCATCCAAAGCAGAATGTGTGATTTCATAGACCGCTGCAGGATGGGGTTGGTCCATTTTCATCCTTAACAGGTCTTGGGAATTGCCATTTTGAGGAATTACACCTTTCCAGTTATCAAGGTTAATGGTTGAATTGCCAAAAAAATGATTTCCATTTATGAAGAATTTTCCATAGTCATAAACAGTTGTTCTATTTTGTGTTTCTTTTTGGGCTCTTAATAGTTCCAAATTTCTTTGAGTGGCAGGGCCTGATTTATAAAAATTATTTATTATATTAAATTTTCCTGCTTCACCTCCATGCGTTCCGACATCTCTCCAATTGTAAATGACGTTGTTTCTGAAATCAACAACTCCACGCATTGAACTGAGTAGGGCACTTGTTCGATAAACATCAGGATGATCAAATCGCATGCTTCTCTGGGTATTATTTGCAATCAAATTATGATGAAATGACGTATTTTTTCCACCCAAGATTCCCCCATATCCATGATCTCCTTTCGCATGGACCGATTGATTCAAGCCTTCGTAAATGAAACTCCACTGAACTGAGGTGTTTTCGTTTCCGACGAATGAAGCCACTTCATCTGATCCCCAAGAAAAAGAGCAATGATCAATAATTACGTTTTTGCAATATTTTGCTTCCATTGCGTCATAAGACTCTCCAGCCCTGTCTCCAAGCCTAACTCTAATAAACCTTACGATGATGTTATTCTCGGTATCCATCACCAAGGGATAATCTTGAAGTGTGATTCCATCACCTGGAGCAGTTTGCCCTGCAATAGTAATGTCAGGATTTGTGATGATTAAGCGATTTTTAAGGATGATGTTACCTGAAATTTCAAATACTACCGTCCTTTTTCCCGTAGCTTCTACAGCTTGTCTAAGTGAACCGTTGCCACTGTCATTCAAATTTGTGACAATGAAAACTTTTCCACCTCTTCCTCCTGTAGTATATTTTCCGAATCCGTCTGCGCCGGGAAATGCTAGGTTGTTTTGTGAAAATGAGGATATATTAAAGAATGTATAGAATAGTAAAATCAATAAGGATTTTGGATTGAAGACAATTAAGCTCCAAAAGAATGTAAGGTTCTTCATGTTTGAATTGAGTAATGACTAGGGCCAATAAATTCCAATGCTGTAATCTCATAATTGGATTACAGCTAGGTTCTGAAAATTCTATTTTGGCTTAATAGTGGGGTGATTAAGCTTTTATGAAGAAATTTTCAGTTGCAAGTTCTTGATTAATTTACCAATTCCAAAAAAAAAAAACACAATGCAGTTTTTTAGTATAAAACTTCTTTTTTCTAAAAATCAATGACAAACCAATGTAGTCGTTTTATAATAGGAGTTTCGCTTCATTTAATGGTATAATGTCAAATCGAGCATTCATATCTGAATTGGGTTTTGATTGTAGGATTCGGGGAGGCAAGCCATTTGGATATTACGGTTCGATTTGTGCCACCTGTTTCGGTCTAACTGAGACACCTGTTTCGGTTCAAACTGTGCCGGTTTTCTGAATCAGGTTCCGGTTCAATTTGTGCCAAGGTCCGGCCATGTTCACCGCCCCACTTTGAAAGATCAAGATTAACCGGCTATATCATCTTTTAAAAAAGAGATATGGCAAATTACTTGATCCCATGGATATAAAACACATTTTCAGCCTACACAGGGACGGGCTCAGTAACAGGAAGATAGGTTCAGTACTGGGCATTTCCCGCAACACCGTCAACCAATATATTTCCTGGCTTGCAGTCTCGGAGTATGAAGTTGATGAGATCTTAGCGCTCAATGACGGTAAACTAAGAGAAAATTTCCCATCCCGGACAACTATTAAGAACGAGAGGTTTGATGCCCTGATGCGGTATTTTGAACAGGGCAAAGCAGCCAGAAACCATCCCGGATTCACCTTTCTACATCATTATGAAGAGTACAGGCAGCTTTTAAAGGATCCCTACAGCTACACCCAGTTTCTGGAGTATTACAACAGGATATATACAAGAGCTGCAGGATCCATGAAGCTTGAGCATCTTCCGGGCCATAAAGTATTCATTGATTTTGCAGGTTCAAAGATCGAAGTCGTTGACGGGGAAACCGGAGAGATCAACAAAGTGGAAGTCTTTGTATCTGTTCTGCCTTTCAGCCTCTATACTTATGTTGAGGCTTGCGCGACCCAGAAACGTGAAGATCTTATCTTTTGCATGAACAACATGAACATGATGCGGTTTTTCGGGGGCGTACCCAAGGCCGTGGTATCTTATAACCTAAAGTCAACGGTAACCAAGTCCAGTAAATATGAGCCTGAGATCAACCGTTCGCTCAAGGATTTTGCGAGACATTATGACTGTGTGATCAATCCCGCCAGAGCTTACAGCCCACAGGATAAGGCCCCGGTCGAGAATGCGCTGCAGCTCAGTTACCAGCGGATATATTATCCCCTAAGGGAGATGACCTTTTTCTCCCTTGGGGATCTGAACATGGAGATAAGAAAGCTTCTGGAGAAGTACAACAATATGCTTTTCCAGAGAAAGGAGGCCAGTAGAAGGGAGCTTTTCCAGTCCGTGGAAAGAACCCTTCTTAAACCGCTTCCCGTCGGCACGGACCAGCTGATGGACTAAACCAGGGCCAAAGTCCAGAAGATCGGCTACGTTTACTTCTCCCCGGACAAGGGCTATTACAGTGTCCCCCACAGATACATAGGCAAGTCGACACAGATCCATTATACAAAGGATGTGCTTGAGGTGTACCACTTTCAAGAAAGGATCGCTTTCCATAAAAGAGGAGTCAGGGAAAGTTACAATACGGTCGGGGACCATCTTAGCAGCACGCACAGAAAATACCTTCATTGGAGTCCCAAATATTTTAAAAAACAGGCTGCTGCCCTCCGCCCGAGCGAACTGGCCTGTATCAGTGAACTTTTCGTTGAATCGGATTACCCGGAAACAGCCTACAAAAGAGCCATGGGCATTATACAGCTTTTAAAGGGTTACGGCAAAGAAAGACTTGATCCTGCATGTAACAGGGCCATTTATGCAAAGGCTGTATCATACAACAGGATAAGGAATATTCTTGAAAACAATCTCGACAGGGTCGCACCGGAAGAACCACCTGACACAAAACAATCACATATTCCCCCACATGAAAACATCCGGGGGGCATCCAGTTACCGATAAACACAATAACTATGAACAGTATCCAGACAGTTGAAAAACTCAGACAGATGAGACTGGGTGCCATGGCAGAACTCCACTGCCAGAATGTAAAAGACAACAGGTTTGCCGGTTTTACACCCGACGAAAATATTGCCCTGTTGGCCGATCACGAATGTGAGGACAGGCAGGGCAAAAAGAAGGCAAGACTCATCAAGGAGGCTTTATTCAAACAGAAAGCCTCCGTTGCCGACATCGACTACAGCCACAACCGTAACCTTGACAGAAACATGTTTGGCAGGCTTGCAACCCTCTCTTTTATAACCAAAAAGGAAAACATCATTCTGTCCGGCCCATCAGGGGTAGGGAAAAGTTACCTCGCGCAGGCGATTGGCAACCATGCCTGCCTGATGGGATACAGGACTGTTTACGCCAATACCTCAAGACTGATTTCTAAACTCAAACTGTCCAAAGTGGACGGTACTTACCTCAAAGAACTCAGCAAGCTTCAGAAAACAGGTCTCCTGATACTTGATGATTTTGGGTTACAGGCTTTCGATGCAACTGCCCGTGAAATATTGATGGTATAATTGACGAAAGGTTCAACGAGACTTCAACCATTGTTTCCTCCCAGATACCCGTATCGGCATGGTATGACATCATCGGAGAAGGGACTATTGCAGACGCTTTATTGGACCGACTTGTAAACTCCTCACACAGAATAGACCTCAAAGGAGAATCTTTAAGGAAAGGAGTTTTGAAAAATGAATAAAATTTAAACTACTTTAGATGATCTTTCAAAGTGGCACGGTTTGACCGAAATGACTGGCATGGTCAGACCGAAATATCCACCATCAGAATGGGATAGCTTCGAACTTGGATAGGATTCATCCAACGTGACTTTTTTATCTAGAAAAAAATTGACTGTATTATAGGAAGATAAAGTGAAGAACTATGAATCTAAATGGAAATGGTTCTGGTACCGTCATATAGGCGGATACTTATGTTTTATAAAAAAAACCTTCACATTTATTGTGAAGGTTTTTTGATTGCAGATATAAACTGTTTAATTTTTTACTAACCTTAAAATCTTTCTTTCTTTTTGGTTCTGAATAATCAAAAGATATGTTCCCCTTGCCATTTTTTCAATTGGCGTTTTTAACTGGATGTTTCCTGAAAAATCAAACAATCTTTCATTCAATATCTCTCTCCCACTAAGGTCAACTACCTGAATTACGGTAAGGCCTTTGGAAAAATATGGAATATTGATATAAATCAAGTTCTCAATAGGATTAGGGTATGCTGTTATTTCTTCACTTTTTCCCTCAATCCTCTCTTCAGGCAAACTCAGGTAGTTACTTTCTATAGTGGTATTTTTATCAGGGGATGTTTTTAATTTTTTTGAATTTTTTGAGTCTTCTTGTATTCTTAAGGCCATCGAAGAACCTGTAGTAAAGTTCCATATTTCTGAACTTGCTCCCCAAGTATTCCCGTCAGGAGTCCTAATTCGCCAAAAATATCGAGTAGTAGCATTTAGGTTTGAAATAGTTACGGTTGTGTCAGAAATATTCCCTTCACTCACAACAACAGAAGACCCAAATCTTTGAGAAGTGGCGATTTGTATTCTGTAGGACGTTGCATTGGGTACTTTTCTCCAGACGAAAGAAACAGGCCTACTTCTGTTCGTTGAATTGTTTGATGGACTGAATAAAATAGCTGGTCCCGGAGTTTGACTTTGAGTGAAAGCCCCGGTTTTGAAGCTCCATGTTTCCGAAAAAGTACCATTGCCGGCCTGATTTGCAGTACCTACCCTCCAGAAGTATAATGTATTTTCTACCAAATTATTGAGTGAAAATGAATTCCCAACAAGATCATGCAGGTCTGTTACCAGACTAGAAAAGGTACTATTTGTAGAGATTTGAAGCCTATATGAGGTTGAGGTTGGGACTTGTGTCCAAGTTAAAACCAAGGAAATAGGTAAACTTGATGAGTTATTAGCTGGACTCAATAATATTGTACTGGAAGGTAAAGATACTTCAGTCGATTGTGTGCTAAATGACCGTATTTGTGAATAATTTCCTTTTACGCCATTGACTATAGCATAAACTCTCCAATAGAAAGTTTCGCCTAAAGTGAAATTGTTGATCAGAAAATTATTTGATACAATATTGGTTTGATTTACCAATAAGCTTTGAAATGAAGATGATTCTGAAATCTCTAGCCCATAAGTCGATGCGTTGTTAACATTATCCCAAGAAAATCCTACTGAATTCTGTAAATTATTGGCATTGTTTATTGGGCTCAATAGCTTCGGTTCTGTTGATAGGATGAGGGAAGTCCCGGTTTTGAAAGTCCAAGAGAGGGTTCTTATTCCTGAACCTGATGGATTGGCTGTTCTAACTCTCCAAAAGTATGTTTTGTTATCATCCAACTTGGTAATAGAGTATGACGTGCCTTTTATAGAACCTACATTAACGACATAAGAACTAAAATCTGATCTTGTTGAAACCTGGAGCGTATACCTATCTGAATTGGGCTGGTTTTCCCAAACAAATGCGATATTGTTTGATGGAATTGTTGTGTTTTGTGTGGGGCTTAATAGTACAGTTGCCGGTGGAGTTCCCGAATAAGTAGCTGACCTGACTTTCCTGATATTCGAGGATATTCCTTGTCCTGCCTCATTATTCCCAAATACTCTCCAATAAAATTGGGAATTTGATTTTAAACTTGAAACACTGAAAGAAGTGTTGGTAATTCCCGATACGTTAGTAACAAATGAGCTAAAATCACTATTGGTAGAAACTTGTAATCTATAAGACTTTGTAATAGGTTCCTTTTCCCAAGAAAATGTAATGGAGGTGGAAAAAATATTGGAATCTTCTATAGGTTCTTTAAGTAAAACCTTACTTGGAGGGATTGTATATTGAGATGTCTTTAAAATAAAGACAGTAGAACTACTTCCTATACCAGCCCTATTGACAGGTCTAACCCTCCAATAATATGTCGTATTCGAATTAAGGTGGTTTATAAAGAAGGAAGTACCTATAATATTTGCTTCATTTAAGGTATATGTAGAAAAGCTACTTGATGTAGAGACTTGCACAATATATTTTTGGGCCAATGGATTATTTTTCCATTCAAGCAAAACTGACATAGGATGGATTGTCGTATTGTTAGCTGGTCTTATCAATAGGGTAGGGCCTGCGAGAATGGAAAAACTTACTGTTTTGAAAGTTCCAGTTAGAGAATAGGCCCCAGTACCTGACCCACTAGAAGCTCGAACTCGCCAAAAATAAGTCGTATTTTCCGATAATTTATCAGTAAAAACGTGATTTGAATTCAAATTACTTTGGTCCAGAATAGTTGAACTAAAGGAAGAGGAAGTTGAAATCTGAAGTCTATAACTTGTTGCACCTGGAACTTTCGACCAATTTAAATCAGTGGCTGTAGGAATTTCTATTCCACCATTAATTGGAGCCATTAGTATAGATGTTCCTGGTATTGAGGTTAAAGCCCCGGTACTAAATGTTTGATTGGGGGAATAACTCCCATTTCCTGAATCGTTTGAGGCTCTGATTCTCCAAAAATAAGTAGAATTCGGGTCAAGTTGCGAAACCACGTAACTTAATGATTTAATATTTTCTATCGTGGTATTTCCATTTAAAAAAGCTGATGATTTTGAGATTTGTAGACTGTAAAATTCAGCAGTACTTAATGGAGACCAAGCAAAACTGACTTCACCGGGAAATACTGATGCGTTATTTGTTGGTAAGATGGTTTGGATAATTGAAGGAACACCTGGATTTTGGTTATTTATGATTGATTGAACCAAACTGTTGAGATATATTTCAATGTCCGTATAGTATGGGCTAAGATTAAAGTCCCTATCGTTTGATTTATCTGAGTTCAGCCTGTTTGCCGTTTCCCAAGAATCCGGTATTCCATCCCCATCGGAATCAGTAAGCGCTTGACCATTTTTCAAAATCGGCCAACCTCCAACATCCTCCTGGCTATCTATTATTCCATTTTTGCTTCCATGTGATCCAGTAAAAGTAAATGTACCATTCCTAGTTTCTTTAATTACCCTGGTATCGACCAAATCCCTAACCAGACTTGAACCTGCAAAATCTAAAACCCTTTGATATGCGATGGTTGAAGAGTGTGTTGATTCATACACATCACTTGGCAAAGGTGCATTCAATCTGATTGCTAATAAATGTCTATCGGTATCAGCATCAGATTGTAACAAAACTCCTTTCCAATTGTCCGAATTGACTGATGAATTATTTTCCAGAATATTTCCATTTACAAAAAATTTCCCATAATCATAAATTGTGACACCTCTTGAAGTTTCCCTTAATGGATGTAGAAATGACGATTTTTGTATAGTGGCAGGCCCCGGTTTATAGTAATTATTAATGACATTAAATCTTCCTGTCTCACCGCCTCTACTTGCTTGATCTCTCCAGTTGTAAATTACATTATTTCTAAAATCAACATTTCCTCTGAAATTACCTAAAGTTGTTGAATTTCCATCATCATACAAAGAAGGACTGTCAAACCTAGGGCTCCTATTCGTAAAATGTGCAACTAAATTATGGTGAAAAGATGCATTCTTACCTCCCCAAATTCCTCCAAACCCATGTTCATTCTGATCATGGATGCTGATATTTAATCCTTCCGAAATGACACACCATTGCAATGTGAAATTTTCCAATCCATAAAATGATGCCGATTCATCTGTTCCCCATGACAAGGAACAATGGTCAATAATTATATTTTTCCTGAAATTTCCCTTTAAAGGATCATTATATTCATTTATTATTTTGTCACCCAACCTAAACCTCATGAACCTGATAATGATATTGTCAGCATCAATGTCGAAGGCATAGTTTGAAATTGTGATCCCATCTCCAGGAGCTGTTTGACCTGAAATTGTGAGATCGGGATATTTGAGGTAAAGATTATTTTTTAATTGAATTGTTCCTGATACCTCAAATATAACAATTCTAGGACCTTTTTGGTTTATTGCTTCTCTAAGACTCCCCGGTCCGGAATCATTTAAGTTCGTTACTTTGATTACCTGTCCACCTCGTCCACCTGTAGTATAGCGGCCAAAACCTTCTGCACCCGGAAATGCGAGTAAATTGGTTCTATTGGGATCGTAATCAGATATGCTTTGGGCTTTTGAAAGGTTTGGAAAAATTGTCAGAAAAAATAGACAGGTTGATAAAATAAAGATAAAGGGATTTTGATAGAAATATTCCTTGATTTTGTAATTCATGACTAGGGCTTATAAAGATTAAACAAAATCTCCCAAGGTTTTAGAATGGAAGAGAATTTTATTTTTTAATTTTAAGCAAAAAAACGGCCAAAAAAACCGATTTGTCGATAAATAAAAAAAATATTATGAGGATCCGGATAAATGCACCTACCAAAACATAACTGATAATTGATTCCAGATGATTTATGTCGACTAAGGGTCATATTTACTACCATTTTTTTTCCCGAAAAAATAGGGCAGTCTTTGACAAAAATCTGCCTTCCGGTTGGCAGGAAGAAGCCAATCCCGATTGTTATCGAAACAATACGGCCTATCTCACAATCTTGCTATTAAAACACCCGTTTTTAATCCCTTATCCGCACTCGAGACCTGCTTCGGCCTGCCCGTTTCGAAAATTCTTGATTCAGTTTTAAGAAAGAAATTTCGATAATTGACAGTTGCGTGTAATGATACGGATACACATAAAAAATATTGATATTTAAGTGGTTTTTACTGTAAAAGGAAAAGCCTCTAATTTCTTAGTCGCTTTTCCTTTCTTAAAAATGTCTTCCTTGTTAAAATGTTTCCTTGTGTGTCTTTTTTCCAAAAACTGTCAACCAGATGATTTTGACGTCAAGCCATAAAGTCCATTTTTTTAGGTATACCAAATCGTGGGAAGTTCGTTGCTTTTTTTGTTCTTCAGTATCCAATGGTCCTCTCCATCCATTCACTTGGGCCCAACCGGTAATCCCAGGCTTATAGTAATGCCTCACCATGTATTTATCCTCTGTTTCCTGCATCACCTGGTTTAAGAAAGTCCTGTGAGGACGTGGTCCTACCACACTCATCTCTCCTGTCAATACATTGATAAACTGGGGCAATTCATCGAGGCTATACTTTCTTAAGAACTTTCCGATTTTAGTGATTCTTGGATCATCCTTTACTGTGGATTGGGTTCCTCCGACTACGCTGTCATTGCTGTTCATCGACCTGAATTTATACACCTTGAATGACTTTCCACTTTTTCCGATTCGGACCGGCATATAAAATACTGGTCCCGGGGAATCCAATTTTATCAACAATCCTATAAAAATGAATATAGGAGAAAGAAATAGGAGCACCGTTGAGGCAAAAACAATGTCAAAAATGTTTTTCAATAAATTTGGAAACCAATTGTCCAAAGGAAGCTGCCGTATGTTTACCAACTGAAGATCGCCAAATTGATAGGTCTTGAAGTTCTCTCCAAAAATCCCCTGATAATCCGGAACAAACCTGATCCGAGTTCCGTGGTAATCTGCGATTTCCATTATAGATTTTATCTTATCAAGTTCGCTGTAAGGCAGGGCGATGATTATCTCATCAGCAAAGTTGTATTTGAGATATTCCTTCAAGCTATCTAATGACGCTACTACCTTGTCATTTTTTGATTTTATTGATGTTTCAGGACTGCAATCAATAAACCCTTGAACGGCAAACTTTGCGTAGGAATTTGATTCTAAAAAACCTGCCACTTTATTTGCTAATTGACCTGAACCTGCAATAAGGGTAGTGCTCATTTTGGATCTTCTTTCTATAATAGGTGCGGAAAGTCTGATCACAAGTGAGTTGGTGATGATTCCCAAAGAAGGTATTCCTGCCAAAATAGCCATCAACAAATTCCTGACATCTTTTGGAAAAGAAAATACAAGGTAAATGATTCCAATGATTCCGGCAAGAATAAAGTAGGTTTTGAAATACTTACTCATCCGGGATTTAAAGAAACTGCTCCCAGTCCAATCCACGTATAATTTATTCGAGTATCCAATGATAAGCCAAAGAGCGATCAATGCAACCAAAAATACGATTTCCATTCTTTGGAAATTGAGATCATTGATTCTGTAAAAGTACAATGAGGTAAAGAATGCAGTGCTTAAGCTGATTACGTCCCAAAAAACAAGAATAGGGACGCTTGATTTGTTATGATTTGTCATAGCCTTTAAAAATTAAATTAAGATAGAAATAAGCGTTTACTAATGAAGTAATTTTACTTTAAGTTATTTTTGGCTCCTTAACGGCATCAAATATACATAAAATTGTATTTCAATTCCATTTAAAACCTTTTAATTATTTTTTAACCTTTTGTTTGGGGTTTCTTTATTTGATGATCCAAATATATACACATAAATCTAAATAAAAAATAAAATGCATAAAAAATAATTTGAAAAGCATAAAAATATATTGGTAATGGTTTAATTTTTGTATCTACATTAATTTTGGGTTAAAATTATTGAGATAAAATTTTCCTTTTTTTAAAAATAAATGTTTAAAATAACAAAAAAATAACTTTGGCAATAAAAAATATAATAAAAATATATGTGTATCCGCTTCAATGCACGTAAGGATGAACAGCTGCAATAACCATTCTATCAAACAACTTTTCGCCAAAATATCTTCGGTTTAGAATATATACGAATTCGTTGAGGTAGTTCTGTAAATATTTATACGTGATCATATGGTGGATTCCCAGAAGCTTCTTAAGGTTACTGATTCCTTTGTGCACCCATTTGAGGGTTTCATTAACACTTACTTTATCAGAAATCAACACATAATGCGTGTCCACTATATCTGAAATATCGACGTAGGCTGTATTTTTGTCTGTGAACAGTACGATGTCTCCCCCTGCATTCTTCTTGATGAATTTGTTTACATGCTCCGCATCGATTTTGCCAAGAACCTCCATTTTATAATATCCGCATGCCCTGCTTTTCTTACCCGTATCAGGG
>Ga0209490_10004787_pt1 | contig 12426 bp, 7 predicted proteins | sample MAT06_FD_187209 | JGI IMG/M metagenome (GOLD analysis project Ga0209490, IMG submission 187209) | Freshwater microbial communities from Lake Fryxell liftoff mats and glacier meltwater in Antarctica - MAT-06 (SPAdes) (version 2) | ecosystem: Environmental > Aquatic > Freshwater > Ice > Liftoff...
TGAAGTGGTCAGCACTAATTGGCAAGATGATTATGCAAGAAAAGTGGAAGAGTACGCTTTTTTGAATATCCCCGAATATTGGATTGTGGACTTTCGGGGCTTGGGTGGTTGGCAATTTATCGGCAATTCAAAGCAACCGACTTTCACAGTCTGCCAATTAGTTAATGGTGCATACCAGCAGCAACAATATCGCTTGGGAGATACTATTTCTTCTTACTTGTTCCCAAATTTACAACTGAAACTCGACGACATTATGCCGACTTAAAAATCTAGGATCTCTCTTTTAGTGCCAGGGCGGTGTTTTCATCTATATCTCTACAGCAGCTAGTAGCCGTAGGGTGCGTCGCTATCGACCATCCTCAAAAAAGAGCGACAATCTCATAGCGACGCACCTGTTATTTTCAAGGGATTAGGAAACAACCCTCCGTTTCACTCTGCCCAACATTCTCAAAAACATTTATTAAGATTGCTTTAACTTTCAAGTCTTTCTCGAACAATTCGTTGATAAAAACTCTCTAAGGCTGTCACACAAATTTGATCGTCAAACAGATTATCTTGTCGCTGACTCATGCGTTGTGCAACATCTCGCCGCCACTCAGAATCTAAACCCAAGTTAACAGCAATTTGAATGTATTCCTCTTCATTTTGGGCAATTGTGTCGGTTACTCCCAGCATTTTGAGAAAGCTATAAGCGTGCAGTCCCCGCATAAATTCTCCCGGACAGGTTACTATAGGTAAATTACAGGCGATCGCCTCCAAAGACGTATTCCCCCCCGACCAAGTGAAAGTATCCAAAAAAACATCAGAAAGAAAGTTAATTGCTATGTACTCTTGGCGAGTTGGAATCGCTCGAAATAGACAGTAATCTTCGCTATCGAGATTAACAGCAGCAAAAGCACGCTTGAGCCGTTTCCGCAACAGTTCGCCGCGCGGAAAAATAAACTGAGCTTGCGGAACGCGCAGGGCAATTTCTGCTAATATAAAATCATATTGCGGTAAATATTTGAAAGGCGCTTGGCAGCATAAATAAATGACTGTATCTTCTCCGAGATCAAAATCTAAGCGACTGTTGTTTAATTCTCCGACGGTTGGCTTGGGGTACGAAACGCCAATATTAGGCAACTTAATTAAGGTTTCTGAGTAATGCAATTCTGCATTTTCCGGTTCCATCAATTCGCTGGAAATAAAATAGTCAATGGTTGGCAGACCAGAGGTTACAGGATGTCCCCACGCGGAACATTGCACGGGGGCAAGGCGCAAAGCTGCTAATTGTATCGTTGGTGCATCCATGCCAATTTCAGGGAATACAAGAATATGCAATTTATCCTCAATAACTTGTTTAGCTACAGCTTCTAAGTCATGAGGAATGTGGCGAAATACATTACTGTATTCGCGAAATTGTTCTGTAATTAAATCTGTATCATTACCTGTGTGGTAACAGTAAATTTCAATGTTGTGTGTATCGGCATAACGCAACCAGCCAGTTAACCATAAAGTACCGCTGTAAGAATACAAGTAACTAGAAATATAACCGACTCTGATTTTGCTATTTTCCAGCAGTGGAGGCATGGGTTGCGGTTGCACCCACTGGGGATAGTTGGCTGCCATGATGTGATGAACTAAATTGGCATATTTTGATTGCGATTCCACAACGTTGTGGGCTTGATAGGCTAGGTAAAAATTAGTGAAACTCTGCAAGCCGAAAAAAGCATTTATTTTGTCTTCTGAAGTTATTAGAGATGTTTCACGAATTAATTTTGCTAATTCTATGACAAATCTATCTTGGTAAAAATGAATTTCTTCTAGTGTATTGTAAACGAGGGGCAATGTTAAGTGTTTTAAAAGTTTAAAAACGTATTCATTAGGGAGAGTATTGGCGGCTATTTCGGAATGTAAAATTGCTGGTTTTGTGCGTCCGTTTTGCTGGGAAATTTTAATCAACTCAAAGTGCAGTTTCCCGGTTGTTGGGTAATGGCGAATTCCTTCTTCAAGAATTGCGATGGCTGCTGTAATTTGGTTGAGGTTTCGCCAACAATCGCTGAAATTTACAAATAGTTCTACATTTCCTATATGGGATTGTGAAAACCTTTGATAGTGCTTAATGGCTTCTTCATATCTTCCTTGACGGTAGAGTGTGTTGCCAAAGTCTATCAACCGTGATGCTTGGGATTCAAGGGTTATATCGCTAAGTCTATCCTGTTGCAATACAGGAATTTTGTCAGCCCCAGATTCGGCTAGTGCTGTTTGGTTTTCCGCCACCAACCTAATTCGATATTTAATTTGTGGCAAAATATTTTGCCACTGGCTTTGACTGAGGTTTTCTAATAAAATAATTTCCGGTTCTGTGCTAGAATATAAATCTTCTTCCATGCAGATATCCATGAAAATCCCTGACAAAATTAAATTAGCATCTAATTCAGATGATTCTATAATGTCGGTGATGTCTATTAAGAGAGCTAGATAATGGCTATCGGGATGAGTGACAATACTTTTAATAATTGCTGCTAACTCTAAATATAGTAATTCTTCTGGTTGGCTCCAATCGGGGAAAATGAGCAAGTTTAAGGGTTTGAGATTTAAGGTGGTTAGATCCATTTGATAGTCTGTCCTGTATGGTTGGGTATTGTGGGGCTTTTGGTGTTTTGTGCGATACGTTCCTCACCAGCTATCTCGGCTGCTGTTGCCACGCCCGCCAGCCTAGGATCGCAGCTAGGATGATACTGGGGGAAACCACGGCGATGAGGGCGTTTAAGTCGGTGGAGGGTATGGATAGGCTGGGCCCTGCGTACTTGATGGCAAGGGAAAGGGCGGCGGAGAAGCAGAATACCTTGAGGATGGGGCTGATGTTGGTGTTCATGGATGTGCTGGTTGGTGGTAAAATCAGGTTTTGGGAAGGACGATCTTTTTTTCCCAGCGCGGTGTGGATGAGACACCTTTCCATATTAGAATATAGAGTGCCACAGAACAATTTAGCAGTATTAGGTACAATTTTAGAATGGAAAGTAAAGAAGCAGAGTTGATAGAAAAAATTCGCCAGCAATTTGACAATGCTCCTTATCCAAAAGTTCCATTGGAACAATCTCCCAAAAAAGATTATGAATTGCTGTACGTTCACAACTTGGTAACGCCTTACTATTTAAAAAATAAAAAAGTTGTCGAAACTGAAGGAAAAGTCATTTTAGATGCAGGATGTGGCAGCGGATACAAATCATTGATTTTGGCAGAAGCTAATCCTGGAGCTAAAATAGTGGGCATAGATATTTCTGAAGAATCGATTAAATTAGCCCGCGACAGGCTGCAATATTACGGCTTTGATAACGCAGAATTTCACTTTCTCTCAATAGAAGAATTGCCTAGTTTAAACTTAGAGTTTGACTATATAAATTGTGATGAAGTTCTTTATCTATTGCCAGATCCGATCGAAGGTTTGCTCGCAATGAAGTCTGTTTTGAAACGGGGCGGAGTTATTCGCACAAACCTACACAGTTCAACGGGCAGAACACTCGTTTATTTCGCTCAGGAAGCTTTTAAGCTGATGGGTTTAATGGATCAAAGTCCGGGAGATTTGGAAATTGAATTAGTCCGGGAAATTATGACAGCTTTAAGAGATGAAGTTATGCTCAAAAAAGGAAGCTGGAATTCAGAACGCGGAAGCAGTCAAGGATGGATTTTAGCAAATTACTTGTTGCTGGGGGATAAAGGCTGTACAGTTCCTGAAATGTTTTCAGCCTTGCAAGCAGCAAATTTAGAGTTGATTAGCATGGTGAATTGGCAGCAGTGGGAATTGCTGAATCTATTCAACAATCCCGACAATTTACCTGCGTTTCTGGAGATGAGCTTACCAGAAACATCTTTGGAGGATCGAATGCACTTATTCACTCTATTGCATCCCACCCATCGCCTGCTTGATTTCTGGTGCACTCATCCCGCCGACAGACAAACTCAGTCCTTTGTGCCTGTTTCGGAATGGACTCTAACTGATTGGCAAGCAGCGCGGGTGCAACTGCATCCTCAGTTGGCAAGTCCCCAAGCCCGAGAAGACCTGCTCAGCAGTATAGCGACGCAGACTCCTTTTGAGATTAGCCGTTACATCCCCTTGCCAGCATCGGCTCCAATTGCGATCGAGAGTGTAATGGCCGCTTGCTTGCTACCTTTGTGGGATGGGGTACAGCCTGCGATATCTTTGGCAAATCGGTGGCTCCAGCTTAAACCAAGGCATCCTGCGACGCTAGAAGCTGTGACTGAGGAGATGGCTGTCGCAGAGGTCAAAGAACTGCTGGAGAGGCTGGAAGCCTGTCTGTACGTGCTGTTGGAGCGTTAAACTTTAGAACTGTCGAAAAAAATTGCCGGAAGTGATATGAAAGCTTTCGGAAGTGGGTAAGTTACTCTCAGGAGTTAGAAATCGAGCATCCCACACCTCTAGGAGAATCCACTAATGAAGACTGAATTTAAAGCCAAGTTTTTGCAACACCTGCAACAAAGAAGACAAGATAAAGGTTTCACCCTAATTGAACTGCTGGTCGTTATCATCATTATCGGTATTCTGTCTGCTATTGCTTTGCCTTCCTTCCTCAACCAAGCCAACAAAGCCAAGCAAGCAGAAGCCAAGCAAAACCTCAGTGCAATTAACAAGGGCCAGCAAGCCTTTTTTGCAGAAAATACCAAGTTCGCCACAGAAGTTCCTGCTTTAGGTCTGGGTATCAAAACCCTAACCAATAACTATAAATATGAAGTGAGTAACGTCACTACCGCCGGTGCTAACGGAGGAGTTACCTCTGCTGCAACACCGCAAGGTGCTTCGATTAAGGGATACGCGGGCGCTGTATATTTCATTCCGGCGGGCGAGGGACAAGGAACGAGTTCTATCCTTTGTGAAGAGATAACTGCAGCAACTACAATCCCTGCTGCCATTGTCCCTGCCGGGAATGCTACGGTTTGCCCTGCGCCTCAAACATTGGTGACCAAGTAAAGTCCAGCTCGCAAATAAATAGCAGACTTTTTTGGCAAATAATATAGGGAGCGGGTAGCGTCTTGCGTGCTACCCGCTTTAATGCAGCAGAAGTTACGAGATAAGTGCGATTTCGTAATTTTGTGACTGCTAAAACTAATTCCAAGTAGCTTCTTAAATGGCTGGCAGATGTTGGTTTAAGAGTTGACAGCAAACAGTTGACAGTTACCTCGTAATGTAGCGCTTTTGAGATGGTCAGCGAGGGAAATTAATTTTTCCATTCTCCCTACAAGGAGGAGGCTTTAAACCCATTTTTTATGGTAAAAAAAAGATATATAGCCTATGACTTCTGAAAATTTATTAGCCGTTACTTCAGATTGGCAGGAGCAAGCAAAGAAGAGTTGGTTAAACGGAAATTATAGTGAGGCGGCGCTCCTTTACGAACAAGCTGTAGAGGATGAACCAAACGTTAAGTCTTACTACTGGCACTTGGGTTTGCTGTTGCTTTTGCAGGGGCAAGAGGTAGAAGCTCAGACAACTTGGCTGCTGGGGATGGCCCAAGGGGAAGCAGAAGAAATTGAGCGGTGGACTGAAGAATTAGCGCAGGTGTTGGAAGCAGAAGCAGAACGGCAGCGGTTGCAGAAGCAAGACTACGCAGTGGCTTGGGCGATCCGGCAGCATTTGCGGGAAGTTAATCCTGCTGATATTAACAATATATTACATTCGATCGCCCTGTCCATACTGCTGAAGACATATACAGGAGAAGAACCGCATTCTCTAGGGGCGATGGAACTCCTGAAGTCGGAGCCTGCTCCAGAGGTCAACCACGAGCTATTAATGCAATCGTGGAAGTGTATGTTAGATTACGCTCCTTTTGCACCGTCAACTTTTGACTTTACAGAAGTTTGCCTGTTATATGTCAAGGAACCGGCAATTTTTCTTAATACTTTAATTGAATTTATTTATAGAATTTCTTATTTAGGTCATCAATTTTTACTAGCAGTACGCTTCACAGAATTAGGGCTGCGGTTAGAGCCTCAGCATCGGGAACTGCTGCGTACTTTGTGTTCTTTTTATCAAGATATTGGCGAATATTCAACGGGAATAGAAAAGGCTAGGCTCTGCTATTCCGTTATGGAAAAAATTGCAGACAAAGCTTATGCCCAGCACTTGATAATGCGAGGCATGATGAGCGCAGGAGGCTATTGGGAGCAGGCTTATTCAGAATTTCAGATGTTGAAATCTTTGCTGGAATCTGTAATTGAAGAGAGGCCGACAGATTTAGATTCTAGTGCCACAGTTCGTTTGTTTAGTACGTTGTTCTTTTTCCCTTACCTTCAGGATGAACCGCAGGAAAATGGAGAATTTCGCCGTCAAATCAATGAGATTTGTCAATTAAATATCGAAAAGTATGCTAAGGAGATAGTGGAAAAGTGTCGCGAGCGCAACTTGTCTTTTCTGAAGGTTGAAGCTCCTAAAAAACGGTTAAAAATTGGATACTTGTCTTATTGCTTTCGGCGCCATTCGGTAGGCTGGTTGGCTCGGTGGCTATTTGAACACCACGATCGCGATCGCTTTGAAATTTATGCTTATTTATTGGGTTCTGACCCGACAATAACCAATCCCGATCCCTTGGCGCAATGGTATATGAGTAAAGCTTCTGAAGTCAGACACTTAGAACTGTTCGGGCCAGAATCGGCCCAGAAGATTTACGAAGATGAGATTGATATTTTAGTCGAACTAGACAGTTTAACGCTGAATACTAGCTGCGAAATTGCAACGATTAAACCGGCGCCCATACAAGTAAGTTGGCTAGGTTGGGACGCACCAGGAATACCGAATATTGACTACTTTATTGCCGATCCTTATGTTTTACCTGAATCGGCACAGGATTATTATGTGGAAAAAATCTGGCGTTTGCCCCAAACTTATGTAGCAGTAGACGGTTTTGAGTTGGACGTGCCAACAGTGCGGCGTGCAGATTTGGGTATTCCAGCGGATGCAGTTATTTACTTAAGTTTTCAGCGGGGATACAAATACAACCCCTATACGGCACGTTTGCAAATGCAGATTGTTAAAGCAGTTCCCAATAGCTATTTTTTAGTGAAAGGTTACGCTGATGAAGAGTCAGTGAAAAAGTTTTTTACAGAAATGGCTGAGTCGGAGGGTGTGGAAAGCGATCGCCTGCGGTTTTTACCAATTGTTTCAGCAGAGACAATGCACCGTGCTAATTTGATTGTGGGTGATGTAGTTCTGGATACTTATCCCTATAACGGAGCAACAACGACTTTAGAAACTTTGTGGATGGGAATTCCTTTGGTAACGCGAGTGGGACAGCAATTTGCAAGTCGCAATAGTTATGCAATGATGATGAATGTAGGGGTTACAGAAGGCATTGCTTGGACAGATGAAGAATATGTAGAATGGGGGATTCGTTTTGGAAAAGAGCCGGAACTCCGACAAAAAGTTTCGTGGAAGTTGAGAGAATCAAAGAAAACATCCCCTCTGTGGAATGCTAAACAGTTTACTCGCGAAATGGAGAAAGCTTACGAGCAAATGTGGCAGATACATTTAGATAAACATCAGTAATAAAGGAGATCGGGTGATTGGAAAAGCTGAAGATTCTGGTGGTAAATAATCTATATCCTCCTCAAGTGGTTGGAGGCTACGAACGGGCGATCGCAGATTATGCCCGACTTTTGCAGGAGCGCGGTCACACAGTGCTTGTACTCACAAGTAACACAGAATACTTGCCGACGGGCTACCAAAAAGCTGATTCCGATCCGAGTACAGTGCGGCGCTGTTTATGCCTGTGGGGTACTTGGACAGAGCGAGGAGCGCAACCTTTTTATCCGGCTCACATTGCATCAATTGCTGTACGCAATTACAAGACTTTAGAGCAAGAGTTGAAGTCCTTTAAACCAGATGTCTGCCTAGCAGGAAATACAGATTTTTTAGGCTCAGAAGTTTTAGAACAGATACTTGATGCGGAGATACCAGTTGTTCATTATATAATGAATTCACAACCAGGATATACGCACGATTTAGCTCCTCAGAGTTCATTGTATCGATACATTACTGTTAGCGATTGGATTCGACAGAATTTACAAGAACAAGGCTATCCTACAGAAACAGCTCAGACGATTTACCCCGGTGCAGAGGTGGAGGGATTTTACCAAGCTCAACTGCCACCGCGCGCTCGCCTCCGCATTGTCTATGCCAGTTTGGTGATGCACTACAAAGGCCCAGATGTTTTGATTGAAGCTCTTTACTTGCTCCACAATGCAGATATTGACTTTACTGCAACAATTGCAGGAGGCTCTCTAACTCCTAGCTTTGTTCAAGCACTTCAAGAATTTGTTGAATCAGAGGGCTTACAAGACAAGATTCACTTTGCTGGATTGCTATCCCGGCAGGAATTACAACAGCTCTACAAAACGCATAATATTTGGGTATTGCCCTCTCGCTTTGAAGAACCCTTTAGTATTGGTTTAATTGAAGCGATGGTTGCTGGATTGACCATAGTTACCAGCAATACAGGAGGCTCTCCTGAAGCCGTGAAGCACGGCGAAACTGGACTCATCTTCGAGTCAGAAAACCCTATGGATCTTGCCGATCAGTTATCTTACTTGTGGATGAATCCTGCTGAGTGGGAAGACATGGTACGCAAAGGACAGCAACGAGCCTTATCAGAGCTCAGTCGCAACCGTACAATGGATAGATTAGAATCTGTTTTGTACGAACTAGCACTTCACAACCAAAAATAAATCAGTCGAAATCAGTAATTATACGATGTCCGATAGATTGACAGATCCAACTCAGGTTTGTAGTAAGGACTTTAGTCCTTCTTTAGATGCGGATTTAAGTCCGCACAGAACCGTTTTTGTTATGTTAATCGACCGGACATGATATTAAGCATTGAGTTGACACCTCACCTAATTATAACTTTTGAATGGTATGAACATCATGTATGCTGTTCCAATAATCAACAACTCTGGGCTGATCTATTGATTTTTGATTGCTGCTACAAATAAAAGTGGCGCGATCTATGCAATGCTCGCTCTGCTGAGTTATTGAATAAGTAATTCCTTCGGGTGCTAATGATAGTAAATCTATATTGTTGTGCAAGAGTTCAATATCTTCCACAACCAAATCCAGACTCAAAAGCGTATCCATGAGTCCTTTCAAATTAAAGAAAGTACAACTCGTAGGCTCATAGGGACTATCAGAACCTATAGGACAAAACAACATAGCCTTTTGGTTATCATCCATATAGACTGCTGTTTCTATAATTAATTTACCTTCCTCGTGCAGCAGATCCTTAATCAACTTTAGCGACCAGAAAGGGTATCTGAGATGATAAAGAACACCGGGAAATAAGATGACATCAAACAGTCCGAACGTCTCAGGTTTTAAGTCAAGAAGGTTTAATTGATACATCTTGACTTTTGAATTAAAAAAAGGAATCAATAACTCGATCGCCCCCATCGATAAGTCATTATCAATGCCAATTACTTCCTTGGCACCTAACTTTTCTGCCTCAAAGCAAAACAGACCATCTCGACAGCCGATATCAAGAACTCGCTTGTCCTTAATATCCAGTGTTCTTAAAGCTCTGAGGGGTACGTCCTGAATAGGGACAGCGCTGGTATCGCCAGATGTTGATATATTTTCAGTGAGTTGAATAATGTGATAGAATTTGTAGTTTTCTAATTGTTGAAGGATTTGATTTTCATCCATGAGTTACCTGCCTTTTATATGTTGAGTGAACTTCATCAAATGCTCAGATTAGCTGCTTTCAAACTGGGGAGACCTGCTGCGCCAGCCCGTGCAACTGCCTGTTGGTTTTCGTTCTCTAAGACTAGCCGATAGTGGATGCGGGGTAGTAAAACTTTCCACTGCATTTCACTGGTATTTCCCAGCAAGCACACTTCTGGAACATTTGTCTCATCTAAATCTTCTTGCATAAGAATATTCATTATAACAGAAGATAAAACTATATTTGCATCTTCTTCAGAAATGTTGCTTGTGTCGAGAAGCGCAGTTATTTTACTTGGCTCTTTGCAATCCAATAAAGTGGTCATTACACCTTCTAACTGAAGACATAGGGACTCTTCAGGTTGCTGCCAATCAGGAAACAGAATTATATTAACCTCTCTCAGTCTTAAGTTATTCAGGAATTCAGCAAATTCCGCTGACAGTGAAATTTCGGGTGAGACAACCAACTGTAACTGCGATCCGCGATTCAAGAAATCCTCGGCCTTAACCAGCTTTGGCACAATTTTTAAAACGGCTTGCGCTGCTTTTTTCGCTAATTCTCTATTGCCCATTTTTTCTGAGGCTTGCGCTAAATGCCAAAAAGTGCGCCAGTGATTGCAGTCTTGATGAACAGAATCTTCTTTTTGAAACCACACACCAGTATAGTCAATAGCCCGAAGAGCAAAAGATTGACCGCACAAGCGTTCAAATTCATGAATAGCTTTTTTACAGCCTTCCCAGTGACCGTAATCGTCTACCTGTACAAAGCCGTTGGCAACAACACTCTCATAAAGGTTGTTAAATATATCCATTGTTGACTCATACCAATCGCCATCAGCGTGCAGTAAAGCAATGTTGCCTATTTCAGATTTAGATTGAGGTAAGGTTTGAGCAAACAGTCCCTGGACTGGTATGACAATATCTCTGACATCCAAGGATTGACAAATGACATCTAAGTTGTCAGTAAGTGGAGCTTTAAGAGTCCCAGCACCCCAATCTGTTAAGTTGGCTGGAATTCCATCATGTTTATCCGCTTCACTAGGTTCTGGCATTCCTTCAAAAGTGTCAAAAGCATAGAGGAGTCGCGGACGTAAACTGTATCGCTTGATAACGACTGCTAGAAGTGCTACTGACCCGCCTTTGTAACTGCCGCATTCAACGAAGTTACCTGGTATATCATCTAAACAGATTTGCCTTGCCAGCGAGTATAGTGAGAATAGTCTGGCTTCACTTAATAGTGTATAAGGTCTGACATTTGAAATAATTTCTTGAAATTCGTCAGTGAGAGTGCTGTCAAGAACTATGTTGCCAAATTGTGCCAGGATATGATGCTGCAAGCTTTTTTGAACGTCCCCCACTTGCCAGTAAAGTAAGCTTAGATAATTGTGAGCAATTAAAGAGCTTTGATGAGCTGCTAGTGCTTGTGTGAAGGTAGCGATTGCCGTCTCTATCTCACCCTTCACAAAACACTCTTTGCCTTTTTGAATTAACTCAGCAAATTTTTGACGATCGCCTATCAAATCAACAGAGGAGTGTACTTGAGATACAGGTTGATACTCTTCAACATAATCAAACAGCTTATTTAAAAATGGGTTCCCTAGCGATGACGATTCTTTTACTTTCTTTAAAAAACCATTAGTACACCAAGTCATGTTATAGCCGAAGTAGTCACAATAACTGCTATCAATTTCATATTCTCCTTCGCGTTCAGACAAGAACTCTTTCAATGCTTTGTGGGGGCCTATATTATATGAAGAATCTTGAACTAAATCGGAAATAATTCCATCTTCTATAACAATATATTCTGCTTGCTTGAGATACGGATGAAAAAACTCTAAGACGTGCTTGCTGGTTTCGTAAGCGTGGTCTGCATCTTCTATTACCAGTAGAGGACGCGGCAAGGAGTTGATAAAATCTGGCGTTAATGTTTCCTGTAATGCTCGTCCATTCCCTTCCATGTAAGTGACGCGAGGATGTTCGACTGAAGTAACTTTGACAATATCAATAGAATAGATGTGGCCCTCAATGCCAAAATTATTCAGCATATCTCCCAACCACAAAGCACTCCCACCGTCTTTTGAACCGATTTCAATAATTGTACGCGGTTTTAAATTCCAGATTAATACGGGGTACAGCGCAAAGTCGAAGGGATTCTTAAGCATAGGTACGCCTCTGTATGAATAGTTCATACTGGCGTTTTGAATAGACAGCAGGTTTTCGCGTGCAAGTGTTGTATTCCACGAACGTTGCTGTGTAGGAATTGTGATTTCCGATCGCAATATAGCTTTAGTTAAGCTTTCAACTTGCTCTTGTGCTTGTTGGTGCGTCGGATCGATCGCCAGTTCCGCTTTGGCTGCTGCAAGTGCTTCCTTATGCCGTCCTACATTGCTCAAACAAACAGACCGCAGGTAGTGCATTCCTGCCACATTGATATTTAGTGATGCCGCTTGTTCAGCTATTCGCATCGCTTCTACTGGCTGGTTACTATTGAGTAAGGCAACGGCTTGTTGCATCATTTGATGAACTTGTCGTACTGCGACTTCTCGATCTACAAACTGATTGCTTGACATACTGCTGACCGTGTAATTGTGTAAGTGCGTCGGTAAGCTCCAGTTAACTTGAGGGTCGGGCTGATGGACAACTGGCTCAACATTGCCCCGCCAAGCAACTCCCATGATTTGCATGGTTTGATAAACCATTGTTTGCCACCCTTTTTGCTT
>Ga0209490_10004789_pt1 | contig 12423 bp, 14 predicted proteins | sample MAT06_FD_187209 | JGI IMG/M metagenome (GOLD analysis project Ga0209490, IMG submission 187209) | Freshwater microbial communities from Lake Fryxell liftoff mats and glacier meltwater in Antarctica - MAT-06 (SPAdes) (version 2) | ecosystem: Environmental > Aquatic > Freshwater > Ice > Liftoff...
TGAGTTCGAGAACGCGTTTGGTCACGGCAACGTCTTCGGTGAGATCGAGATAGTGAACCTTCGCGGCGCGGGCTCGCTCGGCGATGAGCGGATTGCAATGGAACGGCGCGCAGCTAATGACTGCGGTACAGCCGTTCAGCAGCGCGTCGATCGCGGCGATGTCGTGGAAATCGATCGTGCGAACTTCGACATCGGGATAAGCGCGCTTGACGTGCTCAAGACTCGCGGCCACGGAATCGGCAACGCGGACCTGGTAGTCGCCGCACGTGGCCAGCATGTGAGTGGCCATTCGGCCGATCTTGCCTGCGCCGATGATCGCAATTTGATGCATGGTTCTTGCTCGTCCTCCCGCCATCCAGCCATGGGGCGTTCACGCGGGCCGCGATGGTAGGGCGATTTCACGTCGCACGGAGCAGCACCGCGGTCCGTCCATAGACGCGCGAGATGAGCAATGGATCCGCCGTTTCGGAACCGATTGCCCAGAGGTAGACACCCAGTCCGCGTCAGTCTCCAGAAGAAATGGCGACCGAACGCCGCACTCAGGTCGTAGCGACGGGACCCCCGACACTGCTACGATCGCGACCCCTCTAGGAGCATTAACCATGGCTGGTCCAGCCACGCTGCAATTCACCGACGCGAACTTCGACACCGAGGCCATGCAGGCCTCTGCCCCAGTCCTCATCGACTTCTGGGCTGAGTGGTGCGGCCCATGCCGCCTGCTCGGTCCAACCATCGATCAGCTTGCCACCGACTTCCAAGGGAAGGCGAAGATCGGCAAGGTCGATGTCGACAGCAACCAGAAGCTCGCCGTGAAGTTTGGCATTCAATCGATTCCTACCGTTCTGCTCCTGAAGAACGGCCAAGTCGTGAAGAAGTGGGTTGGCATCACGCAAAAGAACGTGCTTGCCGACGCGATCACCGCAGCGATCTGACTTGAGTTCAACTGTTGACCGCTGGGCGGCGGCGTGCAGCGAGAGCTGCCCGCCGATAAGGCGCGGCGCCGACGTGCTACCCCTCGGTCTCCCGCCCACGCCGGCATCTTGCTTGATGCCCTCGCTGGCTCAAGCTACTCTCTCCGGTTCGCGACCGAGTTCGCGGATCGGTCGTGCGAAGTGATTGCAGATATCTCGGGCCCGTAGCTCAATTGGGAGAGCGCTTCCATGGCATGGAAGAGGTCGTCGGTTCAACCCCGATCGGGTCCATTGAACGAAGTGTTCAGAAGGTGTTTGGCAGGAAGGAACTGACAGGCGTCGCAACCTTTGAGGCGTTGGGGCGGCGTTGGCGTCTCGCGCTGCTCTGACACGGACGCTTGCATCGACCCCGCGGCCTGACCTTGAATCCAAGAGCTGTTAGCGCTGAATAATTTCGACGTCATACACGCGCTCCGGCGGCGTGACTTGCAGCGAGACAAGCTGGCCTTTGCGGATCGTGCCTTCGAGCACAGTGTTCTTCGGCGCGTGCAGCTTGAAGTCGCAATCCCATCCGGTCGGCCACGCTGGCATCACCAAGATTCGATCGCCGTCGCACTGGACGAGCATCGTTTGCAGCGTCATCAAGATATTCGAGCCATGATCTTGATCCGGCACCCAGTCGTAGTTTGGCCCCCAAAACGCGGGGAAGCGACTCTTCTGGTCTCTGCTGGTCGCGCGGTGCGCGAGCATGTTCGCTGCCTCATCCGCGCGGCCTATGTACGCGGCGTGAATTGAATCTTGGCACCAACCAGCGTTAGCGCGATTCTTCCGCGCGTCAAACGTGCGCGTCGCGATGTCGAGATCAGGCTTACCGACGCCGAAAAGGCGATAGGGAAATACCGCGTACAACTCAGGGTTCTCAACGTTCGCGAGTTGTGCCACACGCGCGCCAGGGAGCAAGACTCGTCCAGCGTCGGTCTCGCCCATCGGTATCGGCGGCAGCGCGTCGAGGAGGCGCTCAGCGCGGGAGCGAAGGGTTGAATTACTCGCCTCCAGCAAGGCGGGATCGAAGCGCAACAAACGACGGAGGGCATCGCGCAGGCCCGCGATCTCTGGCAATGGATTGGTCGCGTCGTGCCAAGTTTCAAGTGACGCCGCTGGCTCGAATCGAAGTGTGCCGTCTGTGTTCCGCGGAAAGAACGTTGCGTAGAAAGAACCAATCGCTTCGGCGAGCGGGAGCACCGTGTCCCGAAGAAACACGGGCTCTCGCGTGTATTCGTACCGCTCGATCGCCATGATGAGAAGCTCGATCGAGCCGCTGCGGTAATGGCGGATGTATGGATTTGCGACTTCACCCGGTGCCTGACCAGTGCGGTCCCAACCGAAGCTGGCGTTGTCGGGTGTGCCCCAGAAGTAAATCGTCTCGAAGAACGCCGCGGCGCCGGGGCCGAGTCGGTCGCCGTACTGAAGTCGATTGATAGCTTGAGACAGTGGCAGCGCGTCGCGATACATACGAAAGAATGCTTCAGTCATGTCAACGTCGCCCGAGGCGAACATCGGCCAGTAAATGAGACGCGTGTTCTGGAACCAATACGCGGGACCCCAACGTCGGAAATCAGGATCGCCGTCGTCGTGTCCCGCGCGGGGCACCGTGAACAGCGAGCCATTGAATTTGATCGGTGCACCGCCGCGACCAGCGCACGCAGCAACGTAGCGCTGCAAGACGTAGGCGCTCTCAATGGACGCGGCCGGCGGTTGGCGTGGCTCGCTTTCAGCAACTTTGACACCGTCTATGAAGAGTCGGCGTTGCGTAGTGATGGGGTCGTAGGTTGCTGCGACGAATACCCGCTTCCCCGGACTCAATCTCGCGTCAAACGTGAGAGCCGGATCACCCGCGATGAGTCGCAGCGAGTTGCTCGGATACGTATCGAACATCCAACCGTCACACACGCCGACGCCGCACTTGTCGACGATTCGACCGCCTCCGGCGTCCTGGCGATCCGGAACGATCCACGCTGCAATAGTTAGGCCGCGCGACGCATCGCTCGCAGCGCTCTCCACAAGCGTGCGAGCGTCGCCGTCGCGCCAGTTCACGATCGTGTCGGACGGTGCCGCGTCGGGTGTCGACGCCATCGCTGCAATGGCGGCCTCAGAAGTCGTGCGTCCTAACACGAACACGCGTTCAATCGTGCCCTTAAATACGTTGCCCCCCGACACGTCGCGGCCAACTGCTACCTCATGCGTGTTCTGAGGCAATGGAAACGCGGGAGTGCTGCCGTTGTCGGCGATACGGATCCACGAGCGCTCCCAGAAGCGCTTCCACCACGTGTGATGTGCTGCGCGGCAGGCAACCGCGTCGTCAACGCCGCCTAGCGCTGCACGAGCGCGAAGCACGTCGGTGAACGCTTCGGGTGTGTCGGTGATTTGCGTGAGCGCCCACGTTTCGATGCGGTGATGCGTCGATGCATCGGTTGAGCGCAGCCCACGCTCCGACGCAGGTTCGAGACGGGGGCCGGTGACGAGTGCACCGAACGTGCGATGCAAGATCGGATCACGAAAGGTCGGTAGCAGCGACGCGATATTCTGAAGTGTGAACGTCGCCGGAATGGGCGTGCGCTCGTTGCGATGGAACCAAAGAAGCTCCGCACCTGTCGCTGGCACGATGATGTCGGGCTCGGTGACGAGCGGCGTGCTCGGAGGCTTGCCCCAATCGACACAGAAGACGTCGCTCCACGTGACCTCTTTGACGGTGCGCGGTTCGAGTCGCCAATGCTCTAATGTGACTGCGACCGTCGTCGGTAGTTCCGAAGCAACGTCGACGACGCAGACCGGGCGCTCTGCATCGACGCGTATGTGTAAGACAACGCGGCGATCGCCCCTGCCAAGAGTGACTTCGATCTCACCACGCGTTAGATCGAGACGTTGACGAAACTCGCCGTCGTCGGCGAGTGGATTCGGATCGACATCGATGCGCAGCCGCCCGAGCTTCAAGAGTCGTGCGTTGTCGTCCCATGCGTCGGACTTCGAGAGATACATCAACAACGCGCCGTCTGCGTCGACCCACACATTCGCTGCAATGTCGCCGTTCCCAATCGGCATTGTGCCGTTCGCGTCGCGACTCGGCGTCGTCCATACAACATCGTGAGCGCTGACTGGATCGGTAGCGAAGATGGACGCAAGGACAAGCGGGAGAGCGAACATGAAGCTACGAGTATCGCGAGTTGCGGCGGGCGATGGAAGACGCGAGCGGGGGCGGCGACGGTTTGGCGAAGAGGCCTGCCCGATCTGGTCGCGGTGAAGGATCCTCGGCTGCCCCAATCTCTATTGCGAGAGGTTCGGGCGGCGTGCCGGACGCCTTAGCGCGGGCAGACGTGCTCGACGCCCTCAACAAACGTGTCGCTACTCTGTGTGACCCTTCAGGAACCACACATGCTGCTCCCGTTCAGTCATCGTCGTTCGTTTGGCGCCACTGGCCTCTCCGTCGCGCCGGTCGCGTTTGGCTCCGCACCGGTCGGACTCCTCGCCACCGAGCGCGACGCTGCGTCACGGCTGATGCATCGATTGCTCGATGATGGCGTGAACCTGCTCGACACCGCCGCGGCGTATCTCGGTGCCGAGGCTCTCATCGGCGAGACGCTGGCTGATCGGAGGAGCGACTACATCCTCGTCACAAAATGCGGCGCTGATATGGATGCCAACGGTTGGCGGCAAGCAACGAGCAAGTCCGAGGTCGTTTCGCACATCGATCGATCGCTGACGCGGCTCCGCACCGATGTCATCGATGTTCTCCTTATTCACTCGCTGCCGCTTGACGTGCTGAAGCAAGGATGGGCGTTCGAAGCGCTCGACGACGCGCGAGCGGCGGGCAAGATCCGATTCGGCGGCTACTCCGGCGACAATGAGGCCGCAGCGTGGGCGGTGCAGCAGCCGGGTATTGCGGTGCTAGAGACAAGTGTTAGTTTGGTCGATCAAGTAAACATTGACGTGGTATTGCCCATCGCGACGAAGCGCGGTGTTGCAGTCATGACGAAACGATCAATTGCCAACGCGTGCTGGCGCGCGTCGGCCGATCATCATGCCCGCTACGACGCGTACGTCGCGCCGTATCGACAGCGCTTCGCGGCGATGGGATTGGAACTCGCGTCAATCGCGCCCGGAATCGACGACTGGGCCGAACTCGCCCTCCGCTTCACGCTTGCACAGCCGCAGGTCCACACGGCAATCGTCGGTGGCACCTCGATCGATCGAATTCTCGCGATCTTGCGCTACGCAACGAAGGGTGGGTTGCCCGCAGCTGCCGTCAGCGCGATTCGAGCGAGCTTCGCCAAGGCCCGCGCTGGCGGCGGTGATTGGGCGGGGCTGAGCTGAACTGTTCGACCGGAGCGGCGTGCGGGCTGAATAGCGCCAATCTCGCTGTGCTGCTGGGGACGGGGGCGTCATAGGCCATGCTGAGGTGACGAGAAGCAGCCATTGCGGCGCTCTGGCTGGGCTAATCCACGTTCCAAATGTGGATCAGCCCAGGAGCCGAGATGGGCAGCGCGTCAAAGTTCGTCTCAAACTGTGTCCTCAGTCAAGCAGTCAGCCCGTTAGCGATACAACTCGACTGCCGTTGCAAGTGGCGCGTGGTGGTTGAGTCACGGATCCAAACCGAGCTAACAAACGAGAGCTGGAATTATGGCGTGAGCACAGCCATGGCGTTCTACTGCGACCAGCACGGGCTCGAGGCAGATCTGATCGTCGAGTCGCCAAAGCGCGTCTACGTCATCGAAGCGACGATCGGCAAGGCAGTCGCATCAGACTGATTCAGCCCGATCAAGCGAGTGGCGGAGACGTTGCGCTCCGCGCCGACGTACGTGGCCACGCGCGAGGTGGGGAGGGTGGGAAGCGCGGGGGTGAGAGTGGTCGTCGCCTCGCCTCGGCTCGAATTCGCTGGGGATAAGTTGGCGCGAGGTTGACAACGCAGTTCATCCAGATAACCTAACACGCACCAAACCGGTGGAGGCGTGCGTGAGCGGGCGAGTAGGTCACCGAAAGCGGCTTTTTTGCGTCTCAGCCGAAGATTTGCGCCGAGGCGTAATTCGCTTGGACGGCAATCTGGACTTCTTTCCGGCGGAGTCGTTCTCGAGTCGCGGTGCTGGCCGATCAGCCGCGCGGCCCCTGACATTGCACGTCGATGGTCTCGATCAGCCAGTGCGAACAGCCATCCCGCTGGACCCGCGCACGCATCGGCCTCGACCCTACTTTCAATCTCGGCGCTGGATCCGCGACTTCTTCGAACGTCGTGCGATCAAGCCCGGTGACACCATTGCGATTGAGGTCGTCTCAGACGGTCACTATCGAATATCGCCGTTTGATGCGAAGTCCCAGCGTGAACACACCAGTGAGGTCTCGCTCCAACTGACCGACGCGCGTTCGGGTCCGACAGTGATCGAGTTGTTCGCTGGTGCCGGCGGAACGGCGCTCGGGTTCAGGCAAGCCGGCTTCGTGACAGTGTTAGCGAATGAGTGGGATCGGTCGGCTTGCGACACGCTACGAGCGAACATCACCGACCGTGTACTCAACTGTGCGATTCAGGAAATCGATCAGTTTCCCGCGGCAGACGTCGTGGCAGGTGGGCCACCGTGTCAGGGATTCAGCAATCTCGGCGAGCGCGTGCCGAACGACCCAAGAAACCAACTCTGGCGTCAGTACATGCGATGCGTCGAACAGGCTCGACCGAAGATTTTCGTTCTTGAGAACGTTCCTCCGCTGCTCAAGTCCGCAGAGTATCTCGAACTCTGTGAGATAGCGAAAGGACTGGGTTATCGCGTAACGGGAAAAGTCCTGAATTCGGCGGACTACGGCGTTCCGCAAACGCGCAAGCGTGCGATCGTGATCGGATCGCGAATCGGTGAGCCGGAGTTCCCGGCGCCTACGCACGTGGATCCTAAGAAGCGATCACTCCTGACCTGGAACCTTCCTGCGTGGCGCACCGTCCGCGACGCGATCGGGCATGTGCCGCTGGATCCGACCGGCGTAAATTGGCACATCGGGCGAAACCCGACGTCGAAGTCGCTCGCGCGATATCGCTCCATTCCGCCGGGAGGCAATCGTTGGGATCTCCCGCGACGACTTATGCCAGAGTGTTGGAAGCGCAAGACCAAAGGAGGCACCGATCTGATGGGGCGCCTTTGGTGGGATCGGCCGTCCGTCACCATTCGCACAGAGTTCTATAAACCAGAGAAAGGTCGATACCTGCACCCGCAGGCGGATCGGCCCATTACGCATCTTGAGGCGCTGCTGCTCCAGAGCTTCCCGGAGAATTACCGTTTCCTCGGAACCAGAATAAGTGTTGGTATCCAGATAGGAAACGCTGTTCCACCCGGTCTTGCTACAGCGATAGCGAATCAGGTCGCGACTTCGCTTGCAGTTCGACGCACCAGTGCAGTGTGCTCAGGGTGAACTGACTCATGCCGCCAACTCCACCACTCGCGCGTCTCCGTCGTCGCTACCACGAGCGGCTATGCGCTGAGTTGCTCTCCAGTCGAGACGGAGGTGAGCTCAACATTGCTGATGGAAGTCAGGCTGCAAGTGTCGAGCTTGCTAGGGAGATGTTAGTCAGCATGAAGATGAAGCCATGGGGAGGGAATCCATCAGCGCAACAATTGGGAAGCAAATTTGCGACGATCACTTGTGACTTTCTCGAGAAGGCGTTTCGGCTTCTTCATCACGTCCGGCCCGGTGCATGGACTTTTTCAACAGCTCCCGGCGAGACTGGTATCTCGCATTTCGCTCAGTACGCACACCTCGCCATGCTCAAGCGTCTGCTTGATGAGCGGCCTGACTTGAAGGCGTCGTGGGGCGGTGACTACATCATCCGCCGGACATCGTTGTTGCGCGGCGGCCAGTTTCAGACGACGAGCTCAATCGTGCGGGACTTGGTCTCGACGCCGATTCGGCTATCGCATCCCGCTCGCCCACGCGGGCGCAGAATCGATCGGTCGTACCGCTGATATTGCACGCCAGCATCTCGATGAAGTGGACAATGCGAAGCGATCGTTCACAGAACACGCGGACGGAGGCGCTGAATCTCATTCGGAACCGGAAGGGTCGTGCGCCACATATCGCGGTGGTGACCTTCGAGCCGTTGCCGTCACGAATTGCCTCGATCGCGATGGGGACGGGTGACGTTGATTGCACCTATCACGTCGCGCTGCCGGAGTTGATTGTCGGCGCGAAGCGGACCGGTCGAACTGACCATTTAGAGATGCTGATGATGCTGGTCGATGGAGATCGGCTGAGGGATATCTCGGATCTGGTGCTGGATCTGGCGAGTTGAGTTCGTATTGGTTCGACGCGGTGAGGCAGTCGAGCGTGCCATTCAGCACTGGTGTTAATGCTGGCCTCATCGAGTTCCGAAGTGCATCTTCGCCCAGGTGAAGTGCGGAGGCACGGTCGCGTCGGATTGGTTCAGCCCGGTAAGGCGAGTCGCGGAGACGCTGCGCTCGGCGCCGAAGTATTTGGCCAAGCGCGAGGTGGGGACGGTGATCGTCTACGCCGGAGACGAATCGACGACGCAGCTGGGCGTGCGCGTGATGAGTTGGCGCGAGGTGGCGATGGTGGGGCGCGCGGGGTAAGGGTGGCGGTCACAGGTTCGACTAGATCGGCCCTGCTTCGATGACCCTCGGACTCGCTAACGTTTCCAGAATGCCGGGCCGAAACTGGGATCGGATCGAACTTCTGAAGGCGCTCGCGCTGTATTGCCAGCTGCCGTTCGGAAAGATGCACGCGCGCAATCCAGTTGTGATCGCTCTTGCCGTCGACATCGATAGGACGCCATCCTCAGTCGCGCTCAAACTCGTGAACTTCGCCAGCTTGGATCCTGAGCATCGGCGTCGCGGAGTGCGTGGAATGCGAAATGCGTCGAGCGCAGACAAGGAAATCTGGCACGAGTACTACGGCAGATGGGATGCGCTCGCGGAATGGGTGCTTGAGCCCCAAACCGGCGAATGGTCGTCGGATGACGTCGCGAAGCTCGCCGTTCCCGATGGCCCGACCGAAGTCCTTCGAGAGACGAAGGCGCGGCGAGGGCAGCAGTTTTTTTGCAACGCAGTCTTCGCGGCGCACGGCGGACAATGCTGCATCACCGGAATTACATCCCTTGAGTTGTTGCGCGCCAGCCACATCGTTCCATGGTCGTTCGCGCCGGAATCTCGGTTAGATCCACGAAATGGGCTCTGCCTCAACGCGCTTCACGATGCTGCCTTCGATCGTGGGATGATCACGCTGACCGACGATCTTCGACTCACGATCTCGTCGCGTTTGCGCAACAAGGTGCCCGAGGCGATCTTTGTAGAGCTGTTTGAATCGCGCGCCGGTCATCCTATTCGGCAATCAGAACGGTTTCGTCCGGCGTCGGAGTCCCTCGCGTATCACCGCGAACAAATCTTCGTCAGTTGAATCGGGGGTTTGGATAATTGCGTCGATCGCGTTCCTTGGCGCGGTGCGACTTCTCTGCCAGGATTTGGGCAAGAAGTCGCCATGCCCGCGTATGCAATCCTCAGATTCAATAGCTACGACGACGAAGAAACGCACTTGCACTGCGGCGATGGCGTGCAGGACCATCTCTTCTGTGTGTTGAGAATCGGCCCCAACAACTCCGCTATGATTCTCGACAACACGTTTGGTTCATATGAAGAAGCTGCGGAGGCTTGGCCAGAGGTAGCAGTTCGTACGTTCCGCTGAATGTTTCTCGACGATGCCGCTACACTCCACCCCTCGCTCGGGCCATCCCCGACTTCCGCCGGCCGGACGGAGAAGCACCCGTCGAACCGAGTCCGGATTGCACCGGCGTATACGAAACCGAGCTCCAAAACAACGCGCCGACTTCGCGGGCCCGGCCGACGCCACTGCCACCGCCCGGGTTCTGGAATGGTCCCGCTGGCCGCATGTCAAGTTTGCGCGCAAAAAAAAACAACCCACGCTGAGTCGCCGAGGCTTGGACTTACGGCAGCGCGAACCCGGCAAGCGTTACGCCCGGACCACGTCGCAGGTGTGGTCCGAGCGAGGATCAAACGCGGCGGGGAACGCCTGGGGCGCTTTGAGGACTTTCGTGACCAGCCATTCCTGTCATTCATGGCCGTCGCCCAGGCGCTCTCACGCATGGCGCGCGCTGGCGAGATTGAGAGGCTCAGCAAGGGCAGCTACTACCACTCCCGCGAGACGACATTCGGCAGAAGCCGTCCCAATCCTGCCGCAATCCGGCAACTCGCGTCTCGCCGCAAATCGCTATTCCCGGCGGGGATCGCAGCTGCCAACCTGCTTGGCTTCACAACGCAGGCGGCGCGGTTTGGCGAGCTCGCAACCAGCGCCAGCAGCCTACCGCGGAAGCTCATCGGTAAAGACACCGTCGTTCACGCCCGCCGCCCCGAAGCGTGGGCCAAGCTCTCTGAAACCGATGCGGCGCTACTGGACTTTCTTCGTCGCGCTGGCCGGACCAGCGAATTGTCACCAGATGCAACCGTCCGCAGGACACTCGTGCTTCTAAGTGAACGCGGGCGCTACCAGCGCCTCGCAAGTGTTGCCAATACCGAACCGCCGCGCGTGCGGGCATTGCTCGGTCCGCTCGGCGAGCAACTGCGGACGCGGGGCACGACCCTTGAACAGCTTCGCGAGTCGCTCCATCCGCTGTCGCGTTATGAGTTCGGCTCGTTCGGGGGCTTGTCTCACGCACGTGCATGGCAGGCGAAGAAGCATGGACGGTGAGGCTCTTCGAACACCCAGATTTCGAACAAGCGATCCCAACCTCCGACCGCGACGTGCCGCACGCCCGCTCCACTCCTCGCTCGGGGCGCTCCCCGGCTTCAGCCGGTCGGACCGAGAAGCACCCGTCGCGCCATCCCCGGGTTTGCACCGGCGTCGGCAAGCGAGTTTGGGCGATGGCTTCGGTGCCTCATCTCGGCTGCGTCCCTTGCGGAGCGCAGATCGGGAACGGAAGCCTGCATGTTCAGCACGCTCACTCGGCACAGTCAACAACACTGCCTAACTGTGTGCCTCCGCTGCGCGGAACCGCGAATCCGTCGGCGCGAGAGCGCATAACAAACGTAGACAAACAATGCCGCCGATCAATGTCGAAGTCTCAGCGGTTCATCGTCCGTGATCCGCGTCGTTCTGTTCAAGCTTATCGCAGATGGCTCGCGCCAGTTCGCTCGCGATTAGCCGTTCCTCTCCGTCGTCTTCGACCATTCGCGACGACGTTGCGCCGCGCCGCGCACATGACATCGCCTCCGGCGCGAAGCGCCTCCGGAATCCGTCCTTTGTGCGTCCCGCTTCGCGACCGCGAGGCACCCGGCCGTCGTTCGCGTCAAACTCGCATTCGAAGCCGCGCTGCAACGTCGCGTCGATGTCGTAACCCCTGGTGGCATCCGGCCGCAGCACCGAGATGGAATCTACCGAGACCTCAAGCGTGCCGCGTAGCGACTCCGATCGCATTGTCGACATTCTCACCTCCGCCGATCGAATATGCGGGTTCGTCGCAGGGTTGAGCGAAGCTCAGTTCGCCGTTGAATCGAAGAGCGTTGTCCATCGGTGCCATGGGCGGCGATGGCGAGAATGCGAGATATCGCCGTTCACCAGTATTTTGGTGTGGACGTTCCGCTCGTTTGGCGGACGGTGAACCAGAGCGCTCCCACCATTGGCCGCCTTGGTGCGAAGCGCGCGGGAATGAGGGGAGTCAGTGCTCGTTCCCGAATTCATATCACCACCGTCCCCCCAACCTCATCGGCGACGCGCGGGCCAATCGTCACCGCTGCCGACCGCGCTTCGTCCTCGTTCGCGCCGAGGTCAATGATCAAGATCTTGTCATGCGCGAGATTGACGATCTCGCGCAGGTCGCGCTCCAGTCTCACCCGATCGATATCACGTAGGCAGCAATAGAACACTGAGAATTGCCACGCCTGCCCATACGCCTTCATCTTCTTATGGACGCGACGCAGGCGTTTATCATCGCTGATGTCGTAGCACACGAGATAGCAGCGTCGCATAAGCCTTACCTCCCTTCGGACGTCAGCGCGTGGTCAGAAACTCAAGCGACGTAATCTCACCAAGCAGCCACGCAGCAACCATGCGCGCGTGCAGCATCACCATGCGTCGATAGCACAGGCGATAGCCAAATGCGGCGTGCGTGACTTCGGTATCGAGTCGTCGACCATGCGCATCGAAGAACGCGCGACGTCCGTGGTCGGTCATGGCACAACCCGCGGCGGTATTCAGAAAATGTCCCGCGACGAGCTCGCCGCGATTGAACGCCGATATCGCAACCGAATCAGCGATCAGCGGACGAAACGGCTCCATCAGGTCGAGCGCCAATGAGGGCCGACCCGGGCGCGTTGTGTGCAGCGCGCCAATCGTCGGCTCAAGTCCAGCCAAGCGACACGCCGCGGCGCATTCATGCGTGAGCATCGCATAGCCGAATGACAACACCGAATTGATTGGATCGGGCGGCGGACGTCGTTGCCGTCCGTGCTGATCGAAC
>Ga0209490_10004800_pt1 | contig 12402 bp, 13 predicted proteins | sample MAT06_FD_187209 | JGI IMG/M metagenome (GOLD analysis project Ga0209490, IMG submission 187209) | Freshwater microbial communities from Lake Fryxell liftoff mats and glacier meltwater in Antarctica - MAT-06 (SPAdes) (version 2) | ecosystem: Environmental > Aquatic > Freshwater > Ice > Liftoff...
CTTCTGCATCTTGCTCCCTCAGGAAACTCAGTCCTAGAGCCTGATCCATCCCAGGGAGAATCCCTAGTTCCTGCCCATAGACTTCTTTTAAGAACGGAATGCGGAGATATTGACTTTCTAAGCTTTTCATTTTTTCCCAATAGCGTTCCATCAGCACTGTCGAACTCAGTTGAGCCGCCATGAGATTAGATGAAATTAGTTGGGGATCATTACTTAGATCATGCCCCACCATTAAGTTATATCCCTCTTGCTGTCCTACTAAAAGTACCCGTTTACCTTTAATTGCATAGGACTTAGCCACAGCGATCGCCACTGTAGTTTTACCGACTCCACCTTTACCTAGAAATGTCAGAATTTGGCTCATGCTTAGATTTTTGATTAACCCTTTGCTTTAAACTAACACTTGGCGTGAAGTAGGGAACTGATGTGGCAGGAATTTGAATTTCGGTTTGGGTTTGGGGATGAATACCAAGACGCGATCGCCGATATCGTACCCCAAATTTACCAAAATTATTAATTGATACTAAATTATGTTCAGCCAAGGACTGGGTGATACAGGTAATTACAGCCTCTAAACTAGCTCCAGCCACACTCGTGGTTAGTCCATCCACTTCAGTCACCATGAACTTAACAATATCTTGGCGATTTAAGACTTGCTGACTTAAGGCTGGCTGATTTAAGGCTGGGTAATTACGACCAGTCATTAGGCGATCGCTTCTAATTCATTAGGAAAAAACCAAGTAGCCTTATTATCTGTGAACTTGACTATATAACCGAGGTTATTGCCGTCCATAATTTTGGGTTCCTTAACAACCCCAACTTCGCCAATGCGGCTGCTGACTTCTTTGTTAACTAGATCTTGGAGTGGACGAATGCGAACTTTTTGACCAACTTTCATAGTAATTTTGCTGCTGACTTTTATTTACAGATTAAATTTAGGTTAATGATTATAATTATTTCAAAGTTTACACTTTTACGTTCTGATTGATAAAAATTGCTTAAAAAATTTACCTTGAGCAATTTCAAACTATGTGGAGTTAGAAGTATTAGTTTTTAACATGGATCGGGATTAAATAAAAGAGCAGGGTCTTTGTAAAGCGGTTGTCAAGAGTTTTTTATAATCGCGATCGCTAATTTCAAAAGCCCCAAATCTTTCTAGGTGGGGATTCATCATTTGCACATCAAATAAAACAAAGCCTTGCGATCGTAAATGTTCAACTAATCTCACCATCGCCACCTTGGAGCTATCTGGCACTCGGTAAAACATAGATTCCCCAATAAATACCCCATTAATACTGATCCCCAAAATCCCCCCTGCTAATTTTCCCTCATACCAAGTTTCAAAACTATACGCCCAACCCCCTTGATGTAATGTCTCATAAATTTGCCTTAACTCCACAGAAATCCAAGTGGTGTCTCGATCTGCACATCCTGCTACAACTTCATTAAATGCTTGGTTAATCTTGACCTCAAATCGATTTTGATTCAGTATCCTTTGGAGCGATCGGGGATACGCAAATCTTTGATCCAAGGGCATCAAGGTACGCTTATTGGTGTAAAACCACTCTACAGGTTGACCATCACCTTCAGACATTAAAAAATGCCCCTGAGCGTAGCCTTGAATTATGTTTTGTATATCCATAAGCCTTTACTAAACCTTGACACTCCCGCCGATAAATCGGGGGATTCTCAGTTCATAGACATACCTTAAAATTATCTATCTCTTACGAGTAGTACTTAAACTCTTTAACCGTTCGATTGAACCAATTATCAAGTCTAACTTAGACAATCCCAGAGGGCTTTATCTCCGTGAGCTTACTAGGATATTTACCTAGAGATTGGGTATGCCCTACCCTACCTTATTAAGTGATACAAATTGTTTGTTGTCTGGGAAAAGGAATGCGTTGATTCCTTAGCTGTTTTAAGAGTTTTCGCCGCTCTTCGCCCAACGATTTATTTATGCCTAAAAGTGTGTCTTAACTGTTTCACGATGACAAAGGAGTTTAACCTTGGCGATCATATTATATAGCTAAGTCAGTCAGATAGTCACCTCAATTCTGTTACTGAGCGTAGCCGAAGTATCCCATCGGTAAACCGAGGGTCTTCTTGCGGATGAGAGATAAATTTAACTTAATCTTTGTTTGCAAACCAGAATCTCAAAAATCTTAGATGTATGGTTGAAGTTCCTTGATGCCAGTGGGAATATCTATTCTTCCAAGTATCTGTTTTTTATCTTAATTCCTAAAGCGATCGCTCCTAAAAACAATAAACCCATAATTCCCGCTAGAGGATTGCCTCCAATGCCCGTGACCCATTCAGGTACGACTTGATTGCCTTTAATCCAGTTAGTAGTATTGACAATATAAAAAGCTCCAACCAAACCACCATGCAGACCGATCGCTAAGCCTAGACTGCCATTTTGCGATCGCCTTGCCCAGATTAAAGTCATTCCCAAAAGCATCAAGCCCGGAAACTGCACCAAACGGGAGATTAAAACAGAAATTGGCTCAGATTTTATAAAATGGGTAATCGCAAAAAAGCCACTATTGAACCACAGCGATCGCCCCATGCCATAATCTTTTTGCATCTCCGTCAGCAGCAACCCCCGAAATAATAACTCCTCGGCAAATCCAACTGCCAAGCCTGTTAAAATTCCTGAACCTACAGCACTAAGCCAATTTATATCAGACTGCCAACGGAGCCAACCCAGACTAACTTGCAGTTGCATCAGTAAAAATAAAGCAATAAAACCTAAAACAAAGCCTGCTAAAAGTTCTAAAAAAAATGAACGATTACCCACCAACCCGTAGTAAATATAGGGACGAGCTTGACCTCCAACCCTGCGCCCCCAGAACCAAATTAAGCCTGTAAACAAGATATATATTAAGATGCCAAGAAATACACTGCTAGCTTCTCGAAATATTAAATAAACAGGCAGAGCGATCGGTAGCCAAAGAGCTAGTAAGATTCCGATAAATGCCCCAAGTCTTGGCAAAAATGGATATTTAGCTAATTTGTCCAGCATTAACCACCTATACCCAATTTCTCCGCGACCGTAGCCGTCATGGGCAGTAAGGTAATCAACATCCAAAATAAAGCAAATAAACCCAAAGCATCCCGATCGCCCTCTAATTCACTTAACTCATTGTGCATCAGCCCTTCTTGATCCCGCAGCAAAATCAAAATAATGCCGCCCCAATACAGAGCTAAAGGATTAATCAAAGTAGCGATCGCCAAAACCAATAAAGTAAAAAATGTTGAAACCCCAGCCGTCCTTCTGCCATACATTGCTTGCATAATTCTGCCGCCATCGAGCTGACCCGCAGGTAAGAGATTTAAAGCGGTAATTACTAAACCGAGCCAACCCAAAACTACCAAAGGATGGATTTCCACTAAATTAATATGTAAGGCTCCCCCCAAGGCTAACTTGCCTAAAATCCCGACTAAAACCGAAGCTTGAAAAATTTGACTGGGAATTTCTAAATTGCCATCATGATGACCAGATAGAAACAAGCCCACTAGTAAGAAAGATAAGGATAAAAATCCACTACAAATTGCGGGGGCGATCGCTAAATCAAACAAAACTTGACGATTAGGTAACGATGACTGAATCCGACTAAAAGCCCCAAACGCCCCCATCTGTGAAGAAGGCAAGAAAAACGGTAATCCCAGTTTGACATCATGCTTTTGTCCCATCCACCGCCAGCCCAGCTCACGCACTAGTAAAATTGCGCCGATCCCCAACCCAAAGGGTAATCCTGCCAAAAACTGCTCAGGATGCAAACCTAGATCAATATTTCCCAACTGAGCACCCAAAGACAGACAGGTGAGTAAAGTAGAAATAACTAAAACCAATGCCAAAATTTTCTGGGGATTTGTCTCAATTAGGGCTTCTCCTCGATTCGGTAAAATCATGACTACAGGTTTTGAGTCCTGACCATTTAGTAAAAATAGCTCATACTTATTGCCTAGGCGATCGCTCAAACTTTTAGACAAATAAGCATAGACTGCATCAGGTTCACCCCGCATATTGCCCTTAAATAACAATCCTTGTTGATAAGAGATAGTCTCAGTCGCATAAAAAGTCTCAATCCCAAAGATTCCCTGCATTTTTTTAATATCCTCAGGGTGAGGCTTTATATTTACGTTTAAATCGGGCTGAATTTGCTTAGAATCAATTTTGGGGACAGCTACTTCTGTTTTCACACTGGTTAGATCTGGCGGATTAGCTCTAGCTTTACGGATTTCTCCACCCACCCAAATATAAGCGATCGTAGAAATAGAGAGGAATAGAAGAAGTGTCGCAAGATTAATAAATATTCCCTGCAAAAATAAACCAAAATATATCAACCAAGGTAAAAGTATTATTAAAACTTGAAACCAAGTTAAAAAACTCAGCTTACTAAAACTCTGCGATCGCCGTAAATTCCAGCCTAAAACCAAGCAGGCAAACCCTAAAACCAATAAGGGAAAAAAAGTATTTGAATTCATTTAACAATTAACAATCTTGCTTATACCTAAGCTATCACGCCCATCTCTGATCTTCCCTTTATCAATTAGCTTAGTTTAAATAAATATTCCCTTTAGGACTAATCCACAAACTAATGTGGTCAACATTAAAGTCAGCCGTTTGAGCTAGCTCCACCTCTAGTACTCCATCAGCACTTGACTTAAGCACAGCTTTTAAAAAGCCGTTATCTTCCCGTCTAAAGGTCAAAGATACTGGAACTGGAAGATTTGCCGACTTTGATTCACTTTTACCTTCAAGAATAATGGGACGAGTTTCACCCAAAAACTGGTATTTCACCTTAGCGTTACTCTTATTAATGATTTTGACCGTAACACTACCGTTCACAGGAATAACAGTTCCATCTTTAGGTAAAACTTGATCGGGCGGAGCTACAAGAACAGGTGGAGCCACGGAGGGTAAAACTGGAATAAATCCTTGGGACTTGGTACCCACAGGCAAGGCTGCCAATGAGAATAATAGTAAAAATGCGCTGATTATTGATCGATGCATAGGAAATTAATAATTGGTAGATTTTGGCTGATCTCAGAGGTAGTTTACATCTGATAGTTCAAAAAAATAATAATTAAATCCAATTTATTTGTCAGTCTGTAGGGATTTTATAAACATTGCGATCGCTAAATCATCCCTAAAATAACAGAATAACGATTCGCGTAAATCCACATAATTAAGGTAATATTAAGCAAATAAAGACTTCTTAAAATTGCTTTTTTATGGCAATTTAGGTTTTCATCGGCATAAAATAAAAATCGTTAAGATCATTTATATAAAGGAAATTAGGAAATGGGATTACCTTGGTATCGAGTACATACAGTTCTCCTGAATGATCCAGGTAGACTGATTGCTACTCACCTAATGCATACTGCTCTAGTCGCTGGATGGGCAGGTTCAATGGCTTTGTACGAAACTGCAACCTTCGATCCTAGCGATCCTATCCTTAACCCTATGTGGAGACAGGGTATGTTCGTATTACCCTTTATGGCTAGGCTAGGAATTACAGATTCTTGGGGCGGTTGGAGTGTAACAGGTGAAGCAGCAAAATATTCAGGTTTATGGACTTTTGAAGGTACAGCAGTAGCCCACATTGTCCTTTCAGGATTATTATTCCTAGCCGCCTGCTGGCACTGGGTTAATTGGGATTTAGAGCTATTTAGAGACCCAAGAACAGGTGAGCCTGCCTTAGACTTACCTAAAATGTTTGGAATTCATTTATTTTTATCTGGCATTCTTTGTTTTGGGTTTGGAGCATTTCACCTCACAGGTTTATTTGGACCTGGAATGTGGGTTTCCGATCCCTACGGTTTGACTGGTCACGTTCAGGCTGTAGCTCCAGAATGGGGACCTAACGGATTTAACCCCTTCAACCCAGGTGGCGTTGTTGCTCACCACATTGCGGCTGGGATTGTTGGTATATTAGCAGGTCTATTTCACTTAACTGTGCGTCCACCTGAGCGTTTATACAAGGCGCTGAGAATGGGGAATATCGAAACGGTACTTTCCAGTAGTATTGCTGCTGTATTTTTTGCCGCATTTATTGTAGCTGGAACTATGTGGTACGGGGCTGCTACTACTCCGATTGAACTATTTGGACCTACTCGTTATCAGTGGGATAACAGCTATTTCCAACAGGAAATTGATCGTAGGGTACAATCGGAGCTTAAGTCAGGCGCATCTCTAGCCGAAGCATGGGCAACTATTCCTGATAAGTTGGCTTTCTATGACTACGTTGGTAATAGCCCAGCGAAAGGTGGCTTATTCAGGGTTGGTGCTATGAACAGCGGAGATGGTTTAGCTCAAGGGTGGGCGGGACATCCCGTATTTACCGACAAAGATGGTAGTGAACTAACAGTACGGCGTTTACCTAACTTCTTTGAAACCTTTCCTGTGGTTTTACAAGATAAGGATGGAGTAGTTAAAGGTGACATTCCTTTCCGTAGAGCTGAGTCGAAATATAGTTTTGAGCAAGCTGGTATTTCTGCAACCATTTACGGTGGTGAGCTTAACGGTCAAACATTTACTGATGCTCCGACGGTCAAGAAAATTGCTCGTCAGGCACAACTTGGTGAAGCATTCAACTTTGACGTAGATAAATTTAGTTCTGATGGTGTTTTCCGAACTAGTCCTAGAGGTTGGTTTACGTTTGCCCATGCAGTATTTGCGTTGTTCTTCTTCTTTGGTCACATTTGGCATGGGTCTAGAACTCTATTCCGTGATGTGTTCGCTGGTATCGATCCAGAGCTTGATACGGAACAAGTTGAATGGGGAGCCTTCCAAAAAGTTGGAGACAAATCTACTCGGGTTCAAGCTGAGGCTTAATTAAGCATCAAACAATTAAGGTTTAAAATTATGGAAACTATTACCTACGTTCTAATATTTGCTAGTCTAATCGGTTTATTTTTCTTTGCTATCTTCTTTAGAGAGCCACCTAAAATTAATACTGGGAAGAAAAAATAGCCAGCACTGGTTAATTTACTAGTTATTTCTAAAAAAATTACCCCTAATTGGAAATCTACCTTTTGGGGGTTTTAAGTTTTTTGCTCAGGATGAGCCACAATTTATTTCTTTAAGATATTTATGATTCCAACAATTAAGCCAACGATCGCTATCTCTCATTTAGGCTGTGAAAAAAACCGTGTTGATACTGAACATATGCTAGGGCTTTTGGTACAGGCGGGCTATGGAGTAGATAGTAATGAGGAGATGGCAGATTATGTAATTGTTAATACCTGTAGTTTTATTGAAGCCGCCCGTGAAGAATCCGTAAGGACTCTAGTGGAATTAGCAGAAATGGGCAAACGGGTCGTAATTGCTGGCTGCATGGCTCAACATTTCCAACAGACTCTCCTTGATGAGATTCCTGAAGCAGTTGCTATAGTTGGTACTGGGGATTATCACAAAATCGTGAATGTAATTGAGCGGGCAGAACTAGGAGAGAGAGTAACAGAAATATCCGAAGAGCCAACTTATATTGCCGATGAAACTGTACCGAGGTATCGAACTACCAATCAGTCTGTAGCCTATTTACGCGTAGCTGAGGGTTGTGACTATCGTTGTGCTTTTTGTATTATTCCGCATTTACGCGGTAATCAGCGATCGCGCTCCATCGAATCCATCGTCACAGAGGCTCATCGTCTTGCTGATGAAGGTGTAAAGGAACTGATCCTAATTTCCCAAATCACCACTAACTACGGATTAGATTTATACGGACAGCCCCGACTTGCCGAATTATTAACAGCCTTGGGTGAAGTCGATGTACCTTGGATTCGGATGCATTATTCCTATCCCACGGGGTTAACGCCAAAGGTCATTAAAGCCATGCAATCTACGCCAAATGTATTGCCCTATCTAGATTTGCCGCTTCAACATTCCCATCCTGATATGCTTAGGTCTATGAATCGTCCTTGGCATGGTCGAGTAAATGACAAAATTATTGAGCAAATTAAAACGGCGATTCCCGATGCGGTGATGAGAACCACTTTAATTGTAGGATTTCCGGGGGAAACTGAAAGCCAATTTCAGCACCTTTTAGAATTTGTCCAACGCCATGAGTTTGATCATGTGGGTGTATTTACTTATTCTGCTGAAGAAGGAACTCCTGCCTATAGTCTCCCCGATCAGATCCCAGAGGAAGTGAAGGAAGCTCGGAAAGATGCCATTATGTCAGTACAACAGGATATTTCTCTCCGCAAAAATCAAGCTGAAATTGGTAAGATTGTAGATGTTTTAATCGAGCAGGAGCATCCTGAAACTGGTGAATTGATCGGGCGATCGCCTAGATTTGCCCCCGATGTTGATGGCGTTGTCTACCTGAAAGACCCAGAAGGTAAAGCTAGTTTAGGTGACATTCTTAAAGTTCTCATTACAGGTGCCGATCATTACGATCTATTTGGAGAAATTAAATAATGCATGATGTGGTGGTGCTGGGTGCAGGTTTGGCGGGTTTAAGCTGTGGGAAGGAATTAAAAAAGGCGGGCTTAAATGTAAAAGTTGTCGAAAAATCTGCGGGAGTGGGCGGTCGTTTAGCCACTCGTAGGCTACAGGATACTTGGGCTGATCACGGAGCGCAGTATATAAGCGTCCATGGTGAAGTATTTAGTAGATTTATTAACGATCTTCAGCAGCAAGGGATTGTCAAGGAATGGACACGCTCGGTAACTCAACTTACTCCCGAAGGTATTGAGTCTTCTGATTCAGCATGGTTTTATCCTCGTTATACCTGTCCCCAAGGCATGACAGCGATCGCTAAGCATTTAGCTACAGGTCAAGATGTTCTTCTAAAAACTAGAATTGTCAGTGTAAGAGTTCAAGACAGCAAATGGTACCTAACTCCTGAGTCAGGTGAAGAGATTGCCACAGCAGCCATCATTTCTACTTTACCTGCTCCGCAATTTTTGGCATTATTTCAGAATGTTTTGAGTACATCATCCCAGATGTTAAAAGCGGTGCAGTCCGTGAAATTTCATCCAAATATCACAATTATGGCGGGATACCCTAAAACTCAAATTATCCCTGATCATTGGAAAGCTTTCCGCTGCGTGGATGACTTTATCCTCAGTTGGATTAGCTGTGATAGTAGTAAACATCCAGAGCAAATCACACAACCAGTATTTGTATTTCAAAGTACTGCCCAATTTGCCACCCAATCTTTAGATGAGCCCGATCTAGAAAAAGTAGGTAAGCCCATGCTTAAAAAAGCAGGAGAGTTTTTGGGTGCGTGGCTGAGTCATCCTGAATGGTGGCAGTTACAAAGATGGCGTTATGCCCTTGTGCAGGAACCTCTAGGTGTTGATTGTCTAACCACTAAAATCCCTTTACCCTTAGTTTGTGCAGGGGATTGGTGTGCAGGTAAAAATTTAGAAGGAGCATATACTTCAGGGCTAGCGGCATCTATTGCTGTACGAGAGCTAATTAATTGCTAACTAACCTTATCGCCACTCAGAATAAAAATAGGGTTAACCGCAGCGAATATTTGACGGTTGCCCTTGGTTTCTAGGCGATTAACTGCTGACTGCACTATTTCTATATTGCGAATATGAAGCTGAGCAAAACTTTCAGAAATTTTATATAGCCCCTCTAAAGTGCTAGCCGTGGCAATTATGCGTCCACCGATCGCTAAACGTTGCCAACAATAGATCAAAATTTCTTGAATAGATCGTCCACCTTCTATTAAGATTCGATCTGGGGTATCTGATAATACCTCTAAACATTCTGGAGCACTGCCATTGATAATTTCCACGTTATTGACTGAAAATTTTTGACAATTCAAGGCAATTAAACCCGCTACATCTTGATCCCGCTCGATCGCTATAATTTTACAAGTTGGACATAATAACCCAACTTCTACAGGAATCGTCCCCGTTCCCGCCCCAATATCCCAAAACACAGAGTGAGATCGCAACCGCAAATGGCTAATGAGTAATAATCTCACCTCACATTTACTCATAGGAATACCGGGCAGCCGTTCAAACATATCGTCGGGAATGCCGGGAGTAGCGTAAGACCAAATTGCCATTAATTAATCTTCCCTTGCTGTGGTGTCTAAAATATCATCATTGAATTGATTATTTGTGGGATTTTCCAAGTCTGGTGACTCTATCAGTTGCTTTGGCGAGTTTTTGCGCTTAGGTTTGCTAAATGCTCTCCAGCCCGCCTTTAGTCCTGCTAAAGCACTACGGGTAGTTACCGATACGCTAACAGCTTGCTTTTTAACTCCCTTAATACTGTCATTCACCTGTTTCACCGCTTCGCCCGCATTTTTCGCACCTTGGTTTAGTTCATCGCTTAATTCACTAATTTCTAGACCTGTTAATCGAATTGCTTCAAGGGTTGGCGGTAGCTCACGGGAAAGGGTATCAGCCAACTTTTGTACACTACGCCCAGCTTTTGCTAATTCTTGAAATGCAGGAATAGCCGTCACCAATAGAGCGGTTAAACTAACTGCCACCAATAAAATTGACAAACCTAACCAAAACAACGGCTCCATCATAGGTCATCATCATCACTAAGATTAGATACCTTTAGAGCATTCAGCTCTTGCCGTAATCTTTGACTAGCATCTATGCCAACTGCGATCGCCTCTTGCATTCTTTCCACAGTATTATCAATGGTTCTTCCTGCTTGTTCTGAAAAGCGATCGGCTTGATACTGCACATTAGATGTGATTTCACTGGCAATTTCAGGAATGCTATCTGCAGATTTACGCAACAGTTTTCTGGTTTGTTTCCCTGTTTTAGGAGCAAATAACAAACCTAGAACCGTACCAACGGCACCACCAATTAGAAAACCACCCACAAATTTACCTGCGCCGTTTGCCATAGCGATCGCTCCTTTTTAAATTCCCAGATTTACTTTTTAATTTACCTAAACCCTGCACCCGATTTACGATAGACAAAATCAATTGCACTCGTTTAATTTGAGGTAGCAAATCCTTATATTTGATCTTGGCTGTGGCTGCACCTTTTTGGGCAATTAAAATTGCGGGGGGTGAAACCGATAGTCCTTGCTCGCAAGCTCTAGCATAACCATTAACAGCAATAGCTACAGAATTTAATACTAATCTCAATTGCCAAGCCTGCCAACTAGCCCAAAGTAGCCCCAAACTCAGTAGCAAGTGTATGGTAACAACAATCCAAACCATAACTATCTTAAAATATTGTTTGATCTAATTCTTACATTCCAATATCAGTAATATCTGACTAGAAATCAAGATTTTTAAGCTATTAATAACTGCTTCCATACTAAGCCCCAACGGTTAAGGAATTCAACTTTTAGCCGATAAAATTTCCAAGGCGATCGGCTGCTAGCTCTAAAATATGGGGTGGATGTACTAACGCCAAGCGGACATAGCCTGCACCGTATTTCCCAAACCCAGTTCCTGGTGATAATGCGACCCCAGTTGCTTGCAGCAAATCCAAACAAAACTGCACAGAATTATCAGCAAACCTTTCCCTAAGTTTTGGATGTAATTTTGCCCAAATATACATAGTTGCCTCTGGAACAGGTACATCCCAGCCAATTTGATGTAAGGCATTAACCATAACATCCCGCCGATTTTCAAATGTATTTACCACATCCAAGATTTCTGATGCGGGAGTGGATAAGGCGGCGATCGCTCCACGCATGATGCCTTGATATTGATTAAAATCTACCACAGCCTTGACTTGGCGCAACCCTTGAATTAAATCCCGATTTCCCACCGCAAACCCCACCCGAAATCCGCCCATATTATAGGACTTGGATAGAGTAAAAAATTCAATACTAACCCTCCGCTCTGGATCAGCTTGCAAAATTGATGGGGGCTGAGATTGATTAAAAACTAGATCAAGATAGGGAAAATCATGAACTAAAACTAAATTATGGGTCTGACAAAATTCTACTGCTGACTTAAAAAACCCCAAAGAAGCGATCGCCGTGGTGGGATTATGGGGATAGCTCAACACCATCATTTTGGAGTTGGCTAAAACCTGCTTAGGTATATCTGTAAAAACGGGTAAAAAATTATTCTCAACTAACAAGGGCATTCCATAAATTTGTCCACTTGCTAAGTGAATACCTCCGTAGTGAGAAGGATAGCCAGGATCTTGGAGCAAAGCATAGTCCCCAGGATTCAAGATCGCCAAAGGTAAATGGGCTGTACCTTCTTGAGAACCAATTAAAGGTAAAATTTCAGTCTCTGGATCAACATTTAGATCAAATCGCTGTTTAATCCAGTCAGCAACCGCTACTCGAAAATCTTTAGTACTACCAAATAAAGAGTAGCCATGGGTACTAGGATCATTAAGGGCAGAGGCGATCGCTTCTAAAATTCTTGGAGAAGTCGGTAAATCTGAAGAACCTAAAGATAAATCAATTAAACTATGACCTTGAACTAGGCT
>Ga0209490_10004811_pt1 | contig 12382 bp, 14 predicted proteins | sample MAT06_FD_187209 | JGI IMG/M metagenome (GOLD analysis project Ga0209490, IMG submission 187209) | Freshwater microbial communities from Lake Fryxell liftoff mats and glacier meltwater in Antarctica - MAT-06 (SPAdes) (version 2) | ecosystem: Environmental > Aquatic > Freshwater > Ice > Liftoff...
TGGCATGATTCCCCATCACTACCTGATGCAACAACGGCTCGATCGCGCCAAGCAACTTTTGAGGCTCCCCGAACTAACAGTGATGTATATCGCGATCGAGTGCGGCTTCGCAAACCACAGCCACTTCGCCAAATACTTTCGCCGTTACACCGGAGTTTCGCCCACCCAATTTCGCCGGATGTAGTGCGTCTGTCAATGCTCCGGTAGGGCGATCGCACTTCTGGCAATGCGAATTGAACCTTCCAACTGCGATCGACATCGGTTATTCACTTGCGCCTGCTTGTAGCACCTGTGCTGGAGTCAGATTCAGGTTTGGCAGTGTAGAAGAAATGAGGCGATCGTTTCGTTTGAAACTAGCTTCCTCATACAATCCTGCAACCAGCGTCAAAACCGTAATCTGTGCCTGCTGCGGATCGACAATCCAATATTCTGCAATGCTGCGTGCTGCATATTCGGAACGCTTGTAACGGTAGTCTCGCGCTTCGTTGGTGGTGCCAGGAGAGACGATTTCGACCACGAGGGCAGGCGGTGGCATATCCGGCATGACAACGCTCCGCTTTGAGCCAGTGAGGGCAGCCGCAAGGTCTTCGGTTAGCACTATCAGGTCAGGAATCCGCGTGGTAGTGCGATAGCCATTGACCACAACTTCAGTGCCACGTCGCAGGAGCCGAACTGGAATAAGTTGGAGAAACTCCGCCAGGAGATAGACCGCAATTAAGTTGTTCAAGTCGCTCTCAGAAGGCACTTCAGCTAACTCCCCGTTCACTAATTCATAGCGAGTATCTGTCCCATCGTCATAGTCCAGATATTCTTCTAGGGTCATGCGGCGCGTAGTGGTTGTCATGGCGATTTCTCCTGTACGGATGCAGCCCATCCATTACTCTATCGTATCGCTGTCTAGCTCCGCGTCTAGTCTGTGCGATGGGTTCTCATCTATTCGTTGACCCATGCTGCATCGTCTTTTGCCAAAGGAGGGACGGCGGGTTGAGCATAGTCAATCACAAAGCCATAGCCGGAGCGATCGTAAACCCCATCCAATAGCTGTCGCAGGTTGAGGACTGGTAGGCGATCGCCCGATCGTAACGGCAAGGCAAAGCAGGGAATGGGGTCGGTCAGATTAAAAGCATAGAGGTCAGCTTGGGGGCGTTTCTCTTCAGGACTCACTAGAATCCGATAGTGCGATCGGGCAAAATTCTCCTGAATGGGCAGCGGCTGACCTTGACGCAGCAAATCAATCTCCACAAAATTGCTGGAACTGCTCAAGATCATGGCTCGTTTGTTTTCGTAGTCTAGCCGTCCTTTCCCAGGTCGTTTGTTGACGGGGGAGAGGACTTCTATCACGGTAATCACCTGTCCTGTGGCAATCTCACGAACTTCTAGATACCCTTGGCGCACGGTTTCTGGAATGGTAAGGGTGACGGATAGCGGTTCAGCCGAGGGGGTGGCAACTGCTACGGCACTGGCTTCTGTGTCGAGACGCAGTTGCTGCACGAGAACATCAGGCGCACCCACCAGGATTGAGTCCTGGGTTTCGACCTGATAGATGCGTTCCTCGACCAAAACCTGGTACTTCGGTAGCAGTTGCGGGGCGAGGTCATCGGCGATCGCGGTAATCAGGCGATGATGCACGTTAGACCAAGCGCTGGGTTGCTCTAGATAGGGGTCCATTCCAGGAAAGGGGGACGGCATGGGAATCTGCTATGGGTTCAGGTTGTGTTCGTGGGTTCGGTTGGGTGGACGATCGCCCAGATCGCTATAGAATCTAGTGCCGAGTCCCTCGATTATAAAACACAGCTTGTTTTTGCCATCGCCGTTATAGCGGAGTTTCGCCGAGACAATTTCGTGAAATGTAGCAAGATTGTGTTCGCGATCGCAAGAAAATATTCGACTTCAGTTAGCGATATTGCTAGAGTTGCTACATTCTTCGGTAATTTCATTAGCTGCAATCACCTTTTTTGAACAAGACAGGTAAGTGAAGCGAACTCCTTGAAGTTTCAGGTTTCGGATGAGCGATTGCTTCTCATCACATCCAACTAAATTATTGCAAGAGGTAAGCACAATGAAAAAGATATTTTTTCAGGGACTCTGTTTGTTGATTGGTACAACCACTGTAGTATCGGCAATTGTTACTCAAAATACCAAATTAATTGCCCAGCCAAATCTCGACAATTTAACAAGAAGTAGGAGCAGTTACATCTGCACCTAATCCTCAACGTGGTCAAAAGAATCGTTCTAGTGGAAACTTCAATGTTCAAACTATTCCATCGTATGCAAATGCACTGCTATGGGAAGTTTATGAAAATGGAAGCCCAAACCCTAAGATTTTATTCGATATAAAAGCAGACCGGAGGGTACTGTCAGATCCGTATCTTGGTGGAGGAAATCTTCGGCATGGTTCTGTTACGGGTCTCTCTCCGTACAACAAACATCGTTCTATCTATATTGCAAATCCTTCTGGAGCAAGAGGAAACTTTCAGGTTGTAGTGCGTGGAATAGCCCGATAATTACTTACCTGTATTGTGCAGCTTCTGCAATTGCTTTTTGTCCTAGATTGATACAGAAAGTCAAACTCTCTATCAGCTTCACTAATCTAGATTTCACTCCGTCAAGCACGATCCCTCTTGCAAATTCAGCCGTTGCTCACGGTTTTTGATGCTGCTTGAGAAGCCAGACCACTACTGTTCCTTCAATTTTCTTAGCTGGCGATCGCACGTTGCTTGGCTGTCATTAGAAGCGGAGATCGCTTCGTATCTGTTGAGTGCTGATGGGCGATCGCTTTTTCGTAGTCGGTGATTGAGCGATCGCACCTTGCTTGACTGTTATGAGAAGGGCGATCGCTCCGCATCGGTTGGTTTCTGAGGGGCGATCGCTTTTTCATCGTTGGTGATTGGGCGATCGCGCTTTCGATAATCAAACAGAGGGGCGATCGTTTTTTCCGTTAGCGATCGCTCTATTTCTCTAGCAATTTCGCTATGGCACAACACCAGCAGAACCAAATTGGCGAAAATGGCGATCAAACGAGAATGCTTGGGTTAGTTTAAGTTTTTCAATCACAACTTTACTGGCGCAGTCCGTAAAACTCCAGTTTTTATCAGCAAACTGGTGAAACGTTTGCCATGTTTGCCAGACATCTTCTTCAGTCAAATAGTAAATAGTTGTAAGCCCGTTAGAGAAGAACGCTTCTCCTAGAGAAATTGCCCTTTGCGCTTCCCGACGAGTTCTCAAAAGGGTAAGTGTTTCATCAATTACATAGTCTGTTGTCAAAAGGGTTTGTGTATTTTGAGAAACCCACAACGATGCCGCATGATGGTCAGCATCTGAAGGAACGACAGTAGCAAACCACGCACTGGTATCCACAAAAATCATTCTGCGTTCTGCTGAGGGTAAAGAATGCGATCGTGATCTGCTCCAGAAAACTCATCGCCGTCCCCTTGCAGCGGTAGAGCAGCGATCGCACTGAGAATTTTTGCAGGTGTGGCGTTTTCAGGCTTAGATTCGCGAGTCATCACAACGACTTCAACCTGTGTTCCTTCTGCTAGCGAAATAGGCTGTGCTAATCGAAGAATGCCATGCTCATAAACCGCCTGAACAGTGATTGCCATCATCGCTCCTAGTCGTCATGCTCTTAGAATACAAGAATAGCCAGTAGTTAGCATTTTCCACAATCATCAATTGCTTAACGCCAGTGGAAGTATCGAGGCGCGATCGCTCCACAGTGTTTAAAACGCAAAGGCGCGATCGCTTTTTCATCGTTGGTGATTGGGCGATCGCTTTTGCAGTGGGACTTGATACAAATGCGATATATCCTCATTCTAGGAAGAACATAGAGGTTTGATTGTTAGGGTATGGTTTCTGCCAAAGCGATTGAAAGCGATCGCGGCATTCCAATCGTTGAAGTAGCTCAAATCGAGATGACTGAAGGAAATTATGACGATTACAACGCCCATTAAAACGATCGCGCTTTCTCCTGGCAGTCACCTGCTGATTCCCAACGTGACCTGGGAGCAATATGAAGCCTTGCTGGGAGAACTGGGGGAAGAACGCCGCATTCCCCGGATTAACTATTGCAATGGAACCTTAGAATTGATGTCTCCCCTACCTGCCCACGAACGTCCTCACCGGATTATTTCCGATATTGTCAAACTGCTGCTGGATGCTCAAGGGCGAGAATGGGAGGATTTTGGCTCCACCACGTTCAAGAAACTGAAGCAAGCGGGATTGGAGCCGGATACCTGTTTTTATATCCAAAATGCAGAGCGGGTGCGCGATCTCCTGCGGATGGATATGACCCAAGACCCGCCGCCCGATTTAGCGATCGAAGCGGATGTTACCTCTAAAACCACTCTAGAAGCCTATGCGGCGCTACAAGTGCCGGAAGTCTGGATTTATGACAACAACAAGCTGACAGTTCATCTGCTGCAAAACGGTGAGTATCAAGACTCTGCAATTAGCCCGACTTTTCCGAATGTAGCGATCGCAGAAATGATTCCGCGATTAGTGCAACAGGCATTTCAGGAAGGAACCAGCAAGATGCTGCGAAACCTCAGAAAACAAATGCCAGATGTGTAGAATTTGAGAACGGAGAGAGAGGGATTCGAACCCTCGTTAAAGTTACCCCTAAACAGCATTTCCAGTGCTGCGCCTTCAACCACTCGGCCATCTCTCCAAAAGGTTGTGCTGTGTAAACAGCCATGAGAGAACTATATTAGCAAAACAAGTGTCATTTTGGTAACAAAGACTAGATTCATGGCAGTTTCTCACACCATTCAAATTCGCGATCGCCGCACTAACATCCTCTATACCGTCCAAATTCCTGAAGACCGCTATATCCTGCAAACGGCTGAAAATCAAGGAGTCCCACTTCCTTTTGCCTGCCGCAATGGAGCCTGTACCACCTGCGCCGTGCGGGTTATTTCTGGCGAGGTATATCAGCCAGAAGCCATGGGGCTGTCTCCAGATTTACAGCGTCAGGGTTATGCTTTGCTCTGTGTCAGCTACCCGCGTTCTGATCTCAAAGTAGAAACTCAGGATGAAGACGAAGTGTACGAGTTGCAATTTGGGCGATACTTTGGCAAGGGTAAAGTTAAACGCAGACTGCCCCTTGATGAAGAATAGTTTGACCTTCAGACCTTAGCCTTATGCCGCTCTCTCCCAATCAACTTCAAATCTTTCTCGATGTTGCCACCGAAGCTGCCTTAGCGGCTGGCACGATTTTGCAGCAGCACTGGGGCAACTTGGAAAGCGTGGAAGAAAAAGGTCGTTCTGGAGACCTGGTGACGATCGCCGATCGCCAAGCAGAATCGGCTATTTTGCAGGTACTTCAGCGCCATGTGCCGGATCACAATATTTTGGCTGAAGAATCGGGGCAACTGGGAAACCCGAAGAGCGAGTTTTTGTGGGCGATCGATCCCCTGGATGGCACCACCAACTACGCCCACTCTTACCCCGTCTCTGCCGTGTCAATCGGTCTGATGCTAAACGGAGCGCCCATTGTTGGAGCCATTTTTGACCCATTTCGACAAGAGTTATTTCGCGCGGCGGCAGGGCAAGGAGCAACCTGCAACCGCCGCCCCATTCATGTCTCCAAAACCGCCGAACTGAGCAAAAGCTTGCTGGTGACTGGCTTTGCCTACGATCGCCGCCAAACCACCGACAACAACTACGCTGAATTTTGCTACCTCACCCATCTGACCCATGGCGTAAGGCGTAGCGGCTCTGCTGCCATGGATTTAGCCTATATTGCCTGCGGTCGGCTGGATGGCTACTGGGAGCGGGGATTGGCTCCTTGGGATATGACTGCTGGGGTAATTCTGCTGCAAGAGGCGGGCGGCAAAGTCACAGCCTACGACCAATCCCCTTTCCGAATAGATTCCGGGCGCATTTTGGCAACCAATGGAACCATCCACGCCAGTCTTAGCCAAGAACTGCACCGGGTTCCCCCCTTAGAGACTTGGGCAGATTCCACCAAGTTTGTTTGCTGACCTTAGCGCAGACCATGAGCGGTCAGATTACACTAGAGAAAATTCCACGGCAGGCAGCAAGTACACCATGTCTTTTCAACTTGAGCGAGGGTTGTTTTTATTAGATTTTGTAGACCATCACGCCATATTAGGGGTGCCGATTGATGCAGACGTAGCAACCATTCGGAAGCGCTATCTTAAAGTCGCCCGTAAGCTGCATCCTGATAGTGGTGCCATGGAGGGGGAAGCAGACAAAAAACTGGCTAGCGAATTTTTGTCAAAGCTGGTGAATCCTGCCTGGGAAAAGCTTTCTCAAGAAAAAGACCGCACGGAATATGGGATTATGCTGAATTTGAAAGGGCAACAAGCTACCCGTCAGGGAAACTGGGAGTTGGGCAATTTGGGCAAAGAGATTGCTAATGCTAGCAACCCTGAGCATTTTTATCGCGCTTCATTGAAAGGGCTTGCCGATAAACAGTATGAGCAGTTAGACCAAGCTCTAGAAGTCACAGGGCAAATTAGCGAACTCAATATGGTTTATCTGATGCGGAAGGAACGCCAGGGTGGGTTTAGCACAGGTGAAACGCAGCGAACAATTTATACCGGCAGCAATCTTTCAGATTCCTCGCAGTCGTCAACTAGACCCGCAGCAACACAGCAACCCCAAGCAGTGCGCCCAGAGTCAGTGGCAGATCAGTATTACCGTCGGGCAGAGGGCTATATGGCAAAAAACAATTATGCCAAAGCAGTTTTGGAACTAAGAGACGCACTTCAGCTTGAACCTAGAAATGGTAATTGTCATGCTTTATTAGGTGCGGTTCACTTGAGGCAAGGTCAGGGAACGATGGCAAAAATTCACTTTAATAAGGCGCTGGAGTTTGACCCGACTAATGCGATCGCGCTGGAGGGGAAGCAAAAACTAGAAAAAACAACTGGCACTTCAGCGAACTCCAAAAACTTGACCCAAAAGCCGAACTCTAAAACGAATAAACCCGACGATAAATCAGGTGGTGGCGGTCTATTTGGTCTATTCGGGAAAAAGAAGTAAATGGTATATCAACCGCCTGCTGGAGCCAGAGACCTCCTGCCCTTAGATGTTGAACAGAAACGCTGGATTGAAGACCGCTTGCAGCAGATGTTTCATCAGTGGGGCTACCACCGGATTATCACCTCAACCCTAGAGCGGTTGGATACCTTGATGGCAGGGGGAGCCATTCAGCGGTCAACAGTGTTGCAGCTACAGGGGCTAAATGAGGAAGATTTGGGATTGCGCCCTGAGTTGACCGCCTCGATCGCTCGAACGGTCGTAACGCGCATGGCAGAAGCAACCTACCCGCTCAGGCTCTACTACAATGCCAACATCTTTCGCCGCGCCCAAGAAACCAGCCACACACGCCAGCAAGAATTTTACCAAGCAGGTGTAGAGCTACTCGGCAGCGGGGGATTGCTGGCTGATGCAGAAGCATTATTGCTATTGATGGATTGCCTACAAAGCCTGGGCTTAAACCAGTGGTCGATTGTGCTGGGTGAAGCCGGATTAACGCGATCGCTGCTTTCTGTATTCCCAAGCGCAATTCAATCAACCGTGCGACAGGCGATCGCCACCCTTGATCGCATCACTCTAGAAACCTTACCGATGAGTCAGGAACTCCGCGATCGCGCTTTACTATTGCTCGATCTGCGTGGCACTCCTGCTGAAGTCTTGCAAAAAGTATCTAGTTTAGATCTCAACCCAACCCAGCAAACCGCCGTAGATAACCTCAAAGCCCTGATTGATCTACTGCAATCCACTCAAAACTCAAAACTCAAAACTCAAAACTCCCTCGTCCTCGACCTGAGTTTGATCCAAACCTTGGACTACTACACTGGCATTGTGTTTGAAGTAGTTAGCAATACTCCTAACGGGCGGCAAGTATTGGGACAAGGGGGACGCTACGATCAACTGCTGGGGTTGTATCATCCCCAAGGTGAAACCGCTCCCGGTATTGGCTTTGCCTTGCAAATTGAGCAACTCCATCAGGCGATCGCCCTCACCAACCAGATCCCCCAGCACATTTCCACTAACGACTGGCTTGTGGTTCCAGCCTGCCCTCAAGCCTACACTGCGGCTCTTGCCCATGCCCAGCAACTCCGCACTACATCCGATACCGTCAGAGTCGAACTTGACTTGGGCGGACGCTCCCCCGCCGAAATTCATGATTATGCCCAACATCGCCAAATTGCCGCGATCGCCTGGATTTCTTCAGACGGCACCGCCAAGATTGAACCCGTCAAACTGGAATAATTGAATGACGAAGTATGGAGAAGTTTTAAGTTTTGAGTTTTGAGTTTTTCTCCTCGCCCTCACCCCTTGCCCTTTCTGGAGATTCCCTGTGCCCCATTCAATCGTGACTGAAACCTGTGAAGGCGTGGCAGATTGCGTCGATGCCTGCCCCGTTGCCTGTATCCATCCGAGTTCTAGCAAAAACCTAAAAGGAATGGATTGGTACTGGATCGATTTTTCCACCTGCATCGACTGCGGTATTTGCCTGCAAGTCTGCCCCGTGGAAGGCGCGATCGTGCCCGAAGAGCGCCCAGACCTGCAAAAAACACCCGAATAGCAAAACTCTCTCCCCTTCTCCCTTGCCATTGCATTCAACTCAAAACTAAGGATCATGGATTAAATAACATGGAATATTGCGATTGTACGGGCGCGGCATTCGGGCAAAAAACATCGCAATTTAAGCAAAGTCATCTGCCGAATGCCACGCCCCTACCAAATCTCGAACTTATCAACTTATTTAATTCTCATTCCTAAGAACTTAAAATTCAAACCTCTCTCTTCTCCTCGTTGCCATGCCCGACCCATCTCCCCTACTCGAAGTTGAAAACGTTTACGCCGGATATGTCAAAGATTTACACATCTTGCAGGGCGTGAATTTTCGGATTCATCCAGGAGAACTGGTGGCGGTGATTGGACCCAACGGAGCCGGGAAATCGACCCTGGCAAAAACGATTTTTGGCTTGTTGACTCCTGAGAAGGGCAGCATAGTGTTTGCTGGCAAAAGCATTGTGGGTTTGAAGTCAGACGAAATTGTGCAGCAAGGCATGTGTTATGTGCCGCAAATTTCCAATGTGTTTCGCTCCCTTACCGTGGAAGAAAACCTGGAAATGGGTGCTTTTGTGCTAAATCAGCCGATTCAACCGCTCAAGGATGAGATTTTTACGCGCTTCCCTAAATTGGCAGAACGCCGCAACCAACGCGCCGGAACCTTATCTGGCGGAGAACGGCAAATGCTGGCAATGGGCAGAGCGTTGATGCTAAAGCCAAAATTGCTGCTGCTCGATGAACCGTCTGCGGCATTGTCGCCCCTGTTAGTAGACAGTGTATTTGAACAAATTCGCGAAATCAATCGAACCGGAACCGCGATCGCGCTGGTCGAACAAAACGCCCGAAGAGCTTTGGAGATGGCAGATCGGGGCTATGTGCTGGAGGCAGGACGCGATCGCTTTGAAGGACGCGGGATTGATCTGCTCAATGATCCTAAAGTGGGCGAATTGTATTTGGGAGCTACTAAACGATGACGCTAAAGTTGAGCGCTGATCACATCCAGGCGATGAATGCCCATGCCGAACGCACCTACCCAGATGAATGTTGTGGTTTGATGTTGGGCAACGTTCAGGAGAGCGATACGGGCTTTGCCCAGATGAATCAACGCGCCGAGTCATCCGTTCGGGTCGTGACCACGCTTTACCCGGTTGAAAATAGCTGGGATCAGCAAGTAGCAACCGATTTGCAAGATGAATCACCCTCCAAAACTCGCCGATATGCGATCGCCCCGGCAGTAATGCTCAAAGCAATGCGAGATGCACGCAGTCGCAATTTAGCTATTATTGGAATCTATCACTCCCATCCCGACTGCCCAGCAGTGCCCTCAGAATGCGATCGTCGCCTTGCATGGCAGCATTATTCTTACAGTATTATTTCCGTTCAGCAGGGAAAAGCCAGAGAGTTTTATAGTTGGAGTCTAGATGTAGATTACCAATTCCAGCCCGAACTCCTAGTCATCCTAGAAACCATTTCCCATTAACTCGTACTCTTCCCCTATTCCCTGTCCCCTATTCCTATCACCGCCATGCTAAATCCAAACCTGGACGATATCCAGTTAGATAAAGAAGAATACGAACGCTATTCGCGCCACTTGATTTTGCCCGAAGTAGGGCTAGAAGGGCAGAAGCGCCTCAAAGCTGCCAGCGTTTTATGCATTGGTAGTGGTGGCTTAGGTTCGCCTCTATTGCTCTATCTCGCGGCGGCTGGCGTTGGGCGAATTGGGCTGGTGGATTTTGATGTGGTCGATCGCTCTAATTTGCAACGTCAAGTGATCCACGGGACTTCCTGGGTCGGCAAACCTAAAATTCAATCTGCCAAAGATCGGATTTTAGAAATCAACCCCTACTGTCAGATTGATTTGTATGAAACGCGCCTGACTGCCGAAAACGCGCTGCAAATCATGGAACCCTACGACATCGTGGTCGATGGCACCGATAACTTTCCGACTCGCTACTTGGTGAATGATGCCTGTGTGCTGTTGGGCAAACCCAATGTTTACGGCTCTATCTACCGATTTGAAGGACAGGCGACCGTCTTTAACTACGAAGGTGGACCCAACTATCGCGACCTGTACCCCGAACCACCGCCACCCGGATTGGTGCCGTCCTGTGCCGAAGGCGGCGTATTGGGCATTTTGCCGGGGATCATTGGCATGATTCAGGCAACGGAAACGGTCAAGATTATTCTGGGCAAGGGCACCACGTTAAATGGTCGCTTATTGCTCTATAACGCGTTGGATATGACATTTCGCGAACTGAAACTGCGCCCAAATCCAGTGCGTCCTGTGATCGAAAAGCTGATTGACTATGAAATGTTCTGTGGCATTCCTCAAGCAAAAGCAGCCGAAGCAGAACAGCAGTCCGCGCTTAAGGAAATGACTGTCACTGAGTTAAAACAACTGCTCGACAGCGACGCAGATGATTTTGTGCTGATTGATGTTCGCAATCCAAATGAGTATGAAATTGCCCAAATTCCAGGGGCTGTGCTGATTCCGCTGCCCGACATTGAAAACGGCACGGGTGTACAGCAAGTCAAAGAGGCGCTGAATGGGCACAAGTTGATTGTTCATTGCAAACTGGGCGGGCGATCGGCGAAGGCATTGGGCATCCTCAAGCAGGCTGGCATCGACGGGATCAACGTCAAGGGCGGTATCACAGCTTGGAGTCGAGAAGTCGATCCATCGGTTCCAGAATACTAAAGGGCGAGTAAAGACGCGAAATTTCACGTCTCTACCGTCGCGGCTAGGAGGCTGTTAGATGGCGACGATGATCTGGATGGAGGACATCACGAAAACCTACCGTTTAGGTGAGGTGGATGTGCCTGTATTGAAAGGGATTGACCTAACGATTGAAGAAGGGGAATATGTCTCGATTATGGGAGTCTCTGGGTCGGGAAAATCGACGCTGATGAATATTTTGGGCTGTCTCGATCGCCCAACTCAGGGACATTACGTGCTGGAGGGCAGAAACCTGACCACGCTCAACAATGATGAGCTAGCTTACATTCGTAATCGCCGGATTGGGTTTGTGTTTCAGCAGTTCAACCTGTTGGCTCGTGCCACGGCGCTGGATAATGTGATGCTGCCGATGGTCTATGCCAATGTTTCCAAGTCGCAGCGCAAACAACGGGCGGAGGAAGCCTTGAGTCGAGTGGGGTTGGCAGAACGGATGAAAAACCGCCCTAGTCAGCTATCGGGCGGACAACAGCAGCGAGTCGCGATCGCCCGCGCCTTGGTCAATCGTCCGGCGTTGGTGCTGGCAGATGAACCCACGGGAGCCTTGGATACGGAAACTTCTCAAGAAGTAATGAGTTTGCTGGCAGACCTAAACCGTCAGGGAATCACCATCATCATCGTCACTCACGAACCTGATATTGCCGCTCAAACCCAACGAGTCATCCATGTCAAAGATGGCTTGGTCGTGGATTGAAGCGACTGATGTGTCCTTCCGTTCTGTTCATCAGTGAAGATTTATCAATGGAGAACATTTTTTAGATCAGTGTTTTTGGGCTGAATACTGTAAAGGAGGGCAAACCCAGCCACACTTCCCAACAGATTCATCATCATGTCGTAAATCGTATCGCTATAAAAAGCCGCGAATCGGGCTTGATCAATTGGACTAGTACACCGAACTGAAAGTTCTGCAACGTATTATTCAAAATGCTGATTGACTAACATGCTTTTGCTGGCATCAGATGTTGCAAAACTAAGTTTTTACTCTACTAGCTTGAATTCGCAGGAAAAACTCTAAAAACTCATTAATGTTGCCTAGCAAACAGGCAAAGGCTATAACAAAGACTAAGTTTTGCCAATGGTTTAGCCGCTGCCAAATAC